>ERZ795048.2386-NODE-2386-length-15147-cov-6.068844_pt1 | contig 15147 bp, 14 predicted proteins | sample MGYA00375132_ERZ795048 | MGnify/ENA primary metagenome ERZ795048 (study PRJEB30177, sample SAMN05720225) | activated sludge metagenome | isolation source: Anaerobic digester | place: Hong Kong | collected 2014-12-17 ...
GTTTTCATAATATTCCACCGTATCGCTGAAGACGGTGGCCGTTCCCTCCCCGCCCTCATAGCGCGCCGTCGCCGTCTCCGCGATCAACTGCTCCCGGTTGGGCGTGATCGGATTTTCCGGGGATTCGGTTGCGGAGCCGCTGATGATCAACGCGGCAAAGGCGATCAGTACCGCCGCAAGGATCATCCCGACGGCCCGCATGATGCGGTCTTTCCCCTGCAAGGTCATTCCTCCCATAAAAAATCGGCAGACGGAGTATTCCCCCGCCTGCCGACAGGGTTCTTCCCTTACGTCATCAAAAATCCGGTTTTAATACCATTTTGCGTAGAGCGTCATGTTTTCTCTGACCGTATCCTTGTCGAACAGCCACGGTTCGGTCAGCTCCGAGTCACAGTACCAGCCCGCGAAGATCGCGCCCGGCTTCTGCGGCGTAAACGGCTCCTCGGCCTTTCCGCCGCGCCGCACGCGCACACTGTCGATCGGCGAGCCGCCGTTTGTCTCAAATGCTGCCCCACGCGTTGCCGGCCGTATCCTTGACCACCAGATAGAAGGTGATCCCGCCGTTCGCCGCAATGAGACCCGTAACGGTCTCGCCGAAGTCGATCGTCCAGACGCCGTCGGCATAGGTGACATAGACCCCCTGCGCCTCGAACGTGGTCTTATCCTCCGCCGTGCCGTAAGGATTCGTGCTGTCGGCGTAGACGCTGAATTCGGGCAGCGTACCCTCCATGCTGTGATCGACTTCAAGCTCATAAAGCGCCGTGTCGTCGTTTGCCGTCACGGTGAGCACGAAACTCTCGTCCGAGCCGAGCGTCACCGCGCCTTCCTCTGGAGAAACGCTCGTCAGAGTTGGCGCCGTAACATCCGTTTCATCTGCAAACGCGGCCGTCGGCGCCAAACTTAAAACCATAATGACGGCCAGAAGCAGACTGAGTAATTTTTTCTTCATTGTTTCCTTCCTTTCAACCTTCATTGGACTTTCCGGCTGTCCGCTTCGGACAGGTGACAGGTTGCAGGCAAGGCATTCGACTGGATCGCCCGGAAAAGCACGCCTTCGCAGGCGCGCCCGCCGAACTTCGGTTCTTCCGTTGGTTCCCTCAGGCAAAACATGGAAAATGCCCCCGGCCGCCGCTGCTCAGTTTTGAGACGGCGGAACGCACTGCTGATTTTTATTTTTGATCATGAACGGCATCCGCCGCCCGGATCGGCAGGCCGCAATCCCGCCGTATCGTATGGTTCTTTCAGGCAGCTTCCTCTTCGGGCCGCCGCGAACGGATTCCTTCGACGGACTGCCATCGCTCCTCCTCCTTTCTTTTCCTCAAACCTCAAGAAACAAAAAAGTCCAGAAAGCGGCAGGGCGGTTTCCCCCTGCTGTCTTCTGAACGTCCGTGCTTCGGTAAGTTCTCTTTTTTTAGTTGTCGGGCCCTCCGGCCTTATTTTTCATCATCAAAGATGATGCTTTCGCGGATATTCTCCGCGCGGATCGGCAGACCGTTTTTTACGATGACCTCCGCCTTTCCGTACTGCATCTCCCGCAAAAACGTGATCAGTTTCAGTTCCTGCGGAGAGAGCGGAATGCTGACTCTTTTTGTCGCTGTTTTCAGCCCTTCCTTTTCCGTCATCCGATCTTCCCCATCCTTTCATAACGCCGTACCGCAAAAAATAAAAAAGCCGTGGCAGCATAAAAATACTGCCACAGCCGTTTTTTCCTGTGGTAATTTCCACGGGAAGAGACCGTCCCGTGTGATATGCTCTCCTTCTTCCGCAGGTCTTCTGGCTTGTGCATATAAAGCAAATGGCTTTTGCGGATATGTTCCTGCCTTCTCCGGTGATCCCGAATGGCCGATTTACATCGACGAAACATACCCTCCGCACTTACAGCGCCGGTTCGCGTGGGGCCTTTCACCCCGTTCCCTCTTGTCGGCTCCCCTTAAGGAGCCACGGAAGATTCTATTCAATTGAGATGCAGGAAAAGGCGGATCTCCGGTTCATTTTTCTTGAAACCGCCCCGGGCTTTTCCTCTGCTTTCCTGAAAAAATATATCATACTTTCTTCACTTTGGCAAGCGGTTACCCCGGCGGTTTTTGCCCTTTTGCGTTTCCTTTCTTGCTCGTTTTTTCCGCACACGGAGCGCCCGCCGGATCCCATGCGTCCGCTGTTTTTTCTTTTTCCTCGGCAGAAAGAGTTTTCCCGTCCGGAAAAAGCACTTATCCTATATAAATCAGCCAAAAAAGCCCGCTCCGGAATTCCCGGAACGGGCTTTTGATGCAGATTCGGAAACGCCGGAGCGCCACCGCGGACAAACGGGATTTTCTTCCTCAGTTGCCGCACTCGATGCTGATGGCGTTGAAGAGCGAGAGCAGTTCCTGCGTCGTGGTATTCGCCTTCTCCTCCCCGGCCTGATCGAGCACGACCTTTCCGCGGTCCATCATGAGCAGGCGATCGCCGTATTCCGCCGCATAGCGCAAATTGTGCGTCACCATGATGGCGGTCAGCTTCTTCTCCCGGACAATCCTATCGGTCAGCCGCATGATGAGCTCCGCCGTCCGCGGGTCCAGCGCCGCCGTATGCTCGTCGAGGATCAGAAAATCGAGCGGCGTCATCGTCGACATGATCAGCGCCACCGCCTGCCGCTGGCCGCCGGAGAGGCTGCCGAGCTTCACATCCATCTTATCCTCAAGGCCCAGCCCCAGCGTTGCAAGCTGCTCCCGGTAAAAATCCACCCGGCGGCGGTCGACGCCAAAGGAGAGGCCGTAGTGTTTTCCTTTATTGTCCGCGAGGGACATGTTTTCGAGCATGGTCAGCGAGGGGCAGGTCCCCGTCGCGGGGTTCTGGTAGACGCGGCCGATGCGGGCGTAGCGCTTATAATCCCGGAGCTTCAGGATGCTCTTGCCGCCGATGAGCACGTCGCCGCTGTCGACGGGAATGCTGCCGCAAATGATGTTGAGCATCGAGGTTTTCCCGGAGCCGTTGCTGCCGACCACCGAGACAAACTGCCCGTCCTTCACCGTCAGGCTGAAATCCTCGAACAGGCACATCTCAGTCACGGAACCCGGGTTATACGTCTTGAAGATATGGCGCAGTTCAAGCATGCTGTTTCACCCCCGATTTCTGCAAATTCCCCAGAATCAGAATCACGAGGAACAAAACGGCCGTGACGAGCTTGAGCAGGTTCGCCGGAAGCCCCGCCAGAATCGCCAGCTGAATGCATCCTTTATACAAAACGCTGCCCGCGACCACCGCGGTCGTGCCTTTGACAAAGGACAGCTTGCGAAAGACGGTCGTGCCGATGATGACGGCCGCAAGACCGAACACCATCTGGCCGGTGCCCATCGTGGCGGAGAAGGAACGCTGCTCCTGACAGACGACGCACCCGCTGAGCGCCACCAAAGCGTTCGCAATAACGAGCCCCAGAACTTTGACGGTGCCTTTATTTTTGGCAAGCGTCGTCACCAAGGTCTCATTGTCGCCGACGGCACGAAGCAAAAGGCCGTTTTTCGTTTTAAAATAGAGATCCAGCAGCAGCTTCAGCAGCAGAACCAGTAGGAATGAAACGACGAGTTTCCGGTAAAGGAGCGTCATCCCGCCGAAAAGCGCCATCGTCGGCGGGGCGGTGAAGATTGTCTCCACGGCGCGCTCGACCGTCAGGTTGGAGCCGGCGATCTGTAAATTCAGCGAAAACAGCGCCGTCGTCGTGATGATGCCGGCCAGCAGGTCGCGCACTTTCAGGCACACATGAATCAGGCCCGTCGCCAGCCCCGCCAGCGCGCCGACCGCAACGGCGGCCAACAGGGTCAGATATGGGTTGGCGCCGTTGGTCAGCAACACTGCCGTGACGGCAGCCCCCAGAGGGAAGCTGCCGTCAACGGTCAGATCAGGAAAATCGAGAATTTTATAGGTGATATAGATGCCGTAGGCCAGCAGCGCATACAAAAAGCCCTGCGTCAGCGTACTGGTCAGAAGTTCCAGAAAGTTTCCCATGATACAATCCCCAGTTCCAATGATTTAGGATTCGGAGGCCTCTACCGCCTTCTGCATGACCTCTTCCGGCACGGTGATGCTCATTTCGGAGAGCGCCGCGGAGTTGATATAGATGCCGTATTCGGAGATGGTCTCGAAGGGCAGATCCTCGCAGGTGGTCTCGCCGGTCAGCACCTTGGCGGCCATGATGCCGGTCTGGATGCCGAGTTGATAATAGTCGATGCCGGCGGCCGCAACGCAGCCCAGTTTAACCTGTTCGACCTCGGAGCCGTAAACCGGAATGCCCGCCTCGTTGGTTTTTTCGAGCATGGACGCGAGCACGCCTACGACGTTGTTGTCGGTGAGGTTCGAGAAGCAGTCGACGCCTTTGGAGATCAGCGTATCGACGGCCTGCGTGACCTCGGACTGCGCGGTGACGCCGATGGATTCGATCGTGAAGCCATAATCGCCAGCCTTCGCTTCATATTCGGCAATGGCGGAGACGGAGTTGGGTTCGCTCGAAGTATAGACGATGCCGATCACGTCGGCGTCGGGCTGAAGGGTGCGGATCAGGTCGAGCTGTGCCTCGACAGGGAGTTTGTCGGAGGTGCCGGTGACGTTGCCGGAATCCAGATTCGCGGCGACCGGATCGGTGATGGCCGTGAAGATGACCGGAATGTCCTTGTCCTCGGCGGCGGCATAGCAGGCGGTCGCGGCCGGCGTCGCAATGGCGCACATCAGCGTCACGTTCTCGGCGGAAAAGCTCTGGGCAATCTGGGTCGTGATGGCGTCGTCAAAACCGGCGTTCTGGTAATCAATTTCAAAGTCGTCCTCGGTCAGCAGACCGGAGTCGAGGAGGCCCTGAAGGAAACCTTCTCGGCAGTTGTCGAGCGAGGCGTGTTCGCCGTACTGGCAGATGCCGATCAGATATTTGGTGGAAGGGGTCTCCGCCTCGGATTCGGAGACGGTTTCGGTGGAAGTTCCCGCTTCGGAGGAAGTTTCCTCATTCCCGGAGGAGGTGGATCCACAGGCGGCCAGAGAGAAGATCATGACGGCGGTCAAAAGAGCGGAAAGTATTTTTTTCATGGTGCGTATCTCCTTTTTCATCATTAAGAATTCAGTTGTGGATATTCGGATCGTTTTTTGGGAAAGATCGCCATCGTCTTGTTTGTCTCATCATAAAACCTCCTGAATAAAACAAAAAACTCCTGTCCCAATCAAGGGACAGGAGTTTGTTTCCTGCGGTACCACCCAAGTTGATGATAAAAATCATCCGCTCTGCCCTGCACTTGTCATGCAGGCCGCTCTGATAACGGGTGCGGTCCCCGTCGGCTACTACTTGCTTACGCTTTCGGCCGCCCTCATAAGTCCATTCACGATGACTTCTGCTGCCGCAATTTCACCGGCTGCGGCTCTCTGGGAGTGAGTGATCAAGGTTACTCTTCTTACTCAACGGTTTGGTTATTTGGTTGTTAGGAGCATTATACGATCAATCCGCACAAATGTCAACCTGAAATTTTTGACGAATCGTCGAAAAAAATTGGCCCCTGGTTTCGGGAAAATGCCGAAATCCGCGAAAATTTATAGGCTTGCGGCGGAAAAATCCCGTGGATCAAGCTCCTGCGTCCGCCGAAAAAGCGGCAGCGCCCGGCGGCGTCTCCGGCGGCCATTCTCATTGATTTTCTGATCGCCAATCTTCTGCCGCTCGGACCGATACCGGTGGAAAAAGGAATCTTATATAGAAAACAAGCGGCGCGGGACCCTTTCAAGGCGGCGAAAGGAGAAAACGGTTCGTTCAGGAGAGCAGCACGCGGTCCGTCTCCAGACCGCTGCCGGAAATTTCCGCAAATTTGCTCAGCAGATCCTGCTTCGTGAGGCGCCGCTTTTCTTCGCCGGAGATGTCGAGAATAATTTTGCCCTCGTTCATCATGATGAGCCGGTTACCGTGACGAAGTGCCTCTTTCATATTGTGGGTAATCATCAGCGTCGTCAGATGGTGTTCCTCCACGATGCGGTCGGTCAAATCCAGCACCTTCTGGGCCGTCGCGGGGTCGAGCGCCGCCGTATGCTCGTCGAGCAGCAGCAGCTTCGGCTCCCGGAGCGTCGCCATCAGCAGCGTCAACGCCTGCCGCTGACCGCCGGAAAGCAGACCGACTCTGGCCGTCATGCGACTTTCCAGCCCGAGCTCCAGCATTTTGAGCTTCTCATGATATTCCGTCCGCTCAGCGCCCGTGATGCCGGCGCGCAGTGTTCTGCTGCAGCCGCGTCGGGCGGCCAGCGCGAGGTTTTCCTCGATCTGCATGGTGGGCGCGGTGCCCATCATCGGGTCCTGAAAGACACGACCGATATACCGGGCGCGGCGGTATTCCGGCAGACCGGTGACGTCGACGCCGTCGATAACAATTTTACCCCCGTCCACCGGCCAGACACCGGCGACTGCGTTCAGCAGCGTGGATTTTCCCGCGCCGTTGCCGCCGATGACGGTGACGAAATCGCCGTCGCGAAGCGTTAAAGAAAGTCCATCCAGCGCGATTTTTTCGTTGACCGTTCCGGGGTTGAACGTCTTGCAAATATCCGTGACCTCAAGCACTGCGGACACCTCTCTTTCCGAATTTCTGCGCCCAGCGGACCTTCCAGTAAGGAATGGCGAGGAAGACCGCGACAATCAGCGCCGTGATGAGCTTCAGATCGTTGGTGTTGAGCCCCAGCTTCAAAACAACCTGAATAACAATATAATAAATAACGGCGCCGATGGAGACGCTGAGCAGCTTCAGCGAAAAATTCCGGAAAATCTTTCCGAACACAACTTCGCCGATGATAACCGCCGCAAGACCGATCACGATGCCGCCGCGGCCCATGTTGATGTCGGCGGCGCCCTGATACTGCGCGAGCAGCGCGCCGGACGCGGCCACGAGCCCGTTGGAAAGCATCAGCCCGAGCACGATGTTGGAATTCGTGTTGATGCCCTGTGCGCGGGACATCTGCGGATTCGCGCCGGTGGCACGGATCGAGCAGCCGCACTCGGTGCCGAAGAACCAATAGAGCAGCGCGATCAGCACCGCGGTGAAGAGCATCAGCAGCGGCAGCGGATTCTCCAAAGTCAAGTCGCGCACATAGCGCTGGGAGACCAGCAGGTCATATTTATCCACGCCGACCGGCTGGTTCGATTTGTTGTCCATGATGCGCAGATTCACCGAATATAGGGCAAGCTGCGTCAGGATGCCGGCGAGGATCGCGGGGATTCCGCAGAATGTATGAAAAAGGCCGGTCACAAGGCCCGCCAGCAGCCCGGCAAGAAACGCGCACAGCAGCGCGATCCACGGGCCGTATCCCATGCGGATCAGCATGACGGCGACTGCGCCGCCGGTGGCGAGAGAGCCGTCCACCGTCAGATCGGCCACATCCAGCACGCGGAACGTGAGAAAGACGCCGATCGCCATGATGCCCCAGATCATGCCTTGCGCCGCGGCACCGGGCATGGAGTTGAGCAGGGACAGAATGAAATCCATAAAACAATTCTCCCATCAGGTTGAAATGACATCGCCGGGGATTCCGCAAAAAGGAGCGAAAGGGAGATTTCCCCCTTCGCTCGCTTTTTTGCGGAAAACGATTTTTTATTTATTCCTCAATCGCCGTGTAGCCCTCGGGCACCGTGATGCCGAGCGCCGCGCAGTTGGCCGCATTGTACTCTTTGGTGACATTGGGCGCATACTGAATGGGCATGGTGGAGATATCCGCCTCGCCGGTCAGAATCTGGACGGCCATCTCGCCGGTGGTGCGGCCAAGCTCATAGTAATCAATGGTGAGCGTCACGACGCCGCAGCCCTTGCAGAGGCCCTCTTCTCCCGCGACGACCGGAACTTTGGCAGGCAGAACCACATTGGCGATGGCCTCGGTGTTGGAGGCGGCCGTGTTGTCGGTCGGAATGTAGATGACGTCGGAGCTGTCGCAGGCAGTCTGAGTCACGGCGGCGACGTCGTTGGAATCCGTGAAGGCGAACGGCGTGCAGGTGTAGCCCATCGCCTCAAGGAGCCCGGTGATCTGGTCGACCTGGAACTGGGAGTTGGCCTCGGCGGAGCAGTAGAGCAGGCCGATATTTTCCGCGTCGGGGAAGAGTTCCTGAATCATCGCAGCCTGCTGATCCAGCGGGGCGAGATCGGAAGCGCCGGAGATGTTGCCGCCCACGGTGCCGGTCCAGTTGTCGATCTCAAGCGCGGTCGCGTAGTCGGTGACGGAGGTTCCGAGGATCGGAATCTCGCTCGTGGCGGAGGCGGCGGCCTGAAGCGGAGAGGTGGCGTTGGCGAGGATCAGATCCACATTGCTCGAGACGAAGCCGTTGACGATGGTGCCGCAGGTGGAGGCGTCACCGGAGGCATTTTGCAGATCGAAGGTGACGCGGTCGCCCAGCGCCTCGGTCACGGCATCCTCAAAGCCTTGGGTGGCGGCATCCAGCGCCGGATGCTGCACAAGTTGGCAGATGCCGATCACAAAGGTTTCATCGGAGGTATCCGTGCTCTCCGCTTCGGAGACTTCGGTTTCGCCGGAAACTTCGGTTGTGGATTCCGGTTCGCTGGTTTCGGCGGTTTCGCCGCAGGCGGCCAAAGACAGCACCATCAACAGGGCCATCATCATGCCAAATACTTTTTTCATAATTGTTTCTCCTTTTTATTGTGTGATTTTTTGGAAATTCCTATACAAAAACGGCCCCGTCCAAACTGACGGGGCCGCTCAGTATCAAAACAGGTTGAGCGCCGGTCGATTCAGACGTTTTGTGGCCGCATGAATTCATAATAATAGTAATAAAAAGCATGCAGAACCAGACCCGCAAAAAAGCGAGCCGGCTTCGTAAAGAAACGGGCGCAGAGATCCGCCAAAAGCAGAGATATCGTATGGATTCTTGAAATGTTTTTCATGATGGCGGCTCCTTTCGTCCGAATTTTATTGAGCTTTGTTGTGTTATAGTTTAACCCTGTAAAGTCCAAAAGTCAAGCGCTTTCTGCGTACAAATTGCCCAACCCTTTTCGTCAGAATTTGTGTGATCCCACAAATTCAAACCAAAAGGTAGTTCACTCTGCCCGTGGTTCGCGTAAATTTCGGCAAAACTGTCCGCCCCGCCCGGAAAGCATCCGAAAAAACTTGCTTGCTTTTGACGATGCAACCGGCACGGCTTTCGTTAAAAAAACACGGCCGCAGGATCTTCTGTGGCCGCGTTTGGATTGAATTCCGACTGTCCGTCCAACGCCGGACGAAGAGAAAAACTCCGCCAATTCGGGGATGCCGCGCGGGATATGCCCCTCCCGGGACGAGATCATTCCACCGTGACGGATTTTGCGAGGTTACGCGGCTTATCGATGTCGCAGCCGTTTTCCTTCGCCACATAATAGGCAAAGAGCTGCAGCGGCACGATCTCCGCGGCGGCGGCAAAGAGCGGCTCGGTCTGCGGAACGGTGAGCACGTCGTCCGCCTCGGAGAAGATGCGCCGGTCTCCCTCCATGGCCACGCCCAGCACCGTCGCGCCGCGCGCCTTGACCTCCTCGATATTCGACATCATCTTGCCGAAGAGGCGTTCCTGACAGCAGAGCGCGACAACCAGTCTGCCCTTGTCGATCAGGGCAATCGTGCCGTGCTTGAGCTCGCCGGCGGCGTAGGCCTCCGAATGAAGATAAGAAATCTCCTTCAGCTTCAGAGATCCTTCGAGGGCGACCGCATAGTCGATGTTGCGTCCGATGAAGAAGAGGGCGTCATTCGCATGGTAGCGGGCCGCAAGCTCCTCCACGTCGGTATTGAGGTCGATGGCGCGCTGAATCTGTGAAGGGATCTCGCGGACGGCCTTCACGAGCTCATCGTAGCGTTCCCCGCCGATCCGTCCGAGCTTTTCCGCCGCCCAAACCGCAATCAGGCAGAGCGCGGCGACCTGCGTGGTATACCCCTTCGTCGTGGCGACGGCGATTTCCGGCCCGGCATAAGTATAAAGCACATGATCGGCCAGCTTGGCGATCGTGCTGCCGACCACGTTTACAATGGCGAGCACATGGGCCCCCAACGATTTGCACTGCCGCATCGCGGCGATGGTATCGGCCGTCTCGCCGGACTGAGAGACGACAATCAGCAGCGTATGCTCATCCACGATGGGATCGCGGTAGCGCAGCTCGCTTGCAATGTCAATCTCCACCGGCAGGCGGCAGAGCGATTCCATGATATATTTTCCGACGACTCCGGCGTGATAGGCGGAGCCGCAGCCTGTAATCAGGATCTTATGGAATTTTCCGAATTCTTCCGGCGTCATGTCGAAATCGTCGAGCACGATCCGGCCGTCCTTGATCCGCGGCTCGACGGTGGATTTGACGGCGCCCGGCTGCTCCATGATCTCTTTGAGCATGAAATGCTCATAGCCGCCCTTCTCCGCAGCCTCGATGTTCCAAACCACGCGCGTGACGGATTTTTTGACCGGTTCGCCGGTGCGGTCGAAAACCGTGACCGTCTCCGGCGTGATCTCGGCAAACTCGCCCTCCTCCAGATAAATCATGTTTCTGGTGTGTGAGACGAGCGCCGTCACATCCGAGGCAAAATAGTTCTCACCGACGCCGAGGCCGAGGATCATCGGGCACCCCTCTTTGATGACATAGAGCTTGCCCGGCTCGTCGGCGCAGAGAAAACCGAGCGCGTAGGAACCCTGTAAACGCGCGGCGGTCTTCATCACGGCGGCCTTGAAATCGCCGTTATAATACATATCCAATAAATACGGGATGACTTCGGTATCCGTATCGCTGAGGAATTCGTAGCCCTTCTCTTTCAGTTCCTCGCGTAGGACGACGAAGTTCTCGATGATGCCGTTCTGGATCACCGCAAACCGACCGTCCTTCGACAGATGCGGATGCGCGTTCACATCCGTGGGCGCGCCGTGGGTTGCCCAGCGGGTATGCGCAATGCCGCTGTCTCCATGCAGGTCCGCTCCGTCGTGCGTCTTTTCACAGAGATTTTTGATGACGCCCGAAATTTTGACCATATCGATTTTACCGTCCGTCTGCACCGCGATGCCGGCGGAATCGTATCCGCGATATTCCAACCTTTTAAGACCCTCCAGCAGCACCGGCGCGGCCTCCCGTGTTCCTGTAAAGCCGATAATTCCACACATTTCCGATTTCCCCTCTCATAGTTTGGTATGGCCTCCGGCAAAAAGAAAGGGCGGGCGCAAAAAAATACATTCCGCACAAAACCGCGCGCTCGTCATAGATAAGCCTCCGCGAAACCCATACCGCTTTTTTACAGCGGCCGTGCAGCCCCATCTCGCCGGCCCGGTACGCATTTCAAAGCACCCCGGCCATTTTATGATCGGAATCCCAAAATAGATCTTCGGAGCCGCACGATGGTCGCCGGCTCTCTCAAAAAATCATTGCGGAGCGCTCGGCCCCGCAGTTCTTCGGATTTCCGAAGCGGTTTCAGTTTAAATCAATGAGTTTCGCGGTGATTCCGTCGAGACGATTCAGTTCCCTGACCAACCGCTCGACCTCCTCTTTTTCCCCGCAGGGCTGCAGGACGATAAGCCCGTCCCGCGCACACACGTCTTCGTTCGCTTCATGCAAGCCCAAACGTGCCTTGATCTTGCAGCCGTTCCTTGTGAGCGCCTGCTGAAGACTCATGGAATTGCCGACCCTATTGTCCATTCTAATTCCTATTACATAATACGAAGACATCCGTTTTTCCTCCTTTTTCTCATTGCGTGACTCTTATTCCCATTCGATGGTTGCCGGCGGTTTGCTCGTAATATCGTAGACCACGCGATTGATGCCTCTGGTCTCGTTGGTGATGCGGCGGGAGGCGGAAAGCAGCGTCTCCATCGGAATCGGCGCGACCTCGGCGGTCATGAAGTCCCGCGTGATCACCGCGCGGAGAGCAACCGTGTAATCATAGGTGCGCTCGTCGCCCATCACGCCGACGGAGCGCATGTCGGTCAGCACGGCAAAATACTGCGCCGGGTGAACCGGACATTTTTCGACCTCCTCGCGCCAGATCGCGTCGGCGCCGCGGAGAATCTCCAGTTTTTCTTTTGTCAGCTCACCGATGCAGCGGACGCCGAGCCCCGGACCCGGGAACGGCTGGCGCTCGGTGAGAACGGACGGCAGCCCGAGTTTTCTGCCGACGGCGCGGACCTCATCCTTAAAAAGGCTCCTGAGCGGCTCGACCAGCCCGATGAAGCGCATGGCCTTCGGCAGCCCGCCGACATTGTGATGGCTCTTGATTTTTGCGGAACCGTTGACGCCCGACTCGACAATATCCGGATAGATCGTGCCTTGGGCGAGATATTTGGCGTCGCCGAATTTGGCGGATTCCTCGTCAAAGACCTCCACAAAGCAGCGGCCGATGATTTTGCGCTTCTCCTCCGGTTCGGTGACGCCTTTGAGCGCACTGAGGAACCGTTCCTCGGCGTTGACGCGGACGAACGTCAGATCCCGAACACAGAACGCGGCCTCGACCTCGTCGCCCTCGTCCTTGCGCATCAGGCCGTGATCGACAAAGATGCAGACGGCCTGTCCCGGAATGGCCTTACTCAAAAGGGCCGCCGCCACCGCGGAATCGACGCCCCCGGAAAGGCCGAGCAAAACCTTCTCGTTCCCGACCTGCTCCCGGATGGCTTTAACCTGCTTCTCGATAAAGTCATCCATGGAGTAATCTCCGGCCGCTTTACAGACGCCGAAGAGGAAGTTTCGGATCATCTCGGTGCCGGAATCGGTGGCGTCCGTCTCCGGATGGAACTGAAGGCAGTAGAATTTTTTCTCTTCATCCGAGGCGGCCGCACACGGGCAGTCGGCGGATTCGGCGATCGTCCGGAATCCCTCCGGGAGTTTCATGATGCGGTCGTTATGGCTCATCAAAACGGTGTTGCAGGCGCCGATTCCGTCGAAGATCGGGGAGTCGGCGTCAAAGCGGATGCCCACTTTGCCGAACTCACCGTTCTCGCCGGCGTTGACTTCGCCGCCGAGCACCCTGCAAAGATACTGCGCGCCGTAGCAGATGCCGAGCACAGGAATGCCGAGCTGGAAAATGGCGTTGTCGCAGGTCGGGGCATTCGGCGCATAGACGCTGTTCGGCCCTCCGGTCAGGATGATGCCGATCGGGGCGGCCTCCCGGATCGCCTCGATGCCGGAGGTGCAGGGCCAGATTTCGGAATAGACGCCGCATTCCCGCACCTTGCGCGCGATCAGCTCTTTGTATTGGCCCCCGAAATCGAGGATCAGTGCCAACTGGTTTTTCATGCTGTTTGTTCCTCCTGTGCTCAAAGATAAAGTGTCGTGCTCAAAGCGACGTGCTCAGATTACTTTCTGCGCTCTTCATATAAAAAAGTATGATTCCCGGCGGATAACGTGTCAAGGGATTCTCCCTGAGGCGGAAACTCCGCGCTCACGAGCCGTACTGTTCGAGATATTCCTCCAGACAGAGCCCCTCCGACATGATGACTTCGGCGGCCTCTTTGCCGACATAGCGGTAGTGCCACGGTTCGTAGGTGATGCCGGTGATGTCCTCTTTGCCCTCCGGGTAGCGGAGAATGAAGCCGTATTCCGCGCAGTGGGCGATCAGCCAGTCGAATTCGTCGAATTTATCGAAGTCGTGCTCAAGATCGGAATAATAATCGAAATAATCCGCGGAGACGATATCCATCGCGAGGCCGGTGTGGTGTTCGCTCGTGCCGGGAGGCGCGACCCATTTGGCCGCCTCGGTCTTCGCATCCGCCTCGCTGTAACCGGCGTCGAGATACTGCTGCACCTTTCTCTCGTAGAGGATGCGGGATTTCTCGACCGTTCGGTAGCCAGAGCAGACCCGCAGGGAATAGCCGTCCGCGGCGGCCGCGGCGATCAGCTCCTTTGCGGCGCCGGCGGCGAGCTTGTTCATTTTATAGTCGCCCTGTACGGTCTCAAGATCCAGCGTGTAGTCGTCCGGGATCATATTCCATGGGTTGACGAGGATCAGCAGGTTGTCGGAATCGCTCGAGGTGGAAACCGGGACGCTGTCCCCGCTCTCCGCCTCGGACCCTTCCGCCGCGGAAGTCTGCGCCTCCGTCTCGGAGGAAGCCTCCGACAGCTCCGACGGTTCCGATATATTTTCGGAAATTTCCATTTCTCCGCTCAAGGTTCCCTCCCCGGAGTTTACCTCCTCCTTGTCGCCGCAGCCCGCCAGAAGAAGCAGGATCAGCGCCGACACAAGGATCGTCCGGAAAAATTTCATGTTCTCACTCTCGTTTCGGACCAAGTTCAGTATTCCTCCGCGGCCAGATCGCCGAAAAAAGCGCTGCCGTAGGGGTTCACCGCGGTGAAATCCGCGGGATAATAGCTGCCGTAATGCGGGCGCGCCGGGTCGTCGCTGATCTTATAAAAATTGCCCTTCATCCGGTGGCCCTTCTCAATATAGCTCTTTCCGCAGAGCTTTTCGGCCACGGCAAGCGGCAATGTGAAGTCGACGCACCAATAGATCCCCTGAAGATCCTCGCCGGAGAAGATGCGGTGGGAGGCGCGGCGGGAGAGATCCCTCTCCGTGCCGTTCGTCTCGTCGATGAATTTGCAGATCACCCTTCCGGAACGGTTCGCGGAAAACCAGAAATAGCGCTTTCCGCCGTCCTCCTCCGGAAACAGGGAGACCGCCGCCGCCGCAAGGCTGTACTCGGAGGGATTGTTCTCAAAACAGTAGATGCGAATATGGAGATCGTCCGGAGAAAAGCAGACCTTTGCCTGCGCGTACGGTTTATAATCCGCCTTCTCAAGCGGATAATGAATGATTTTGGCCGCCGGGAGCGAATCCCAGACCGGCTCGCCCGCGATCATGCTCACAGGAAACATCTTTTTCATCCTCTTCTTCCCGGGAACCGGAATCCGGCCCCTTCGTCTCTGTTTCCGCGGAGATTCCGCGTTATTTTACGACAAATTTTTCAGCAAGGCCGCGCTTCTCGAGAAACCAGATCATCGCGAGGCCGAACCCGCAGCAGGCGACCAGTTCCCCGGCCGCGACCGAAAGACCCGACAGGAAGAATACGCGCAGATCGAGGCTCCCGGTGGTGACGTACATGATCTCCGCCGCCGACCTGAAGGGCTTCTGCGGTCGGCACGGCTGGATCGTCTGCACGAGCTCCAACGCCGAGACGGTGCTCGAGTGGGCCTTCGAGCGCGGGCAGAAGGTGCTGTTCTTCCCCGACCAGCA
>ERZ795048.2387-NODE-2387-length-15146-cov-50.718640_pt1 | contig 15146 bp, 12 predicted proteins | sample MGYA00375132_ERZ795048 | MGnify/ENA primary metagenome ERZ795048 (study PRJEB30177, sample SAMN05720225) | activated sludge metagenome | isolation source: Anaerobic digester | place: Hong Kong | collected 2014-12-17 ...
ATATCTTTAGTAGTGGCTGCGGGTAGTTGTGGCTTCGTCTCCGCTCAGCCACCTTACGTTAGTAATACTAACTATCTGGACTTGAGGTGGTTGAGCGAAGTCGAAACCACCGTCACCCGAAGCCGAAACCACCGGCACTCGAAGCCGAAATCACGACTTTTTAAAGCTAATAAATGGTTTAAAAACCAAAATTGATATTTTATTTGTTTCTTATAAAACATATTTAAGGAAATTTGTTATTAAACATAAGGTAATTCTATTATTATTAAATAATTTTATAACTTTCTTAAAATTTTAGAAATATCTAAAAAGGACTTATTTGCTGATTAGTTATAATAATGAAGAAAAAGAAGTTGCTATTAATAAACCCAGGTGGTAAAGATTTTCGCCACAATAAGTTTTACGAACCTATTGAGTTAGGTATAGTAGCATCTTTGGTAACAGATCCGAATTGGGAAGTAAAAATCGTTGATTTAAGATTTGAAGATACTGATTTGCCCGAAGCTGACATTGTAGCCCTTAGTTCGCGAATAATTGACATTAATACAACCTATGAGATAATCCGGCATTATAAAACTAAAGGTATTAAAACTGTTATTGGCGGAACACATGCAACTCTTTGTCCCGACGAAGCACAAAAATATGCTGATGTTGTAGTGATTGGAGAAGCCGAAGGTGTATTGATGCAAATACTTAAAGATTTTGAAAATGGCACACTTAAGAAAATTTATAAAGGATGTACCGATTTAAAATATACAGTAAACAGGAATTATTATAAGCATTATTATAAAACTGCTACACTTCAGCTTTCGAGAGGATGTCCGCTTGCATGCGATTTTTGTTGTGTTGGTAAAATTCATAACAGAACCCATCGATATAGAGACTTTAAAGATGTAGTAAGCGAAATAAAAAAAACAAAACAAAAATTGCTTTTTTTTACTGATGAGAATATGTATGGTTTTTCTTCAAAGAACAGAGAAACAGTATTGAGTTTCTTTAATGAAATGATTACTCAAAAAGTAAATAAGCACTGGATTGGTATGGCATCAATAAATGCAGGTATCGACGATGAATTTCTTAGCTTAGCCCGAAAAAGTGGGTGTATAATGTTACTTATTGGTTTTGAGGCAATTGAAGAAGATACCTTGACCTCAATTAACAAAAAGCTTAATGCTAAACTTATTCACGATTACGATAAAATAATAAAGAATATACATAAACACCGAATTGCTGTTTGTGGTGCATTTATGTTGGGCTTACCTACTGATAACGAAAGAGTAATTAAAAAAAGAACGGAATTTATTATTAAGTCTAAAATAGATGTATTTTTTGTAACAATGTTTACTCCATTTCCCGGTTCAAAATTGTTTGACGATTTGCAGCAAGAAAATAAAATTATTTATAATAATTATCCACAAGATTGGGATTACTACAATCAAAACATGCCTGTATATACTAATGACCATATCAATAACATGAGAGATTTATTTCTTAAATGCCAAAACGATATAAGGCAGCCAAAAATTTTACGAAAGAGATTCTTAATGACATTATTTGAAACACGCAGCTTATCGTGTGCATTATATTCTAATTATTATAACTTCAACCACTTTAGGGCTTTCGATAGAGTTAAGTCGTTAAGAATAATTAATAATTTGTTTGAACGATACCAGAAATGGATATATAAAAAGTCTAAAGTATGACAGTTTATTTAAAGTCAATCGGATGTGTGTTGCGTGAACTCGATCTTGCCAGAGTTAAAAATTATTTTGTTTTAAATAATTGTGAAATTATTGATAATCCCGAAGATGCCGATTGCATTATATTCTCTACATGTGCTGTACATAAGCCTACTATCGATAACAGTATGAAAATGATAAATAATCTTAATAATTTTAATAAAAAATTCATTGTTATTGGTTGTTTACCTGCTATTATGCCACATCTTATTGATAAAAGCATAATTAATTGTGAAACTTTAAATCCTCATACACTTCACGAGATAGATAAGTTTTTCCCTGAATTTTCTGTACCTTTCAATAGTATTCCGGTTTCGAGTCGCACAATAGACAATAAAAAAAGCAAGTATTTGATTAGCAAAAACGATTTGCCACAAAAAACAATTCTAAATTTATCTCTTGGGAACTCAATATTTAAAAAACTAGCTTTTTACAAATATTTTAAAGAAATAGCAAATAAAAAAAGTTCTTTTTTGGTAACTTCTCGCGGCTGTAATCATCATTGTACGTATTGTGGAATTAAAAAGGCTGTGGGTAGTTTAATAAGCTTGCCCCCTGAAAAGGTAATTGAAAATTATAAAAGATTAATTTCGGAAGGCAATAGTCATATTATTTTTTATTCTGACGATACTGCTTCGTATGGTGAAGATATTAATGTTTCATTTTCAGATTTACTTCAAGAATTAGATAAAGTAAGCCCCCACACTATAACATGGGAACTTGATTTTATTCATCCACAAAAATTGTTAGATCATTTTGATGTATTATATAAATTGGTTAAAAAACGGCGGATTGTATTACTTGAGTGCCCTACACAACATATGTCGCAACCTGTATTGAAAAGAATGAACAGAAATTATAATATTAACGATGTAATCGAAAAACTCAATATTATTAAAAAAGCAAGTCCCAGATTGTTTCTTATTTCGCACCATATCGTTGGGTTTCCCGGAGAAACCGAAGAGGATGTTGAAAATACAATAAAAAATATTAAGAAAAGTAATTTTGATTTTTTTGAATTGCTTGCTTTTTTCGAGAACGAAACCTGTCCTGCTCGAAAAATGAAAAATAAAGTTAAGCCCGAGGATATGGTAAACAGAATGATAAAAATAAATCATGTTTTGGATAAACAAAAAATATTGCACAGTATTAATGCAGAACTTGATTTCCCCAAAGGGATTATAAAAACCAGATTTGTTACTAATGATGCAATAAAAGAAAAATTGTAATTAGTGATGCTTTCTCAACAATTGATAAATTTTGTTTACAATTCTAAAAATTAATACTTTAATTTTTAAAAATTTAATTCCGGATTTTACCTCTTTAAATTTTTCGTAAGCTAAGCTATACAATTCATTATCGTATTTGTTAAGCTCATTAATCTTCTTAATAATAATTTCGTCGTGTTCTTCAAGCTTAGGGCGATTTTTGTTTACTTTGTGTTTAGTGTAAAGTGGCAGTTTTTTCCACCCAAGAATCTCTTTTAAAATAATTAAAGATTCATCGTAATGCTCAATAATTCCGCAGAAAATAATATGCTCGTTAAGATTATTCTTTGCCTGAGCCAACATTCTTTCGGGTTCAGATAAAAACGATGCTCTGTTGGGTGCTTCACATAAAAAATAAGTTTGCATATTATGGGTGTACAAACATAAGTCAGATTTAATATATTTTTCCAGATTTTCTTTCAGAGCTACACGTTGTTTTACATCAGGGTATTCGTCTAATATCCGTATGTAGTAGTACAATGATAAATACTGATCTATTGGGTTTCTGAAAAAAGCAATGTATTGTGGAGCTTTATCCAAATATTTATGTAAGCCGAATCGGAAATGTCCGAAAACAAGTTCTGCATCCTGTTTTAGATTTATTTCATCTTCAATTTTTTGATTAAACAATTCGTTTTTGAATTCATAGTCAACATCTTCGTTATTAAGATTGATTATTCTTTTTTCACCATAAATCCGCTTTAGTGAAGTAAAGATAGTGGAACCACCTGTTTTTGGTATGTGTAGAAAATGTAGCACTAAGTAATTATTTTTTTTCTTACACAAAACTAAACAAAAATGTTAAATTTCTGCTTAGTTGTTTTTTATGTTTATTAGGGCTTGGCATTGTTTCATAACATGATTATTAAAATCTGCCATAAATTCAATTCAAAGATAATACTGGTTAAGCATTTAATTGTATTAGTGATTAGTATTAATTAATTAACTTTGTAAATAAGAATCAAAAGAATGTCAAAGCTATATAATATACAAGAAGCCTTAGGTAAGTTTAAACCCGGTCAATCAGAAAGTCTTGCCGACAAGTATTTTGATAAAGACGATTACATGATGACCTGGCAGATAAACAGTATCTGTAACTTTAATTGCCCCTATTGTGGTCATTACATCAAAGACGATCCGAATGTTTATAAATATTCTCCTGCACACATCGAAGATTGTTTCAATAAAACAGAAAAAACATGGCATATTATTATTACCGGTGGAGAACCCTTTTTGCATAAACATATTATCGAAATTTGTGAGAGACTTACTAAAAAGCACTTTATATCGATAAACACAAATCTTTCGCTACCACTGGTTAAGGAGTTTGCCGATAAGATAGACCCGAAAAAAGTACTTACTGTAAATGCCAGTATCCATTATTCTGTGCGTAAAGAACGCAATATTGTTGACGAATACTTTGAGCATTTTCTTTATTTGCAAAAGAAAGGTTTTACTATTGTGGGGTCTTATGTTGTGTATCCCAATACTATACCGGAGTTTATTGAGGATATCGAGTTTTTTAAATCAAAAGGGATGAAACTTGTTTCTTCAAAAGTGTTTGAGGGTGAATATAATGGCAAAATTTATCCCGATGCATATACTGACGACGAAATGAAAATTATAGAAAAGTATATGAGTTCTGCCATAGAAATGCCACAATATTTAAAATACAGAAATTTTAAAGGACAGATGTGTAGTACTGGTCGCAGGATGCTTTCGCTTAAGCCAAACGGAGATTTAGAAAGATGTCTTTCTGATTTTACACCACTCGGTAATTTTTTTGCAGGAACATATAAAATACCTAAACGAGACAAAGTTTGTAAAACAGAAATATGTACATGCCCTTATCAGGGCTTGCTGTTTACTTACAATAAGAAAAAAAATTGGAGTAGGTGGTTTGGTAAATAAATAATTATGGACGGAGACCTTTTAAATAAATATAATCTTAAAAATTTTACTTATAGGATGAATTGGGAAATTACACGTAAATGTAATTTCTCTTGTTCTTATTGTGTAAATAAACAGGGCTTTAATGAATTTGAAACACCTGTTTTTTCTCCCGAAGAAATTGCCGGATTCTTTAAAAATACATCAAAAGAATGGCTGATATTAATTACAGGAGGAGAACCATTTACTTACCCGAATTTTGCTGAGGTTTGCCAAAAACTTGCCGAAAATCATTATTTGCAGATTACAAGTAATCTCAGTTTGCCTGAGGTTTATGATTTTGCCGATATTGTAAATCCTCAAAAAGTATTTATGCTTAGTGCTTCGTTTCATAGTTTAGAACGCAAGGAAAAGGCAGCAAGAGAAGAGTTCTTTAATAAATGTAATTATCTAAAAAATAAAGGGTTTAATGTAGTTGTAAATTACATTACTCACCCCGATAGTATGGATAAAATGGAGGAAGAAATTGCTTGTATCAATAATAAAGGTTTTGAAACCTTTGCTATCATTCTTCGTGGTATGGTAGGTGAGAAATCGTATCCCGAAGCGTTTTCTGAAAATGATATGAAAATAATAAAACCTCATGTTATTGATTTTGATATAGAAACAAAAGCTGCATTTGGTAAGCTTAATTATTACGGACATAAATGCGAAGCAGGTAGTAAATATTTTTTTGTAAAACCTAACGGAGATGTTTCGCGTTGTGCTACTTTGCAAAAAAAAATAGGAAACTTGTTTGATGGCACTATTGTTTCAGACAAACAAGAACTGCCATGTATTGCCAATAACTGTAATGATGTTTATTGCGGGCTAGCATCTGTACTCCCACAAAAGGCAAATCGATTTCGAATAAATAAAGAAAAGAAAAAGTATAATAATTTGTAATAGTAATTATTGTGAAAAAAACTAAAAAGGTAAAAGACTATTATAATAAATGGACAAAGAAATATCTCGATTCAGGCTATGGAAATATCATTCAAGCTCATCGCCCTGCTGATGTTGAAAAATTATTGGATTACATCGCCGAAAAGTCAGGGATAAAGAATGGGATAAAAATTCTTGATGCAGGATGTGGTGTATGTGGTCCGGCTATTTACTTTGCTCAAAAATTTAATGTTAATATTACGGCAATTACAATTTCAGAAAAACAGGTTGAGATATCGAAAAAGAATATTGAAGAAGCCGGACTTTACAATAAAATCGAAGTTAAGCTTGCCGACTTTCATAAGCTATCTGAATATTTCGAAAAAGAAAGTTTCGATTTAATTATAATGCTCGAATCATACGGACACAGTACTTGTCCCGCGAAAGTATTCGAAGGTATTGAGTTTGCATTAAAAAAAGAAGGACACGTGTATGTAAAAGATTATTTTAAAAAACAAATCACAGGTTCTTATAAACGTAGAAAAGCAATGAAAAGGGTAATAAATAACATGAATAAAATTTATGCTTATAACCTCCCATCACTCGAAAATACAATAAAAAGAATTAGAAAAACTGATCTTGAACTAGAATATATTACACGCAATCAATTACCACTACAAAATGAAGATTCTGTTCTTAGTTTCGAGAAAATTCACGGAATTGATTTATTCGAAGGCGGTTTCCATTATCAGATTTTAGAACCCTTAGAACTTTACTTTAAAAAGCTTTCTGATATAGATGCACCAATTAAGTAATATTCTTTTTATTTCAACCTGTCAATAGCTCCTTTAGATTTATAGTATATCCAAAGTACAGGTTTATAATAAAGCCACTTAAAAAAGTGAAATCTCGATAAGACATAAATAATTGGAATTATCGCAAATAGCTGATTTATCGTTAATGCAAAAAAGATTAAAAAACTCATAAAAATGTAGTAGTCGTAATAGCGGTTTAATGCTTCAAAAAAGAACTTAGTCTTATTAAACGGTAAAGTATTAAAAACAAGAATTTCAATTATTTCTAATGTTAATAAAATACCTAGTGATATTCCCATAACAAGATGGAAAGAAGGTGTAGAAAAAACTAGTATAAAATACATTACCACCTCTATAGCTGTTATTGTTTTTAGCACAAATATCGATTGATTGCGTTTTAGTTTGTACACAAAAGTTCTTTCGCCCGATTTAATATCGTTTTTCAAATCATAAATCTGATGATTAATAATGCTTCTGATACCGATAAAACTTAACCAAACAATAAATACTACCGATTTATAAGTCGGGTTAATATTAATATTAAGGCTAATAATACATATCGATAAAACAATAATTGCCGGTAAAACGTAAGAATATGCAGCATCACATAAAATTCCCAAAAAAGTTTTTTTCAATCTGAGCCCGGGTATTGAATAAACAATAAAGAGAAAAATTTGAACAGCAGTGAAGCCGAGATAATACTCAATTTTTGGAAGTAGGAACCAAAACGGAATGCCGGCTGATAGAATTAGTATTACGAAAATTGCAATTTTAGTAGGTATTGACAATGAAGCAGATTTGTTCGGTTTCCCTGAAATATTATCGGGTTTAGCATCAAAAACATCGTTAATAAAGTATCCTAATGCCCCAACCGAAAGAATATAAATTATTACGGAAATATAAATTGTAAATTTGTCGGTAGGATTTTCGCCGACAATAATTAAAAAAGCAAATACAATAGAAGTATTAAATAGTATTTTAGAAAAAACCCATTCTTTTGTTCGGAACAGTTCAGTAATAAAATCGATTGTTTTGCTCTTTAACATCACTACATTGATTTGTACACTTTAATAAAAATCAAAATATTCTTATGAAATAACCTTAAAAGTATTAATTTTAAAATTAATAAAATTATTAAGATATTGTAATTTTGATTTAATATGTGTGGAATAAACGGAGTATGGCTTAAAGATAAAGTAATAGACAAACATAAGTTTGATATTATGCGCGATACTCTTATTCACAGAGGTCCGGATGGAGCTGGAACTATAATGGCTGAAAATGAACAATTAGCTTTTGGGCACCGTAGGCTTGCGTTTATGGATTTAAGTGATACGGGTGTGCAACCCATGAAATCTGCTGACTCACAAATTATTATTACTGTAAACGGGGAAATTTACAATTATCCCGAATTGAAAAATATCTTAGAAAAAGCAGGGCATAAATTTATTTCAGGGTCCGATTCAGAAGTTATTATACATGGATGGAAGGAATGGGGCGAAAAACTCCCCGAAAAACTAAATGGGATGTTTTCTTTTGCATTATGGGACAATAAACAAAAACTTCTATTTCTTGCCAGAGACCGATTTGGGATAAAACCGCTGTATTACTATTACAACGATAATGAATTTGCATTTGCATCGGAGCTTAAAGCTTTGGTAGAGTGGAATATTAATATCAAAGACATTGACTTTAGCAGTATGGCAGACTTTTTTACTTATAGATATGTTCCGTCTCCTAAAACTATTTATAAGAATGTGTATAAATTGCCACCTGCACATTGTGCAATAATTAAAAATGTTAATACTATATCGTTACAGGAATATTACAAGTTGTCAGATAATATTAAACTTGATAAAAATCTTGATATTTACCGGTATGTAGATGATTTGTTAAATAATTCAGTAAAAAAACATATGCAAAGTGAGGTTCCTGTGGGTGCATTCCTTAGTGGTGGATACGATAGCAGTGCTTTAGTTTCGTATTTGTTTCGGAATAATATATCTGTTAACACTTTCAGTATCGGATTCAAAGATTGGAAACAGTCTGAACATCAATATGCTAAAATTGTAGCCGAAAAGTTCAATATGCCATTTAGTTGCAAAATTTTGGACGGAGAATCTTACGGACTTCTTGAAAAATTGGTTTATCATTACGACGAGCCTATTGCTGATATTAGCATAATTCCTACTTATGAAGTTAGTAAACTTGCTGCCGAAAAGAATAAAGCTGTTATCTCAGGCGAAGGTGCCGACGAGCTATTTGCCGGATATACTTGGCATTACGAAAATATGAATTTGCAAAAACAACAGGGAATTTTAAACATTTTTTATGCTAAAAACAACAGAGCTTTCTCTTTAGAAGCATATAGCAGGGCAATGGCTATGGGGCATCTTAGATTACCTGAACTAAAAGAACTGTTTAAGCCTGATTTACATAAATATTTACCCGATGATTCTGATTGGTTTTACCGAAAACATTTTAAAAAAGAGTTTAGTGGACTAAATAGTTTCAGATATTTAGATATTAAGTGTTTTATGGGCGAATTGGTATTAACCAAAATAGATAGGGCAAGTATGGCAAACAGTCTGGAAGTTAGAGTGCCCTTTCTTGAAAATAGCCTTTCAGAAAATTTGTTTTCTCTTAATGAAAAAGTTCTATATAGAAATGGTCATCAGAAATATTTGCTAAAGAAAATCATTGAACCGTATATGCCCGAAGAGATTTTAAATCGAAAAAAACAAGGATTTGTAGGTCCCGATTCGTATTATTTCAATAAGAATTGGTATGCTGGTATTATTGAAACTAGTGTTTTGATTTCTGATGAAATATTGCAAGAAAATGTGTTAGATTCATGGCTCAAAACAGAAGAATATTGGAAATTGTGGAAGTTCGCAATTATGGAATACTGGTACCGTAGATGGATGAAAAACTAATATTGTGAAAAAAAGAAAAAAAATATTGCCGTCAATATCAGCACAAATTAAAGCAGATTATCTTAAAACGATAAATTCAAAGAGTAATCTTATTTGTACAGCACCCTTTACAGGGCTGTATTTTACTCCCGATGGTACAGTAAAGCCCTGCTGTACTTTACTCAATAATTTTAAATTCGGCACTTATCCTTCTGATAGTATTAAGGAGATATTAAAATCAGAAAACAGAAAAACTTTACAAAAATATATTAAAAAAGATAGTCTTGAATTTGGTTGTCAAAATTGTTTAAAAAATATTGAAATAGGTAATTACAAAGGCAGTATATCGTCCATTTATCAAAAATACAAGTATGGCAGATATCCAAAAGTTATTGATTTTGAGCTTTCGGATTTTTGCAATTTGGATTGTGAAATGTGTTATTTGCACTCTAATAAACAGTTACAAGAGAATATTTATGATAATACTTTCATTGATGAAATTAAACCATATTTATTTCGGGCAGAAGCTACAAGGTTTTATGGAGGTGAGCCATTCTTAATAAAGATTTATCGCGATATATGGGATATTATTATTGCAGAAAATCCTAAATGTAATGTTCATATTCAAACCAATGCTACAATATTTGATGAGTATGTAAAAAGTTTATTGCATAAAGCAGACGTATTTATAGGTGTAAGCCTTGATGCCATGAATCCTGAATTGTATGAAGAGATTAGACGAGGAGCTAAATTCGAGAATGTCAAAAAGAATATTTTGAGCTTCAACGAGATAATGAAATCTCAGGGCAAATCGCTTTTAATTTCGTTTTGCCCTATGCCTAAAAATTGGCAGGAGCTAATTCCTGTAGTATTATTTGCTGAATCAATTAATGCAAAAGTTTTTTTTAATACGGTTAATTTTCCATCTACGTATAATTTGAATTATTTACCTTCTAGCGAACTTATAAAGATTAAAGAAAATATTGTAGCAGATTTTACAACTCATAATATGGATATTAATAAAAACAAAAATGAAATTTCAAATTTTATTGATGGTTTGAATAAGATTATTGAAAAGCAAATTGAGATAGAAAAAGAATATACTTGGTTATCTTTAAGCGAATTTAATGAACTTCTATATAAACTTATCAATAAAAAAGCATTAGTTAAAGAATTAATTGAATTGTTGACATTATCAGGGTTTAAAGAAAAATTCAGCCCTTATATTATTGCAGAAATATGTACAAGTGATATTAATAGCCTTGAAACATTAGTAGAGAGTATTGTTAAAAATCAAGACATAGATTATGCGAGGAAGTTGTTAGTCATAAATAATTAAAGCTAAATGAAATCAAGTTATTTTTTTATTTTATTATTGTCGTTTTTTTGGATTTTATTTTCATGTACAGATAAAAATAACAATACTGTAAGCGTAAGTAAAACAGAATTAACAAAAGTAATTACTAAACAACTAAATGATACTTGCAATACAGTATTTGTGTCCTTTAAAAATGAATCAGAAAAATCAGTAAATATTAGTTTTAGTTTAAATGGTATGTTTTGGTTCTCTCGTGAGGAAATGATTAACTATATAAGAGAATATGAAACTGATAGTTTGCCTGATACTAATATACTAATCTCCAAGGCATATAATTTTGTTATAAATAACACTACTCATTACGAAGAATATACTATGCCTAGAAGATTTGAATATTCGCCCTCTATACTACTTAATTCTTTAGGCTTAGGGATTTGTGCTAACCGAGGCGCAGTTTTATCTCATATATTAAAAGAAATGGGTTTCGAAAGCAGATGTGTTCAACTTGGCGGGCATTTAGTTACAGAAGTTTACGATAATGGTAAATGGAAAATGCTGGATGCTGATTATGATACATACTTTTTGAAGAATGATATAATTGCTTCTGTTCGAGAAATAAAATCTAATTTTTTAGATTGCAATATTATAAAGGGATATAGTATTAATGATTTATTTTTTTATCTCTTTCCAAGTTATTATTTGGAGTATTTTACTTCAGAAGAAAATAATGAAGTTCAGGATTGGTATATGCAGGATGTATATTGGCAAGATGATTATTTTACTTTGCCGGCGGGTTCTGAACTAAGATTCCCTGTTGATAATCCTAATAGAAACAATCACGAGTTTTATTCTTACGGCAAGCTTACTATTCTTAATTATCATAGTAAATTTTTTAATATCCCATTTGTGGTGCATAGCGTATCAGGTAATGGTAGCCTGTTTAACCCTTTCCAAGGATACGTAACCGAAAAATCTAATTGCCGTTTCTATACGCCGGGTTCTTATTTTATTGATGCCGACAGTTTAGAAGTGTATTTCTATATTAATCCGCATCTAATAAATCGTGAAAACTATGATGATAAAACCGAACTAATTTACACTACTTCGGACAGTCTTGAACTTAAAACTAAAATTAGTACAGGATTTGTAAATAATTTGCCCAAGCCTGTTTTTAAAAACTATCAGGAGCTAATTAAAGCGAGTAGGAATAAATACAATAATATTTTAAAAGAATTACCGGAGTTTCATAATAAAGAGATTGAAATCCTTACTAATGAAGACTTACTATTTATATTTTCGGAATTTTATAAAGATATTAATAACAACTCAGCTTTGCCCGATAGCATAGTTAATAAATTTGAAAATGTTAATCGGTGTTTGCCAGAAAATCAAATTGACAGTGTCGTTTTTAAAAGGGTTTTGAGTAATCCATATTTTAGAAATACCTTTTTTATTATGCTAATTGAATTTCCTGTGGAGCTAATTTATGATGTCCTTAAATACAATTCGATATATTTTAGTTAAATTTACCTTTTATAGTTATTATTAGTTAAAAAGATATAGTGAACTATTTCGTTTTTGCAGTATGTGGAGGAGCTGAATATATTGAACAGCTTAACTTTTCGTTGAAATTTTTAAAGTATTTCTCCGATTTCCCGATAATAGTTGCTACCGACAGTTCAAGAAATGAGATTCCAATTGAACATGATAATATTATAGATATTGAAACTCCCGAAGAATTAAGTAATCATAGAGCACACCTTTTTATAGAAACTAATCTGCCAAATTACCTAAAGATAGATGAGAATGATGTTTGTTGCTATCTTGATTCGGATGTTATTGCAGTAAGCAAGAATATTAACGAAGTGTTTTCTCATTTCCAAAGTCCAGTAACATTTGCTAGAGACCACTGCAAAATAGACGTGTTTAGCTCTAAAATAATGAATTGTGGGTGTATGGATGAGTTTAACAAAAGGCGTGATTTGTTTTTTGAAATTGTTGATATGTTGCCACATGTAAAAACAAGTAGCAAAGAAGTATTGGCAGAGGCTGACAGATTGAAAAACTTATTTAGTGATTTTAGAAATAAACCCATTAGAAACTTGCCCAATATTTTAAAGTATTTAAACCTTAGATATTTCTCAAAAAATGAAATATTTAATTTTTGTGATTTTAAATTCAATCGAAAAGACCATTGTTGGTACGAAAAGCATGGAAATATTATTAATTTCGATTTTCGATTTTATAATAATAAAATATACAAAGCCCATGGTGTTAAGTTTAAGCAAGGTAAGTGGATAGATAAGAACAATAGGATAATACAACCCGAATTGCATCATTGCAAGCACTTAAGAGTTTACCTCAATAAAACATATAAAATCAATATTCCACAGAATTTTAGGCATTGGAATGGTGGAGTATTCCTTTTTAGTAAACACTCAAAAAAATTTATGGATTATTGGCATAAAATTACCATAGAAGAGTCTTTTAAAGAGAATATTAAATACTACGATGATCAGGCTACTCTTGTAGTTAGTGCTTTTAAGTTTGATGCACTTAAAAATAAAAGTTTACCAATTAAGTACAATTTTATTGCCGATTACAATAGCAAAAACACTAAATGGAGTGCTGAGTTGGGATATACTTATAACAATTTTGAATCTATCTTCGAGCCTGCATTTATTCATGTGTATCATCACTGGGGCGATCAGGAATGGGATATCTGGCAATCGGTAATACAATTGGGTAAGAAAATTTGTGTATTAAAATAAACAAATATTATCTTTGATAGATGAACTGTTTCGTTTTTGTAGTTTGTGGAAGTGCAGAACATATATCAACGCTTAATCTAAGCTTAAAGTTTTTGCGTAGATATAGTGCTTATTCTGTGCTTGTTGTTACCGACAGTTCAAGAAATGAGATTGCTATAGAGCATGACAATATTATTGATGTAGAAACTCCAAAACAATACAGTCATCATGAGGCAAGCATATTCTTAAAAACCGGACTCCATAAGTTCGTGCCTGATATTGAAACTAATAAATATTGTTATTTAGATTCTGATATTGTTGCTGTATCTGAGGATTGTAACAAAATTTTTGAATATAATCCCGACCCTGTTTTATTTGTTAAAGATCATTGTAAGTTTTCGTATTTTAGTCCTGATGCAATGAACTGTAATTGCAAAAAAGTGCAATTAACCGAAAATGAAAAATTCTATGAAAAATTTAATTCAGTTTTTCCAAAACCAATTAATTTTGATAGTCAACAGAAGATAGAGGAGAAAGAGAACCTCGATAATCTTTTTAAGGAGCTTAAAAGCTATAAACTCAAGAATATTTTACCCTCTTTGAATTATCTCATTTCAAGGTATTTTCTTAGAACAAATAGAATTAGAATAGGACATTACGAATTTATAAGCTCCGAAAAGTGTTGGTATAACGATACAGGAGAAATAGTTGATTTCGATTTCCCTTATTACGAAAAAAAGCTTAAAAGAGATTTAGGGATTTATTATAAAGCAAATAATTGGTATGATACTGAAGGAAATATTCTAACTCCTAAGATGCCTTTTTGTAGTCATTTGTCTGAACATATTTCTAAGAATTATTGTATTTTAATTCCTGATAATTGGCAACATTGGAACGGAGGTGTCTTTATCTTTAATCATAAATCGATAGAATTTTTAGAATATTGGCACAAAATTACTCTCGAAGAATTTAATGACGATAAAACCAAAACTCGTGATCAGGGAACATTGGCAGTGGCTGCATGGAAATTTGGATTACAAGATATGAAAACAATGCCTCTTAAGTTTAATTTTATTACTGAATATGCCAATCCCGAAATAAAATGGGACAGTACAAAAGGTTATACTTATAATAATTACAGAAACACCTTCGAACCTGTATTTTTACATATATATCACCATTGGGGAGATGAAGATTGGAGTATTTGGCAATCTGTAATTGATTTGGGTAAAAAAGAGGGAATAATTTAACATAATAGTTTATTTAAACGGTGATTTCGACTTTGGCATCGGTGATTTCGACATCTCGACAAGCTTAGTTCGACAGGCTCACTACACCGCGATACGCCGCTTCGCTCAATCACCTCAAGTACAGATAATTTATATTACTAACGTAAGGTGGCTGAGCGGAGACGAAGCCACCATTTCATCGCTCAACTGCCTATGTTTCAGATAAATACTATTCCTGATGGCATTAACCCGCATTATTCATCGCATTATTCTTGGCTGGCTCGTAACAAGTTGTTAG
>ERZ795048.2390-NODE-2390-length-15120-cov-3.801659_pt1 | contig 15120 bp, 15 predicted proteins | sample MGYA00375132_ERZ795048 | MGnify/ENA primary metagenome ERZ795048 (study PRJEB30177, sample SAMN05720225) | activated sludge metagenome | isolation source: Anaerobic digester | place: Hong Kong | collected 2014-12-17 ...
GGATACTTTGGGAAGATTTATTCAAATCAAAATTACATTCTACGGAAACTCAAGATTTTTTCGCATAGATTACCTTAGTGGAAATTCCTTCCATCATTCCAATCCGACCGGATATAGTGCTAATCACATCCTCCGGTGCTTCAATCGCGATACTGATTAAGGAAATTCCTCCATTCTGATGTGGAAGTCCCATACGGCCAAGGATATACTGCTGGTGCTCTGAAAGCAGTTCATTCAACCTCCCTATTTGTCTGCGATCACTTACGATAATTCCGATTAATGCAATTCTGGTTTCCACTTCTTTCCTCCTGCCTTAGCTCTATCAATTCCGCTTCTAATAATATTGCATCTTTAGCGTTATGGGTTACCACAAGAAGCGTTCTTCCTTCCTGGTGTTTTTTAATATAACGAATCATCACTTTTCGATTTTCTTCATCCATCCCGGAAAAAGGCTCATCCATTAACAAAATGCCTGAATCTGAATACAACGCACGAAGAATTGCGATTTTTTGTAACATCCCGCCGCTGTATTCCCGCAACGGTTTCTCCCATGCCTCAACCGGCAGGACTTCCTTAATCGCAGGAATTACATCTAAACTGCAACCGGCAAACAGCAGATTGGTTTTTGCGCTCATATTTAAAAGCAATCTTGATTCCTGAAATACCATTCCAATCGAATTGTATTGGTTTACGGTTCCATCTGTGACAGAATCCAGTCCTGCAATGATACGTAACAAAGTTGTCTTTCCACATCCGCTCTCACCAACAATACAGTAGCTGTTCCCTGCTTCAAATGTTTGGTCCCAATGTGCAAAGATTGAATGTTCTCCATAGCTCTTAGAGATTTGGTGCAACTGTATTTTGCTTACATTTTCCCGCTCCCTCTTACTGCTGTTCCTTACTTTTGGGGTTATCTCTTTCTCGCCCAGCCATTTCAGCCCTTTTTCAAGGATTTTTTCAAGGAATGTGCTCAGTCCAATAATGACAATTGTCCATGCAAATACGCCTGCTGTATTTAGATATATCTTGGCACCATAAAGAGCTTCTCCCATAGAATTCTCAGGTAATCCGATAATTTCAGCCGCAACACCTGATTTAAAGCTCATTCCGATACAAATTCTTACGCTGTTGAGTAAATACGGGCATACTGCCATGCGATACAGATACAATAGTCGATTCCACCACGGAATTCGAAACACCAGCGCCACTTCTTTCATTTGTACATCAACCTGCATCAAGCCTTCCCAAACGCTAAAATAGACATTCGGAAAAACAACCATAAAGGTAACACAAAGTACCAGCCATCTTGACCCGAACCAAATCAAAAGAACCACCACTACAGCTGCAACAGGTACTGATTTTAGCAAATTTACAAATGGCTCTAACAATTCCTTAAGTATTTTGCATCGACAGGCAAGAAACGCAACCAGAATCCCAAGAATAAATGCAATAAAGAAGCCTCCCAGAATTCTGATCAGCGAATGATAGATTGAAAGCCAGAACTCAGTTGTTTTAGCAAGATGCCATAATTCCACTGCCACTGAGACTGGCGATGCAAAATAGAACACATTGTTAATCGCTGTAGCAAGTATTTGCCACAGCAATATCCAAATTCCAATGATTCCAATTTTTTTCCATCGTTCTTTCAAGTAAACACCCCATTATTCTGACAAGTAATAGAAATCCTCTGCCGGCAAGCTTCCACCCACAGAAGTCGGATCTTCTGCGAATAATACATTCAGATAACCGGATAAAGCATTTTGCATTGCAGTACCATCCATATAGACAACGTTGCAGTATGGAATTGCCAATTGTGCTATGGCTTCCTTCTCCATAATACCATATTGTACCGCGCCCGCTGCAGTACTTGTCACATCTGTTTCAACCATTTCTGCAGATGCCATATGATCTTGTAAGAACTGTTTCACAAGTTCTTCGTTTGCTTCCAGGAATTCTCTGCGTACAATCGTAACACCGGTAACCATCATACTTCCATCTGTTTTTTGCGTCGCATCCCACTCTGCGCTCAGATCTGCTACGATCGACAATTCACTGTTCTGTTGTGTCACTGCAGTTGCAAATGGCTGTGGCAGCAAACCAATTGCATCCGGATTTTCAGCCAGAATCGCAGCCACCTCCGTTGCCTCTGATTTATACTCCAATGTTACATCCTCTGTAGAAATCCCGTTCTCCTCCAGAAGATAACGAAGAACATAATCCGGTGTTGTTCCTTTTCCTGTCAAATAGATCGTCCTGCCGCTTAAATCAGTTATCCCGGTAATGGCGGTGTCCTTACTAACCAGGTATAGTACGCCAAGTGTGTTGATGTCGATTACGCAAATACCTCCCTGTGTTTTGTTATAAAGCACAGCTGCAACATTGGCCGGCACCAGCGCAATATCAAGTTCCCCCTGCATCATCATTGTCAGCAGAACATCCGACTGGGTTTCCATTGTAAATGAATAAGCATTTCCGGTTTCTTGTGCATCACTCTTTTCCATCAGTGCAATCAGTCCAATGGTCGTTGGTCCTTTCAGCGAGCCAATGCGCACTTCTTCATCGTTTTCTTTGTCTCCACAGCTGCACATCAGTAGTGTTGCAGCAATCATTACCATACATAAAATTCTTTTACTTATTTTTTTCATTTTTCACCACTCTGGCATTTCCACCCGTTCTGTTCTTCGTTAGTGTCGTCGTGCATGAATGCACTGTTTGTATTTTACATACAAGTAATCTCACCATATAAAAAGCACCCAAAAGGGCGCAGTATCACAGAATGATAGATTGCCACCTTTCCTCTCAGAAATATTCTTTGTCTCAGGAAGTAAATCAGTTACATGATTAGCAGTCAGGCGAACCTTTCCGTTCATCCATATTATTATAACGCACTTATTCCAAAAAAGAAAGACTTTCCTGTTACATCAAAAAGACCCGGCAGATACTTCCACCGGGTCGGATTCTTTGAAAGAAACTTTATTTCATCATTTCTTCCTGCTTCTTGATCATTCTTCGAACCATTTCTCCACCAATACTTCCAGCTTCACGTGCTGTAATATCGCCGTTGTAACCATCCTTTAAGCTTACGCCAAGTTCAGATGCTACCTCCGTTTTAAAACGATCCATTGCTGCTTTTGCTTCAGGTACTGTAGTCTTATTTGTGTTAGATCCACTCATGTTTTTTACCTCCGTAATACTGTTGGTTTATCTATTCAGAATAAGCATTTGCTTATCTGTTGATAGTATCTGCCGCTGTGTAAATTATATGAGTGGTATTATTTTCTATTTTTTATTCTTGCTGTTTTTATGTTCCTTTCCTCTGTTATGTTTCGTTAAATGCTCTGGAATTGCAAATGCCTGAATCACTTCAATATAACGTTCCAAATGTTCTCTTAATGGCACTTCCGGGCGAAAAGCAAACATGAATCGGATTTTTTCTTTCTTTTCATCACTTACCCTTCGTATATCGCTCTTGAGTTCTTCATACTTAACAATAATGTTCTTTTCAATGGCAAATTTCCTGATTTTACTAACAAGCTGAAACGAATAGGTTACATCTATTGCAAAAACTCCATAGAAGAATCCAATCACCAGACAGAACGTCAGATTTCTGGATAGCCAGTTCAGTGAATTTAATATATAAGGATGCACAAGAAAATAATATGCAGCTCCCAACAACGCCCAGAAAAAAGAAAAACGCGGACAGATAATGCCCTGTAGATTCCCCCATTCTTTTGAATAGTCCCACAACTGAACATGCATCCATTTAATAAATATAACTCCCGCGATGTACTCCAGTACAGTCATTGCCCCTGCCATAAATGCAAACATTATAAGTTTCGTCCCAATTTGACCCCCAGTGTGTGCAAAATCCAGCCCTTTGACAGGAATACTCGCCAGGGAATAAAGCGTAATCAGACCAAATCCATAGAGCGGTAAATAAGGTCCCGTCAAAAAGCCGGGATTGATCCAACGATGTTCCGGATTATGTGCTCCAAACCATTTTCGAAACAGTAGTTCTATTCCCCATCCCACAAAGCTTCCGATGAAGAACAGGAATAGTAATATAACTAACCCATTCATAGCATGCTTCCTTTCTAGTATCCACAATATCCATTATAATAACCGTCATCATTGCTTATCCGCTCTTTTCTTTAATAAATTATGTTCTTTTTTTGATTTTCGCGAATGAAGCCATGCCGCTTCCAAACTCGGCATCCATTTCGAAGCAATCCTGGCAACAAGCATTCCCAGCAGGATTCCTCCAATGACATCCGATGGAAAATGCACAAATAAATACATTCTGGAAAAAGCAATCAATGCAGCTAATACCATAGCGCAGATTCCTGCTTTTTTGTAATAAAGAAACAACGTTATCGAAGCTGCAGCACTGGAGAACGAATGTCCTGACGGAAAAGAATATCCTATTGGAATTGGAATCAAAAGTGCAACCGTTGAATCGATGATGCAGGGACGCTCTCTGGCAAAAATCTGTTTTAAGAAAATATTACCGATTACCAACATCAAAATCAGAGCAAGCATCATCTGCAAGCCACATTTTCTGGTCTTCTTAACAGCAATCATCACAATACTCAAAACAATCCAAACCCATCCCGCATTGCCCAGCATTGTAATCATGACCATAATCTGGTCTAAAACAGCATTTCTTAATGATTGTATAAAATATAGTATATCCAATTCCATCTTATGCGTTCAATTCCCTTCAAATATATTATTTTCTAAGCTATGTAAATTCTCTGTCAATATTAACAACAGCATAATATACGGTTTCCTTCTCTGCAAGTTTTCGATTCAATGCTTCCTTGATTTTATCTTCTGACAGTTTTGACTGAAACGGTACAACAATATCAAAAATCAAATTCGTATGTGTCGGTCCTGCAACAATACGCAAATCATGAAAAGACAGACTCTCATCTATCTGCGACAGGATTTCTCCCAACATGACCTTGGCCTCATTTAATTTCTGATTATCTGCCTCTACAGGATCCATATGAACCGTCAGGATAACATGCAGCTGTTCATATACCTTTTTCTCCAGCTCATCAATGGCATCATGAATACTCATTATATCACCCAGGCTGTCCACTTCCACATGCACACTTCCAAAGGTTACACCAGGTCCATAACTATGTATGATGATATCATGAAGTCCCATCGTGATACTACTCTCGTGCAGTATTGCTTTTAATTGATCAATGATTTCCTTATCTGCCGGTTTGCCGAGCAAAAGATCGACCGTGTCCTTTATCATTCCATAACCGGATGCCAGAATAAATATTGATACAACGCATCCCATAATACCATCTACCGGCAGCTTCGTAAACAGCGATGCTACAAGTGCCACTACCGTTGCCAGGGTTGCAATAACATCGTTGGCACTGTCTGTTGCCGTAGCAATCATAACAGTGGAATGAATTCTCTTACCAAGAGATTTGTTAAAATAGGAAAGCCAGAATTTGACCGCTATTGACAATAGTAAAGACCCAAGTACGATATAGGAAAAGGTTATCTTTTCTGGTGTTATTATTTTCTGAACCGAAGTTTTTAGCAATTCAAAGCCAACTACCATAATGATTGCTGCTACTGAAAGGGAGATCAGATATTCCATTCTTCCATGCCCAAAGGGATGATCTTTGTCTGCAGGTTTTGCTGCCATTTTATAACCAAACAAAGTCAGTACACAGCTCCCACTATCAGCCAGATTATTAAATGCATCTGAGATAATAGAAACTGAGCCTGACAAAACACCCATTCCATATTTTAACGCAAACAGAAGAAGGTTCAAGATAATCCCAATAATGCTTGAGAGAAAACCATATCTTTTTCGCACTTCTTCTGATTGTATATCTTCATAATTTTTAATAAATAACTTTACAATTCCCTGAACCATTGTATTCTCCCTGTTCCAGAATGCCCCTAAGGTCATCTAAAAGGGTGTGTACTAAACAGCTTCGTGAAATGTTCTGGAGATAACATCCGCCTGCTGTTCCGGTGTCAGCTTAATAAAATTAACCGCATAACCGGATACACGAATTGTCAGCTGTGGATATTTCTCCGGATGCTTCTGTGCATCCAACAAAGTATCACGATTCAATACATTAATATTTAGATGATGTCCACCTTTTGTTGCATATCCATCTAATAAAGATACTAAATTATCAACCTGCGCTTTATTTTCTTTCATAATCAAGACCTCCTTTATGTTTTGATTCTTTGTTGTTTTGTTATGGTCTTATTATAGAAAATATTTGCATTTTAATCCGTAACAATTGTTACATAATATGATTTTTTAATATAAAGTTTCTAAAGTATCCCGATCTATAATTTTGATCCTGTCCTTGGAGACCTCAATCAACCCTTCTGCCTGCATATTCATTAACTCTCTTGAGAGCGATGGTCTTGTTGTTCCAATAAAATCAGCAAGATTCTCTCGATTGAGGGATAAAATCACTTCTGCATTCTCATGACTGTTCTCCAGCAGATAGATTGCGATTTTCTCCTTTAGATTGGTCGAGCCCAGTAAATGCAATTTCTTCGTCATATTGCAGTTCTTTGCTGCCAAAATTGTAATCAAATTTCGTGTAATCATTTGGTGATGTCCACATGCCTTCTCACAAAATCCATAAAAAAATTTCCACGGAATATGTAATACTGTAGAGGGTTTCATCGTAACTGCATCATACCAGTAATGTGACATTTCCGCAAACAAAACAGATTCTCCGAAGATCTCATTCTCCGACACATGATAAAGAAGGTTACGACGTCCTGAAGCAAAATCTTTTACCAAAGCAACATCCCCTTCTTCTAACAAAAAAATCATCTGCGGGTGTTCTCCTTGTTGAAAAACATACTCTCCCGCAGACAACTCTCTCCTGCTTGCTTTAGAACAGGCAAGCATCTTCTTTATTTCTTCCGGTTCAATGTCTGAAAACAGATTCACTAAGTCACACCTCTTTACTAATCCTCAAGCAACGGAACATAATATTCCTCTCCGGTCTCCAAACAGATACATCCTAATTGACTTGATCTTCCATTCAGTGCCATACCACAGTCAACATCGATAATCTTATAGCCACGATAATCATCGCTCTTATAAATATATCCCTTACCCTTTTCGTTCATCTGCCCCACTCGTTGTGTGAAAATATGGCCAAACACATAAATGTCCTTTACATAGGCAAATGGTTTTTCAGTCCAGAAAATACTCTTGTTTTTGTCAAACAGACTCTCCCAAACAATCTCTTCTGTCTGTTCCGCAGTAGCCTTCGCAAAGGATAATTCTTTGCCAAATGGTTTCTTGAGCGAATACGAATGCGACAAATGATAGGTCTTGGTGCCGATTTTTATTCTTTTAATCAAATACAATGTTCTCAGATAATCACGAAGCGAATTCTGTACTTCTACAGGCAGACTTAAGAATTCCAGGCAAGTTCCTTCTCCACCATTACAGGGATGAATCCATAATTCAAATGGATTTAAACCATCCGAATTCTTTCTTGCTTCATCAATTCCGTTTTCTCTGTCTCTTAGATAATCAATCGCATTCAAAAGCATAAATTCATGATTACCCATAATCAGTTCTGCATTTTTTTTGGTCATGATATCCTGAATAATCCGAATGCCATCCGGTCCACGGTCAATCACATCTCCGAGGACATAAAGAAAGTCTTTTTTTGAAAAATGGATTTGATCCAGCATCTTCATATATGCATTGTACTGTCCGTGAATATCACTTAATACATAAGTGCTCATAACAAATTACCTTTTCCTTGTTTATTATCTGAAAAATCGCCATTACTCTACGGCATATTCTCAATATCCTCAGTGTCAATACAAATGATTGGCCGAATCCCCATCCCCTGATTAAGCTGCCACTTTCCCAGTTTATTATCAACTAAAGCATGACCTTCGTAGCCTTCCTGACATCGATAAGAATCATCTACATCAATGTGACCTCTGGAACGTAATCCATAACTTCCATGCTGTAACATCCCATTGGCCAGCGCTGCTACATACTGTGAACATGGTGCTTCATCCATCTCTCTTTTCGCTCTCTTTTTACCACGAATCAAAGCAATATTGGCATCATATCCGTACCAGATTTCATCAATCGAAGGTATATAAACCTTGTCATAAGTTGTATTATCCGAGAGTGCAGATACTGGAGTATTCACAGCAGTTACCTGTAATTTCAACCGTTCTGCCGGGGTAAATGCCCTTCTTACAAATACACTGTTTAGCCACTCTCTAATTTTACTCTTCTCCCAAAAGATTCCAGTCTTAATCTTCGAAACTTCTTTATCAGACATGCGCATATATTTTTCCTGATCGTAAGGTCTGAAATCAATTGTATATTCTGATTGTAACGTAATACGCTTTCCTCTTTCCTCAACGATTTTCCATGGCAACAGATTAAACTTGAAATAACGATATCCTGAAATCTCCGGTTCCTGCTTTCCTTTCATCACTCCCAGAATATCTTTCTCTGCAGAACCCTCTCGGATGATTGGCATTCTAAGATACTTCTCACCATCAATCACTGCGACATTATCCTGATCATAGTCTCCATAAATCAAATCCGATGTTACCTGTGCACCAAGAACCTCATTCATTGGATATTCTCCAAACCACACACGCTGATTACGGTCAAGTAATACTTTTGCCTCTTCCTCTTTTTCCTTTGCTCCCGGAATATTCCGCTCATCCGGATAAACACCGTACAGACTCTTATAAAGCTCATCAATGCTTTGCTGCCGCTGTTCCGGTTGCATTGATAAACCTTTCATAATCGCTGCTGAAACTTTACGATCAATCGATATCGTATATTGCGCAATATCGATAATTTCATCTTTCTCATTCCGCTCATATGAGGACGGTGGAACATCTCCTGTCATCATACAATATAATGTTGCACAGATACCATAGATATCGGTCCAGGGTCCCTGTTCCGATATTTTGCTAAGCATTTGTTCCAAAGGTGCAAATCCCCATTTTCCAAGGAACACCTGTTGATTATTCAGGCCTACCTTTTTGGAGCCACCAAAGTCTATTAGTTTAACACTGCCATCCTCATCCATCATAATATTATCCGGGCTGATATCCCGGTGGATTAATCCGGATTTGTGCAGACGTCCCAGAATATTAATTACCGGTTCCATCAACTCAAGTGATTCAGACACACCAAGCCATCCGCCATGACTGTCAATGTACTTACGAAGATTACCATCCTGAAGATATTCCATAATTAAATATCCGGTGTTATTTTCATAAAACATATCCTTGATTGCTACAATTCCCGGGAATTTCGAGAATTCTGCCAGTACTCTGGCCTCACGCAGATAAGCCGTTGTTTCTTTCTGGTATTCCTCATCATTTACTTCATCCAAAACAAGGACAGTCTTGCCATCCTCTGCTCTGTCAACCATCTCATCCGGGAAAAATTCTTTAATTGCCACACGATATTCCAAAAGCATATCGTAACCAATGTAGGTAATTCCGTACCCACCCTTCCCGAGGATGTTTCCAATCAGTATTTTATTATTAAGAATTGTTCCCGGTGCCAAAGCCTTTGACCATGTCAGCTGCCCTTCTTTTTCTCTTCCACAATAAGGGCAGATTCCAACATCATCACTGATATTCATGCATCGCAAACAAATTTTACCAATTTCTGCTATCTCCATAATCGTTCCCGCTTCTCCTAATTGCTGTTGTGAAAGGGACCAATACCCTATCCTTTATTATACTAATCCAGCATCCTTTTTTCTAGTGTAATTGCGAAATAATTCGGCTTTCTCCCCATTATCTTTTACATCGTGTTATTCAAATCATTTTCTTTCTCTATTCGTTGAAAAAATTGTGCATAGAAATCCTGCTCCTGATAAGGCGTTAGGTAAAAAACAGTTAATAGTCTAACACATATCTGTTTCTTTTCTTCCTCGCTCGCCTCCCTTTGTCTCTCAATGGTTGCCTTAACATAATCGTGCCAGGCCAGAACAAATTTCTCATATGTTTTCCATTCCGGCAGATTGATCCATTTACGAATACGGATTTTACTGCGATGATTACTTTTACATTCTTTATCCTGAAGGAAATAAGAAAATCCACCATTCTCATAAACTCTTCCTAAAGGAAACAGACGGCAAATCCCCGGTCTGATATCATGAATCCGGCATCGTCCTTTTTTGTTTAAATAGGCACATTGATTCCCCTGTTTCTGCATTTTTAAGTTCGGAAGGATAATTCCGTCAACTACATTTAACTCTATTGTCGTAGTCAATAACTGTTCCATGGTCTGTTGCAGACCCTTTGTTAACTCATAAATATCACGTGGATCAAGGATTATGGTATTCCCCATGTCATGGCAGCAATCAGAACACCCCACACAGTCCTGGCAGTCAACTTTTGCCAGATCTTCTCCCTGATATCTCTTGCCGTCTGAAATATCTTCCAGTGAACATTCTCTCTGCATCTCATCCAGCCTTTCTGTTGTCTTGTCCGTCCATTTCATAAATAGAGCGGAAACACCTTTCCGCTCTATGCTCTTTATCAATTATTTTTTAAACATGCTAACACTTTCATCTAAGGTTTCTGACATTTGTGTCAGTTTGATGGTTGCTTCCCTGCAGTCCTTTATTGATTGTCCTATCATCTGCATGGTCGCCGCCGCTTCCTGTGTTAATGCAGCATCCTCTTCCGAACCGGCCGCCAAAACACTCACGCTGGTAATAATCTCGCCCCTCATGGCATTTAGTTGTTCTGCATTATTGGCTATTGTAATAATTGCACTGTTAACATCATCCACTTCCGAATTAAGCTTTGAAAATACCTGTTGTGTTGTTCTTAGTTTCTCATTCTGTTCTCGAATAATCTGAATCATTTCATTCATGGTATTCAGACTTTCCGTAGAATTTCTGGATAAAGCATCCAAAATATCTGTAATATGTTTGGCCGATATTCCTGACTGATCTGCCAAAGATCGAATCTCATCAGCCACAACAGCAAATCCTCTGCCCTGCTCGCCAGCTCTTGCCGCTTCTATTGAAGCATTCAGTGACAGCAAATTCGTCTGATTGGTAATATTTGTAATAGCATCTGCTGCATCCTGAATATCCGTTACCGAACCATTGGTTGCATTCACTTTCTCATATACATTCTGAATTGCTGCACCAACTTTATCTCCCATTAATACAAGTTCAGAAATCGTACTATCTGCCTGGTTATTGCATTCTGTCATATTCTGTGCATTTGTACTGAGGTTTTCAGTTTTCCTGCACACCTCATCAATCGCAGCTCCGATACTCTCCACATTCGTATTCACCGTCTGCGTTTCATCTGCGAGACTGGAGGTACTCTGTGCAATCTCTCCAACTGCCACATCCATGCTTTCTACTGATTTTGAAACTTCAACAAATGTATTTTCAAAATCACCGGCAAAAACCTTTATACTCTCTGAACCATCGGCAATCTTTGTAACCGTATTCTTTAGACTCTTTGCCAGGGATTCAGTTGATTGCGATATTTTCCCAATCTCATCTTTTCTTCTGGTATATTTCTCGTCAACTGCAATATCCAAATTGCCTTTTGCCACTTCGCTCAATGTATATTCCAGATCCGTAAATGTTCCAAGCAGTAATTTCATCAGTTTCAGAATAACAAATACCAGAAAAGCGGTAATGATAACATAACCAATTATGACATAGCTCAGAATTGACATAAATGCCTGGACGATTGTTTTGGACTCTATACCGGAAATACCATACCGATAATCTCATTATTGCCGGGCTGGTACAGGGGCACGTAGTATCCCATATACTTCTCATCATTTATCTCTATATCCGTGGTAAAATAACTTCCTCCGTTTTTGACTGTCTCCCAGACCTCCGGATCACACTGTGTTCCAATCAGTCGTTCTCCTTCTGCTGAAATCAGGCTTGTAGCGTATCTTGTATCACCATAGAACAATGTTACATCAATTCCGCCCTGTGCACGAAAGTCATCAAAGAGATAATTGCTTCTTGTCAGGTTCGTATCTCCCTTAAACAGCTCTCCCTCTTCTATCCGAAACACACCGCTGATTTCTTCCATCGCAAGTTCAAACGCATAGCAGGAAGTATTTAATTGTCGTTCTCCCATGTTCTGTGCGACACGGTTTCCTGTAGCCAGAGCCACAAGCAAACCGGCAACAGCAAAGAAAAGCATTGGCACAAACAGGAATAATCTCAACAATGACTTTAATGGCATCTTTTTCATAGGCACCCCAAAATAAAATATCCTATAGATTGGAAATATTTTATCAAAATCCATAGGATATATTATACATTTTTTCGACGATATGTACAAGAATGTTTCATCATTTTATACATGAAACATTAACTTTTTGAATCACTCCATCCATAAAACTACCAATAACCGGTTATATTCCGGCATCTTTTCCTTTTTCCTCGACAGTCTCCATCATGTAGGCAATCACATCTTTTCGTGTAATAATGCCTATAAAACAACCTCTGTCATCTACGATACACAAAAAATTCTGTTCCATAATTCTAGTGACAATTGTACGAATATCTGCCGTATCCTGTACCGAAGGATTCCGGCTCACATTGACGAGCGTCTCTACTGTAGCCTCTGAGAATTCATTCAGTCCATGTTCCCAAAGATACCATAGGATATCGCCTTCACTCACCGTCCCAAGATATTTCCCATTATCATCTATGACCGGTATTGTAGTATAGCCACTCTGCTTTAATATCTTCGCTGTGTCCTTAAGCGGTTCCTCCCTCTCCACAAATGTGACCGTATATTTCGGTTGTAAAATTCCAATAAAATTCATATTCCGCCTCCATACTATTATATTATTCCGAGCGAATTGCCGCAAGTGGAGAAAGACGCATTGCACGAATTGACGGTAACAGTCCTGAAAGCATTCCGATTAATATTGCAAATAGAACAGATGCTCCTGCCAGCCAAATTGGTATCTGCGAGATTTTTGTTATCCCAATATCACTCGATGAGATAATACGATTAACCAATGCTGATAAAGCATAGCTTAACCCTACGCCTATAGCTCCTCCCAACAATCCAATATATCCCGCTTCTGCCAAAAACAGAACCTGAATATCACGGATTCTGCAGCCAATCACCTTCATAATGCCAATCTCTTTCGTTCTCTCATAGATTGACATCATCATCGTGTTTGTAATTCCAATTGCAGCAACAAATAACGAAACCGCCCCGATTCCTCCAAGAACAGCCTGAATAATATTCATTTCCTGCATCTGTGATTCAATCCACTCTGCTTCTGCATAGGTTTCATATCCCATATCAGTAATGAGATTCTGTACCTGTGTCACATGCTCCATATCATCTACATTTACATAGATTGTTGTATAGAATATTTCTTTATAGGGCTTACCTGATTTCTGTATTGGTTGTCCCGGAATCACGCCCCCTTTGAACACCCTTTGCAGTTGAAGTTTCAATGCTTCAATATCGCAGTAGACATAATAACAATAATTATTCCAGTCGTCCGGTCCGCCTTCCACCATTCCACAGGAATCGACCATATATTTCTTAGGCGGCAGAATAGCCTGTCCGTTTTCATCCGTTCCGCCTGCTGCATAATACTTATCCACATCAAAAATGACATATACCGGATCCGCATACAGATTAATGTCCGGAAGCGTTCCAGTCTCCCAGTACTCATACACATTTGTTTTGGCATTATAGAAATCTGAAATGACACAATTACCATAAAGAAATTTGAGTTCATCGCCCGGTGTCGGATAGCTGCCTTCGCCCAGCGGAATTCCCATGGTTTCCATTGCTTCAATACTCATTCCCTGAATATTTGCATAGCATTCGTAATTACCTGCTCTGATAATTGCAGAGGTTTGTAGTATTGCAGATACCGATTCCACATACTCCAATTGAGAGAGTGTCTGTACCAAGGCATCGTCCAGATATTTCTCTTCTGTTTCTCCGCCGCTTTCATCGCTGTAACGCCCGGGTAGCGACACTTCAATCGCCCGCAGATTGCCGTAAGATTCCATCTCTTCTAACATGGAATTCTTCATTCCAATACCAAGAGATATCATTACAACGATTGATGTTGTACCAATCACAACTCCAAGCACGGTAAGAACTGTCCTAACCTTACGTTTTAGCAGGCTATCCGCACTCATACGTAATAGATCTAGTATTTTCACTGATTTTTCAAGCCTCCATTGTCATGCTTTACACATTCGTTGTATCATCATTGTCAATTTCTTCAAGATCTCTTAATTCTGCTGCCAAAGCAGCCTTGCGTTTCTTCTTGCTTCTCACAATAAGGAGGACAACAACTACTACGACGACCACACCGGCAACAATAATTCCAATCACTGCCGCAATTGATAATCCCTGAGGCTCTTCCTCCATCATCATTTCCTCATCCATATATTCCATATCATCATATGCGCCATAATCTTCCAGATACACCCAAAGCGTAATTTCTTTTTCCAGAGTAGATACATTTCCCGCTTCGTCTTCATAGGTAATTACCGCAGTAATCATACCATCATCCATTGTTTCTGCAATACCATCTACCATGGCATCCACACTACCGGTTGCTCCCGGTTCGATTTTACCGATAAAAGTGCTTCCTCCGCTTACCGTATCCCCTGCAAATGCGACCTGAACATTATATAATGTTGTTTTTCCCATGTTGTAGATACTAAACATAATATTAGCGCTGCTGCCAACTGCAACAGATTCCGGCAGTACTTCTGCTTCACCGGTATCCACACGTGCAATCTGTTTTACAGGAATTGAGACATTGGTTGATGCAGTATAGGGATTATTCTCTTCATCTTCATATGCGGCACTCACAGTGACAACATATGGTTTTTGTGCCAGATCACTTCTGGCTGTCATTTCAATGTTGATATCCGTTGTTTCCCCCGGTGCAATAGAATCCACATATACTGTTGCAGAACCAGAGGTTGGCAAAAAGGCTTCATAGGTAGTCTCATCGTCCTTTCCTTCCTGCGCTGCCTTTAAATCAAATTGTATGTTGGATATCGTTGTATCATCTGATGTATTCTGGACTGATATCGTCAGGTTAAA
>ERZ795048.2393-NODE-2393-length-15109-cov-52.010961_pt1 | contig 15109 bp, 10 predicted proteins | sample MGYA00375132_ERZ795048 | MGnify/ENA primary metagenome ERZ795048 (study PRJEB30177, sample SAMN05720225) | activated sludge metagenome | isolation source: Anaerobic digester | place: Hong Kong | collected 2014-12-17 ...
GTTGTGGTTTGATGTAATTTTGAAGTGATAAACAACAAAAATAGTCAAAAGGTTTACAAAGTCTAGTGGTTTTATTTTATTGAATTTATAATATTCAAATTTCAATAAGATTAATATTTAGTTGATTTTAATAAATTTCTAAATTGTTTATAAGAGTAATACTAAAAGCTATTACACTACACTAAAATCTGTTTTAATATTATATCTTTGCGGCGAAATAAGAGAAACTTATGAATCACATACGTAATTTTTGCATTATTGCCCACATAGATCACGGCAAAAGCACTTTGGCCGATAGGCTTTTACAGTTTACCGGCACAGTGTCTGATCGTGATTTCAAAGATCAGGTTCTCGATAATATGGACCTTGAACGAGAGCGTGGTATTACAATAAAAAGTCATGCGATTCAGATGAAATATAATTATGAAGGACATGATTATATTTTGAATTTAATAGATACTCCCGGACATGTTGACTTTTCTTACGAAGTTAGTCGTTCTATTGCTGCATGCGAAGGTGCTCTTTTAATTGTAGATGCTACGCAAGGTATTCAGGCACAAACAATTTCAAATTTATATAAGGCTATAGAAGAAGATTTGGTAGTTATTCCTGTGCTTAATAAAATGGATCTTGACAATGCTATGCCCGATGAGGTTGAGGATCAGATTATTGATTTAATTGGATGTGAGCGTGAAGAAATAATTCATGCTTCGGGTAAAACAGGGATGGGAGTTGAAGAAATTTTATCTAAAATAATAAATAATATACCACATCCGGTGGGAGACGAAAGCAAACCGCTTGAAGCTTTAATTTTCGATTCGGTTTTTAATCCTTTCAGAGGAATTATTGCTTATTTCAGAATTTTTAATGGAGTGCTTAATACAAAAGATTCTGTTAAATTTGTTAATATCAGCAAAGAATATGAGGCAGATGAAATAGGAGTTTTACAACTTAAAATGATGCCCCGTAAGACAATGAGAGCCGGAGATGTAGGCTATATAATCTCAGGAATAAAAACTGCTAAAGAAGTAAAAGTAGGAGATACTATAACTCACGTTGATCGCCCATGCCAAAAAGCAATTGCAGGTTTCGAGGATGTTAAACCTATGTTGTTTGCCGGTATATACCCTGTTGATGCTGACGATTACGAAGAACTACGTGCTAGTATTGAAAAACTACAACTTAACGATGCCTCACTCAGTTTTTTGCCTGAATCATCAGCCGCTTTAGGATTCGGGTTTAGATGTGGATTTTTGGGTTTGCTACACATGGAAATCGTTCAGGAACGCCTCGATAGAGAGTTTAATATGGACGTGATTACTACTGTGCCAAACGTAAAATATTTAGCATATACTAAAAAAGGAGAAGTAATCGAAGTGCATAATCCTTCCGGATTGCCTGAACCAAATTATCTCGACCACGTTGACGAACCAATGATAAAAGGATCGATTATTTCGCAGGCTGAGTATGTTGGTGGAATTATCAAGCTATGTATAGACAAGCGTGGGATTTTAAAAAATCAAATATATCTTACTAATAATAGGGTAGAGCTTACTTTTGAATTGCCTCTTGGCGAAATAGTATTCGATTTTTACGATAAACTTAAGAGTATTTCAAAGGGTTATGCTTCGTTTGATTATTATCAAACAGGATATAAACCATCGAAACTTGCCAGACTTGATATTTTACTTAATGGCGAAATGGTAGATGCTTTAAGTACATTGTCGCATGTTGATAATGCTTATCCGTTGGGTAGAAGAATGTGCGAGAAATTGAAAGAGTTGATTCCACGTCAGCAGTTTGATGTTGCCATTCAGGCTGCAATAGGGAGTAAAATTATTGCCAGAGAAACTGTAAAAGCAGTAAGAAAAGACGTAACAAGTAAATGTTATGGAGGTGATATTACCCGTAAGCGTAAGTTGTTAGAGAAACAGAAGAAAGGTAAGAAACGTATGCGTCAGGTAGGTAATGTAGAAGTGCCGCAAAGTGCTTTTCTAGCTGTACTTAAAATAGATTAATCTGTTTTAAGGGTAAAAGCTACCGTAGTGCCTACTCCAACAGTACTTCTTATATTTATTTTTTGATTGTGTGCTTCAATTATGTGTTTTACAATTGCTAATCCAAGACCGGTGCCGCCTGTGCTTGAAGAGTGGCTTTTATCAACTCTGTAGAATCTTTCAAAAACTCTTGGTAATTCTTCTTCAGGAATGCCTATGCCATTGTCGGTTACCTCAATTAAAAGGTGCTTATCCATATCGAATAATTCTATACTTATTAAGCCTTTTTTGTTCCCGTAATTTATGGCATTTACAACAATGTTCATTAGTGCTTGACTTATAAAGTGCCTGTCGGCAAATACAGATTTAAGTTTATCATAATGCTTTATTATTGAAATTTTAATTTTTTTGTTAAGAGCCCTTTCTTCAACAGATTCTATAATCTCATTGATTAATTCTTCGGGGTCAAATTTGATAATGTTCAGATTTAGTTCATCCGATTCAAGTTTACTAATTGCTTCTAAATCATTAACAATACTAATCATGCGATTGATGTTCTTTTCAATTTTTTGCATGTATTTCCACTTAATCAACTTATCTTCTAAGCCTCCTTCGAGCAAAGTAAGGGCATATCCCTGAAGATTAAAGATTGGTGTTTTTAATTCATGTGATACATTTCCGACAAATTCTTTACGATACATTGACATCTTTCGCAAATTTTCGATTTCTCTACTTTTTTCTTCTGCCCATTTCGAAACATCTTTGTCCACCTGATTGATTAAATCAAGTTTAGCGTTAAATTTCTCTTTTGCTTTTGTGCCTTGTTCTTTTTTGGTGTGAATTGATTTGTAAATTAGTCTTATTCTATCGTAAATAAATTTAAAAATGAAATATCGAAGAAATATAAATGATGTAATAAAAACTAAAGGTGTTATAATAATTTTTTCTATCCAAACAATTCTTTGATAATGCAATAAGTCGAAAACACTTAACAAAATAAATACAATTAAGCTTAATATTGTGGAACTGTAATATGCCAGATTTGTGGCTGAATAATTCTTCATTAAGCTTTATTTTCGAATTTATAACCTATTCCTTTTACTGTTTTTATATATCCTTCGCCTATTTTTTCTCTTAATTTACGTATATGAACATCAATGGTTCTGTCGCCAACAATAATATCATCTCCCCAAATGTATATGTAAATTTCTTCTCTAGTAAATACTTTTCCGGGTTTTGAAGATAGTAATAGTAGTAGTTTAAATTCTTTTTTTGGCAGAAATACTTCCTCGTTATCTTTTACTACTAAGTGCCTTTCAGGATAAATTTTTAATTCATCGAATTCAATTAGTTGGTTTGTAGAGTCGAAAGGAATATTTTTGCTGTTTATTCGCTCTTTTCTTCGCAACAAAGAATCAATTTTTTTAATTAAAACTTTTGGTTTAATAGGTTTTACTATATAGTCGTCTCCTCCTGCATCAAAACCTGCGATTTGCGAATAATCTTCGCCACGGGCAGTAAGAAAAACAATAAGAATATCGTTTAACCCATCGTTACTTATTATTTGTTGGCATGTTTCAATTCCGTCCATTCCAGGCATCATAATATCTAATAGTATTAGGTCCGGGTGTTTTTTTAAGGCTAAATCAATTGCCTGAAAGCCATTTAAAGCAGAATCAACTTTATATCCTTCTTTTTTCAGATTATAGCTTATAAATTCATGTATATCGGTGTCGTCGTCGGCTATTAATATGCGGTATTTTTTCGACATATTGTATTGAGATATTATTTGCTAAATTAATAAAACTACTTAATTATTCAATTGTAATTTCATAAATAGTTCCTGTAATCTCATTTTTTGGGAAAGGAATATTATGTTGATCGTAAGGTGAACCTGGCCACCAGTTAGTATTATGAAATTCCTGAGTAATAATCAGTAACATTTGATTATTTGGAATACTTGTAATTTTATCGTCCATATAGCCTACCTCATAAAGTTGATCTTTTTCGGGACCTATACGCCAAATAATTTTATCGGGTTGCCAATCGATTTGGAAATAATAATAATCACTACCAAATAATTCGTCGTCGTTTGCCATGTGCTTTTCGGTAATAGCTCTGTAAACATCTTCCCATCTGTGTGCTAAGAATGTTTGTCCATTGTACGATATTTCTTGGCACCCTGTTCCAAAATTTTCGGGTTGCCAGCATGCCATATCCCAATTTGTGCAGCATACTGCTATATCGCTATCATATTTATTTACTTCTTCAGGAAGTTTTGTGTTCCACGCTTCAGGGGAGTTTTGGTTAGCTTCGTAATTTTCGTAAAGAGGCGGGAAAATATTATTTGGGCAATAGTGTACTGTTTTCAGAATCTCAAAATCAATCTCAGAGTATGCTACTCTTTCAACTCTATTGTCGAATCGGCCTCCCCAATAGGTTTCCATATAACCTTCTTTGGTACATGGACGTCTCAAATTCCATCCTTTTTCTTGCCCACTGCCTCCTTGATAAATTAGCCATATTGCATTTGTAATACCATTCCAAACATTGTCTTTATTTAGTAATTCGGTAAGATTTGCTTTTACTGTATATTTTCCGTAGGTAAACCCATGGCGAGTAATAATCCCAACGTTTTCTTTTTGCCATTTGCCATATTCTGATTTCGGGTTTTTAAGTGTAATAGTATTGTTTTCAGGATTGCTAAAAACTGTTTGGCAAGGGTCTTTTGCTGTTTGTGGTAGTATTCCGATTAACTCCTCTTTAGAGAAAAATGCTCGATACCAATTATATTCTTCTTTTGAATACCCTTCGTTTATCACATCTCTAATTAAGGGAATATTATATAGCTTTGCCGAATTATCAACATAATGTATAAATTGACTAATAGTTGCATTATTATTAATGCTGTCGCTATTATTGCAGTTGCATGTATAATGATCGTGTGGATTTTTTGAGTTTTTAAAATTTGAATTTTCAACATAAAGACCATTGCCAAGATTAGGCGAAGCTTTAGTTGTAATAAATTCAGGTTCTAAAATTACTTTGTAGTTTTGGTTGTCAGCTCCCTCGCCATATAAAAAGTAATAATAAGGATTGATAAAACTGTTATTATTTGTTTTACTAATGTTTTTAATATAATCCGGCAGATTTTCTATCCCATTTTCGGTACTTATTATAAGCATAGCACTATATGTTCCTACCCTCGGGTTACGTTTCCATCTGTCGTTTTCGCCTTCAAAAAAACACATTTCTTCGTTTCTTGGATTACCAACAATTCTGAAACTGTCCGAAATCATTATTTCTTCGCCAATTTTTGTATTAGGAATTGATTTAAATTCAATTTCAGTATCTTCCCAACTACCATAAAAGTTTTCGTGAGCTAAGGGGTGCAATTCTTTTTGCTTTTGAAATTCGTACTCGGGAAATTTGTATGATTCATTTTGATAGTAAATCTTGTAATAAAATTTCTGATTATCTTTTAAAGGTTTTAGTTTAAACGATAAATTAAAGTACCCGTTCTTTATTTGTTTTTTTGAAGGTAGAATAAAACCTTGATCTATAGCATTTTCATAATCAAACAAAATTAATTTGTCGTTATGATTACTTAAAAAATTGATATCTGAAATTTCAAAAAAATCATTTTTAATGGTATCTTCTTTTGTAGAATTGCATGAAGTTACAAGTAATATTAGTAATAAAAATATTAGAAAGTTATTCGGTTTCATAAATTGCAATTTTGTTTGGTAGCCTCGAAAGATTATTGTTATTTAAACTACTTCTTGATATCGAGTTTCGGTTACTTAAAAATACTATTAGTTCATATTTATCATTGCCATAAAGGTTTGCCCCAATAAAAAATGTTTCTGTAAAAAACATAGGATTATATTGGTTGGGATAATTTAAAAATGATACTTGAGATTTTATATCGTAACCAATTGAGTTAATTTCTATCATTTTTAAGTCGAAACGCCAGCTCCTGTCAAGTTTTAATAAAGATGTTGTAATATCAGAATCAAAATTGCCTTTAATGAATATGTCTTGTGTTTTTAAACTATCATAACCTTGCTTGCAATTTTTGTTGCGATTTATTTCAACAGGGTTTTGTTGATTGTTAAAGTCAACTAATTCTATATTGCACTTTTCATCTAAATCTGATAATATGAATAACTCTTGATTACTGTTTCCCGTAAAATTTCCACTATACATTTTGCTATTAAAATGTTTATTGTATTGTTTGATTACTTTACGCTTGGTAAATACTCCGGACTCGAAGCTAAAACTTAAAATTTGATTAAAACTGGAGACTACTATCTGTGGAATGTTTTTGTTATTTGCCGGTAAACTTGTTGCACTATATACAGGTGGATTAATTTTTAAATCTTTATATTCAAAAACTTGATTTTGTTTTGCAAGTGCTTTGTTTCCATTTATCTCGATCTGATAAATACTAATTGTTTCTTTAGAATTATCAAAAATTAGCAAAAAATCGTTTTCAGAATTTAGTTTTAGTGGGATATAAATCTGATTTTCGTGGGCTTTAATGTTTAGTTCGTATTTTTCAAAACTTTGATTATAAACAAAAAACTCGATATTATTTTCTGGTTTGCAAAAGATTATTTCATCATAGTTGTTGCCTACAAAATTACCGGTACAGAAGTATTTTTGTTGCCAAAAGTCTATTGAAATATTGCTAAAAGGTGCAGTACAATCGTTAGAAAAATAAAAATTGAAATTTCGGTAGGGTGGAAAGTTGGTTTTATGCGTAAAAACAGGATCATTTACTAAATCGCAGAAAGATTTATCTCCTGTTCTAATGTCGCTAGTGGTTTTCAAGATTAAGTATATATCATCAATATAAACAGTGTTTTCGTTTCGGTTCCAACCATAAACTCGAATTTTGTTTTCGGGCTTTATTAATTCTGATGGTATCACAATCATTCCAAGCATCTTTGTCCATTTCCCCTGTTGTGCATTATCAGTATTTACTTGATCTCCATGCCAATGAAGTATTTCTCCGTTGCTATCAGTAATTTCAATAACTAATACAAAGTCAATATTTGCTGTTTCGCTATAATAGTAATATCGATAATTAAGTCTGTCGAAATTATCAATATCAAAAGTGGATAAAGCTTGAGTATGAGAAACAGTATAAGAGTCTTTACCGCTTGCTATTGCAGAAAAATTACCTGAGTTCGACATTTTGTTTGAAACAATACCATTTTTAATATTTTCATAATCTATTAATAATGTTCGAGGTTTACCCTTATTAATTGGCTGGTTAAATTTAATCGATATGTCGTCAGCATATAGTGCTTCATCGTTTTTATTTATATTCCAGATATAAACTTTAAATTTGTTGTTTAGGTTCAAATATTTTCCGGGGATTTTAAAATTGTGGGAGAATTGTTGCCATGTTTTTGCTGTAAAATTATCTCCATTAATTTTATAACCATCCCAATAAAGAGTATTAGTCTCAGTACTGTCAACAATTGAAAACACTAGTACTGCATCTATACTTTCATTATTGGGTAGGAGCCAGCACTCTATTCCTGCTTCAGACAGATATGTACTGTCTGTTTCAAAAATATCAAGTAATACAGAAGCACTATATGTATCTTTACCGGGCATTATCGAACTATATGACCCGCTAAGAGCATATTGATTGGTAAATGTAGATGAGCCATTTATAAGGTAATTGTCATTTTCCATGTCTATTAGTATAGTGTTTCCATATAGATTGGCGTTGCTAATACTTTGTTCAAGCTTTGGTTGTTGGAATCTATCAACAAAAAAGTTACTTATAAAGTACATGGCTACTGTAAATAATAATAGAACAACTGCCATTAATATATATATAATCTTTTTTCTCCTTTTTGATCTATTTTTTTTCTTCATCTATGTTTGTTTCTTTTATAATATAAAGTGGTCTGTCTTTTACATTATTGCCTATTCTGCTAATGTATTCTCCTATTATTCCAAGACTTATTAGTTGTATGCCTCCAATAAATAATATGCTTAAAATTAAGGAAGTCCAACCTTGCACATATTCTTTTGCAATAAATCTTTGATACAAAGCCCACATCATTAAAACAAAAGCTACAAAACTTACAACAAAACCTAGGTATGTAGCAAATTTAAGCGGGAAATCTGAAAATGAAGTAATTCCATCAATAGCAAAACGCCACATTTTTTTTACAGAGTAGCCGGTTTTACCTTGTTGACGTTTATTCCTTTCAAATTCAACATAAGTTTGGTTTAAGCCAATCCATGCAACTTGTCCTCTAAAGAATTTTTGCTGTTCTTTCATTTGAATAAGGACATCTGCAACTTTTCGTGATATTATTCTAAAGTCGCCGGTATCAACAGGGATTTTGCATCTTGTTAATTTGCTTAGAATTCTGTAAAACAATTTTGCTGTTAGTGTCTTAAAAATAGATTCACCTTTGCGTTTGCTTCTTTTGGCATAAACTACATCGTAACCTTCGTCCATTTTTTTATAGAGTTCAGGAATTAATGATGGGGGGTCTTGTAAGTCGCAGTCCATAATTACAATACGATTACCCTGTGCTTTATGTATGCCTGCAATTAAAGCTATTTGCTGTCCGAAATTCCGACTCAAATCAATATATTTTACTCGATTGTCTTTTTTTGCAAGACTTTTAATAATGCTAATGGATTCGTCTGTGCTACCATCGTTTACAAAAATAATTTCTATACTCTTAACAATATCTAAATTTTTAATCAACTCGTCATATAGGAGATATAGATTTGCGGATTCGTTGTAAACTGGTAAAATTACCGATAAGTCATATGTGTTAGCTTTTTCCATCATCAATACAAATATATCACAATAATTCTAATTTACTGGTATTAATTGATAAGCTAAGTATCATATTTAAGAATTTTAATAATAGCTTTAATAGTAAATATTCTAAGGAAAAAAGCCAAAAGAATACAAAGTGTTATGCCTGTTGATATGGCTATTAACCAATTACTTATGTGTAAATAAACCCAATGATTTATAATAAAACTGAGTACAGCAAAAACCATTATTTTACCAATTAATAAATAATTAATTCTAAATTTAAAAATATATGCAGCAATTAATACTTGTGTGAATGCAGTAAAAAGCTGTGTAATCATAGAGGCTATTGCCGAGCCTTGAGCATAAAGCTTAGGAATAAGAATCAGGTTTAATAAAATGTTTATTACCATTCCGGATGCTGCCATTATGTTAAGCTGCTTTAAGCTTCCGTTGGCTGTAAGTAGTGTTCCAAATATATAGGTTGTTGATATTCCAATAAAACCTGTCATTAAGAAGCTTAAAATTGGGGCACTTCTTTCTACATGTTCAATATACATAATATCCATAATTTCGAAATTGTACATATGGCATGCAGAAGCAAGAATTATCGAAGGAATTATTAATATTAGAGAAGAAAGTTTTGCCAGCTCCTCAATTGGTTCCTTGTTTTTAATCATTCGGGCAAACATTGGCAATAGTAAAACAGAAAATAGATATGCAATCATAGAAAATGCATCAAGAAGCCTAAAAGCTTGTGCATATACACCTGCTTGTTCTTTCCCGTCAGGGAGAATTCTTTCGAGCATGATTGAGTCAATTTTGTTGTAAAACGCCATTAGCAGAATTAGTAAAGCATATGGGTAGCTTTCTTTTAGAAAGACAAGGAAGAATTTAATATTGAAACGGGGTTTAAAAAACGCGGAACGTTTAAGTACAATTAAGAATGCGACTAAAGCGGTTAAACCATATGAACCTGTTTGTGCAAATACAAACCATTCTATTTTAAGAGGGGATTTTGTTACATTACCCCAGATAATAATACTTAGAATTATTATCATTAAAAGACGGTCGAGAACCGAAATTATACTATCGGTTTTAAATAGGTGCATTCCACTAATATTAGAGCGCAAATAGAGTACAAAAGAAGCAAGAAACTGATTAAATATAAGAAGACTAAGTAGCTTTAATTGTCGGGGTTCGTATCCTATAATAAAAGCAATACTTAATGAAATAATAGCATAAAATACTGCTAGTATGAATTTTAGTCCTACAATATTCGAGAAATATTTGCCGAGCATATGCTCGTGTTGGGCTATATTTCTATTGTTTAGATTAGTTGTCCCTAAATCTAATATAATCTGAAGTAATAAGGAAAAGTTGAAAAGTGAAAAATAAAAACCAAATTCCTCGGCACCAACAATATTCTGTACATTACGCTCGATGCCAAAAATATAAATTGGTTTAACCAAGAGGTTAACAAACAGCAAGATAGCCAGATTGATTATGAAATTCTTTTTCACATTTATATTTTAAAAAATATGTACAAATATATAAATAAGCTTTAGTAATAATCTATTTTGAGTATAGAATAACAATAATTTTCAAGATATTTAATTAGTTGTATTGAACTATACTTTTTTTTTTTATTTTTGTCAACCTTATTAAGAGCAAGATAATTAAGTTGTTATTCAGAATAATAAATAAATAAATAATAGGTTAAAAGTTTTAATATGAAGATTTATCAGACCAAACAGATTAAGAACGTTGCATTGTTGGGAAATGCAGGCAGTGGAAAAACTACTCTGTCAGAAAGCATGGTTTTTTTAGGCGGAGTTATCAATCGTAAAGGCGATATTGATAGCAAAAATACAGTTTCAGATTATCGTGCTATCGAGCACAATAATGAAAATTCTGTGTTTTCTACGGTAATGTACACAGAGATTAATGATAAAAAAATTAATATTCTTGACAATCCCGGCACTACCGATTTTATAGGGCAAGTTGTATCTTCATTAGTGCCTGCAGATTTGGGACTTATGGTGGTTAATGCTCAAAATGGTGTAGAGGTTGGGACAGAGATTCATAATCGACAGCTTGAAGCAGCAAGCAAGCCAATGATGATAGCAATTAATCATTTGGATCACGAAAAAACTAATTTTGAGAAAAGTGTAGAAATGCTAAAAGAATCAATGGGCGGAAATGTAATTATTGCTCAATATCCTGTTAATGCAGGTGTTGGATTCGATAGTATTATTGACGTAGTTACAATGAAAATGTATTCGGGGAAAGATGGTAAAGTAACAGTTAGTGATATACCTTCCGAAGAGCTGAGTAAAGCCGAAGAACTTAGAACCGAATTAATTGAAAAAGCTGCCGAAGCTGATGAATCTTTAATGGAGCTTTTCTTTGAAAACGATACTCTTTCTGAAGAAGAAATGATGAAAGGTATTGCACAAGGTTTACCCATTCGTGGTATTTTTCCCGTATTTTGTGTTAATGCCAGAACCGATCTTGGTGTAGCTCGATTACTTGAATTTATAGCTAATGTAGCTCCTTCACCATCAGATATACCTGTAACTATCGAAAATAGTGAAGGAAACATGATAGAGTGTAATACTTCTGCAAAGCCGGCTTTATTTGTTTTTAAAACTTCTATCGAAGAACATATAGGAGAAATAAATTACTTTAAAGTAATGTCGGGAGAGATTAACGAAGCTATGGATTTATATAATTCTAGTCGTGGCGTTAAAGAGCGTTTATCTCAATTGTATGTATGCGCAGGTAAAAATAGAGAAAAAGTTACTAAATTAGTTGCCGGTGATATTGGAGCAACTGTAAAACTAAAAGCAACAAAATCATGTCATACTCTTGTTGCACCTGGCGAAGACTGGACATTTAATAAGATAGACTGGCCCGACCATAAATTCCGTACTGCAGTAAAAGCCATTAACGAAGGTGATGACGAAAAGCTTGGTGAAGCATTAGGACGTATGCACGACGAAGACCCAACCATAGTTTTTGAATATTCAAAAGAATTAAAACAATTGATAGTCTTTGGTCAAGGAGAATATCATCTCAATATATTAAAATGGCATCTCGACAATCAATTTAAAATTGAAGTTAAGTTTTTAAAGCCAAAGATTCAATATCGTGAAACAATTACTAAAATATCACAAGCAGATTATAGACACAAAAAGCAATCAGGAGGAGCAGGTCAGTTTGGCGAAGTTCATATGATTATTGAGCCTTATGTAGAGGGTGCTCCCGATCCCGATATGTATAAAATTGGAGGTAAAGAATATAAAATTTCTGTCAGAGGAAAAGAAGAGTTTAATTTAGAATGGGGTGGTAAATTAATCTATTATAACTGCATTGTGGGTGGTTCTATTGATGGTAGATTTATGCCTGCAATTCTAAAAGGTATTATGGAGAAAATGGAAGAGGGTCCGCTTACCGGTTCTTATGCCCGCGATATTCGCGTTGCTGTGTATGACGGGAAAATGCACCCTGTTGATTCAAATGAGATATCATTTAAGTTAGCCGGTAGGAATGCTTTTAGTATGGCATTCAAAAATGCTGCTCCTAAAATTATGGAACCAATTTATGATGTTGAAGTATTAGTTCCCGGTGATAGAATGGGAGATGTAATGAGCGATTTGCAAGGTCGTAGAGCCATAGTACAAGGTATGAGCAGCGAAAAAGGTTTCGAGAAAATATCAGTTAAAGCTCCTCTTGCTGAAATGGGTAATTATTCTACAGCGCTTCGTTCATTAACCGGTGGACGTGCAATGTACAATATGAGATTTGCTGAATATCAGCAAGTACCCCCTGATGTGCAGGAACAATTATTGAAAGCATACGAAAGCGAAAATGAAGATGAATAGAACAAATATCAAAACAGGCGGCAAATTTGCCGCCTGTTTTTTTTTGCACAAAACACAATGAATCAAACACAAACTAATTTCTTATTAATTGCAAAATCCCTTTCTTCTCTACAATTGAACCTTTAGGTTTTGTTGCTTTTATTATGTAGTAGTATACGCCTTCGGATGCATGGTTTCCACCACTTATCATACCATCCCAACCTTCATCCGGATTTGTCCATCTGTAAATTACTTCTCCTCTTGTATTTGTTATAATCGCTTCAAAAGAAATTGTAGTACCAATTTTAATTTTAAATACATCTGATATACCATCACCATTAGGTGAAAATATATTAGGAGCTTTGATAAAATCTTCATTAGATGTTATGGGTTTTTCAAGTGTTTCTGAACAATCGTTTCCGTAGTTTACAGTTAATTTAATATTCTCGTCCAAATTTCTATCAACAATAAATGTTGGATTTGCATCGTAAGCATATTTATTCCCAATTTGCCAGATAAAAGAAATATTATCAAAATCAGTGTAACTATTTCCGTCAATTGTTGTAGTATTTATTAGGTTTATTTTTTGCTCATCAAAATCATCAAATTCAAATTCAAACCCTGCATTGATAATACCTTCAGAGTTAATTTCAATTGGGATAGTATAAGTACAGGAATTATTGTATAGGATATTTAGATTGTAGCTTCCTGCTTTTAGACTATCAAATTTGCCACTTCCTGAATATTTATTGTGAATGTTAAAGGAGTTAATGTTGCTTTCATCAGTATTAATGATTATTGTGGCATTTTTATTATTGCAAATTTCAGGACTCTTTGTAATCTTAACTTTAGGAGTAGAGGGTAAGAATACACTTTTTTCGATAGTATGCAAACAACCTTTTTCGTTAATATTAATGGAAATTAGAGCAGAGTCATTATTGTAATTATCCCAAAGAATTTTATAATATCCATTATCAAGTTTGTTTATTTGTGCATGTGGGACATTCCAATCAATATTGTTATCGCAGTTTGTTTTTAGTTTTATGAGCAATGGTTCGTTAGGACAATTAATCGCTCTTGAAATTTCGATTTCAGGTGTGTTTGTAATTATAAAATCAATTGATAATGAATCAAAATAAGTAATATTGTTTTCTGTATTTTTATAGTATAATTTATAACTTCCATCTTTTGTACAACATATAACTGTTTCTCCGCTATTGTTTTTTGATATGTTTAAATCATCGTTTACAAAAAGAGTATTAATATCAATATCAGAATTAAGCACAAATGTATTACCGCAAACAATTGTATCTTTATTCTTAAATATGTTTACTAATTTAATCTCATTTGTATTCTCATTGTTTCGAACAGGAGGTCTGTTTATTTGAGCAATTTCATCTTTGGGTATTTTTGAATTAGGACTAATATCTTGATTTATAATTTCCTGTTTTGTATTTGATGTGTTTTCGATTTTGTTTGGTAAATATGTTGCAGTTTTATTATTTGATTGATTTATAAAATGTACACTAACAAGTCCGATTATAATAATACTACTAATAAAAATAGTTAATGATTTTGGGTTTTTTAGCAAATCAAAAAATGATTTTTTCGGGTATTGCTTTTGCAATTCGCTGAGAATATAATCGGGAGGGGTAACCTGATGGTTTGCTAATTTGCTGTGTAATATTTTTTCGAAACTATCTTTCATTTCATTTTTCTTCTATTAGTTCTATCAAAGCTTTTCTTGCTTTTAGATACTGTGATTTAGATGTATTCTCAGATATATTTAATAATTCAGCAATTTCTCTGTGTTTGTATCCTTCTATTGCAAAAAGATTGAAAACTACCCGATATCCTTGAGGCAGTTGTTGAATCTTTTTGAGAATTTCGTCGGCACTCATTTTTGCAATTATATCTTCGAAAGCTGGGGTTTCATTAATTATTTTATACTCTCCGATATTTTCAATTAGTAACAATTTTTTAGCATTAATATGATTTAGTGCTGTAGTAATTGTTAATTTTCTTAACCATCCTTCGAATGAACCACAAAATTTAAAATCAGATATTTTATTAAACACTCTGATAAAACAGTCTTGTAAAAGATCCTCTGCTTCAGTACTATTTTTTGTGTATCTGAGGCATATACTAAACATCATTCCCGAATATTTTTTATATAACTTATCAAACGCCTTTGGCGACTTACTTTGGCATTTTTTTATTAAGCTAATAGTATCCGACATATTCGGTTAAAAATAAGACAGGTTAAATTAGTAAATAGTTGCTTTACTTTAAAAAAAAAACTGCCCCGATAATGAGGCAGTTTTTATTTTATTTTTCTCTCATTAGGTGTAGTGCTCCTTGTTCATCATATTCAAAATTATCCATTCCAATTGCTTTTATAATATAGTAATAAACACCGGGGCTTGCTTCACTTCCACCAG
>ERZ795048.2394-NODE-2394-length-15109-cov-28.653514_pt1 | contig 15109 bp, 13 predicted proteins | sample MGYA00375132_ERZ795048 | MGnify/ENA primary metagenome ERZ795048 (study PRJEB30177, sample SAMN05720225) | activated sludge metagenome | isolation source: Anaerobic digester | place: Hong Kong | collected 2014-12-17 ...
GAGTTTTATGGAAAGTGATGATCTGGTTTATCGAAAGCTGCAGAAGCACCTTGACAGGATGCCGGTTGGTTTTCCGGAGAGTTTATCCGGAACAGACATAAAGTTATTAAAGGATATGTTTACAATTGATGAGGCTGAAATAGCTCTTGAGTTAAGCATGCTACCTGAATCTGCGGAACGTATTTTCCCGAGGTTGAAGAATAGGTTCAGCAATGCGAAAGAACTTGAAGTAAAACTTGATGACATGATGGAAAAAGGATTAATCCTTGGTGGAAAACTTCTTTCAAAAGATGATAAAAAGAAATTATATAGTAATGCTCAATTTGCGGTTGGTATGTATGAATTTCATATAGACAGAATGACGGAAAGACTTGCTAATAACTTTCTTGATTATTTTCAAAACTCTTTTATTAAAGAGGCATTTAAAGATACAAAGGGCCCGGGGCAGATGCACACTATCCCGATAGGAAAAAGTATAATAAGGGAAAACTATACAGAGACCTATGAAAATGTTAAAGAAATATTAAAAACAACAACCGGGCCCATCGTTTTAAATGATTGTGTTTGCAGAATAACACACGATATAGCAGGTGATAAATGCAAGCTCTCTGACCTCCGGGAAACATGTATCGCACTTAAAAGTGTGGCACAATATTGTATTGATGCCGGCAGAGGAAGGCTCGTTTCAAAGGAGGAAGCATTAGCTCTTATTGATAAATTTGAAGAAGTCGGCTTTGTAATCCAACCTGAAAATAATAAAAATCCTGAATTTATATGCTGTTGCTGTGGTTGTTGTTGTGCAGTATTGAATATGGCTAAACAGTTCCCGAAGCCAGCAGAAAAGTATTCATCAAATTATTATGCATCTGTAGATACGGAAAAATGTGCAGGCTGTGGCACCTGTACAACGCGATGCCGGATGGACGCTATTTCCCTTAAAAATGAAAAAGCAGTTGTTAACCTGGATCGCTGTATAGGCTGCGGGCTATGTACGTCAACATGTAAAACAGGCGCAGTTGCGCTGAATAAAAAGGAAAAAACAACTGTGCCGCCGGCTAATCATGTAGCTTTGTATCAGGAAATATTTATGAAGAAGGTGGGGCCTTTTGCAGCTGTTAAAACCATGATTAAATACAAATTAGGGATGAAGGTGTAGCAGGGATAATCACCCCGCGTAGGTTGTGCCCCTGCTGAATGTGTTCTGCGGGAGCCATGGGGTGTACTCACCGAGGTACATCCTCTTTGATTTGCTTACCTTTCTGAAGTTAAGATCTTCAAGGAGAGATACACCGGATTCATTCTCCTCTGAAAGTACGCTCATGTTTTCATTTTTTTTGTGCTTAAATTTCAGGAGCTCCCTCCCGGAAACATCATCCATTGCAAGCACCATTCCGTTCCCGTAACCGGGCAGGTAGAACCCGGTGATTTTGTTATCATCATCAAGGTATTTGTACCCTGACGCGAGATATTCATGAAGAACTGAATCCTTTATCTCACCTGTAACGTGATGGTTTATCTCAAGGACCCTGCACCGGTCCCTCTTTTCAATCTTCTCTATGCGTCCCTGTATATCTCCGTCATACCATCCGGTGTAAAAGAGATATAGGGTATCCTCAACAAATCCGAGCTTTTTATATAGCGGCTCTCCGGCTTCAGTTGCTATGAGGTTTATTGATGTAGCCCCGCTTCTGAAGCAGTGCTGCAGGAGCTGCGCTGTAATTTCTATGCCGATTCCGTGTCTCCTGTACTCCCTTTCAACATTGATATTACCGAGCCAGGCTGTTTTTCCGAATATAAAGGCATTGCCGTATCCGATGAGTGTATCATTTTTAACTGCGGCAAGGGGATGAAAGATTCCGTCATCACCATGCTTCTGAAAAAGTTCCTCAAGGTTGGAATCCCAGTTTGCGGGGAGTAGATCCTGCGCGTATTTAATTTCGTTTTTATTTATCTTTCTAATCTTCATTATCTGTCCGTATAAAAATCAGCACTCTGTATGCACTGCGCAGCCCTGTTAAAAAATGAACAGGCTCGCAGTGTTATTCCCCGGATAAAAGCAGACTTCTATCCGGTTTTAACCTTATCCGTATTTATTCTCTTCTTCTGGTGATTACCTTTATGAGTACTGCACCGCTGGAATATGATCAAATCAATCATATGTGAGCAAAAGACGGAGAAATATAAGCCGAATGGACAATTGTTCAATGGCAGGTTTCAGTCAATAATAATTTCAAAAAAAATAAAATAAATGGGAATCAGGTATATCAGTATAATACTGACGATAGAACAGTCCGTCCATTCACTCCGCTAAGATGCCATTCATCTGTTATTAATTTTTTCAGAAATCTGTGGTCATGGCTTACTAATACAAGCGCACCTTCAAATCCTGAAAGCGCTTCCTCTATACATTCTATCGAAGGGAGATCCATATGGTTTGTAGGCTCATCCATCATAATGATAGAGGGGGTTTTAAGAAGGCCCAGACCCAGTATAAGCTTCCTTATTTCGCCGGGACTCGGCATTGCGGTTTCAAGAACTCTCTCCGGTTCTGAGCCGAGTCTGTGAACAACCGAGAGGAGTTCCCCTTTATCACTCCCCGATAGCATATTGATGGCAGAAGCAGTAACAGCCCATTCATCCCGGCTTATCTCCTGCTTAATCAGGATTACTTTCTCTTCCGGAAGTTTAATGAGAGACCTTATGTGAAGGAGCAGAGTACTTTTCCCGGTTCCATTATCACCTGTAATTCCAATTCTGCTGCCCGGGAGGATGTTCAGTTCCGGAATCTCCAGGGAGCGTTCTTTACTCATGGTGATAATTCCCTGAGGGACTGACAAAATCCTGTCACCCCTGAACCTCTCCCCTGTACAGGTGAAGCCGTCAATTCTCCTTGCTTTGAAATATTTTGATTCCGCTTCACCTTTCAGAGACTCCTTCCTGTTCTCCAGAAGCTTCACCTTCCTGGAGGCGGTTTTATCCTTTCCTGTCAGGCGGGCGAGATCCACCCTGCTTTTTGCGTCATGATCATTCCTGCTTATATTCTTTTTAGAGATTGACTCCTTTCTGCTGTTCTCTTTCTGTTTCAATGAATTTAGGCTTTTCCTGACTCTCCTGAACTCAGCGGACGCAAGTTTAAATTCCCTCTCCCTGTTCATCTCTTCAATCCGTTCCTGTTCGAGTCCTGAGGATATCCCCCCCGGGCGCATCACCGCGCTTCCGGGCCGTATGAAAAGAGTGTTTGAACAGAGTGCGTCAAGGAGTTCCCGGTCATGACTTATAAGCAGGCCTGTCCCTCTGTATGTTTTAAGCGCCTTTAATATGAGTTCCCTTGCTCCTGCATCAAGGTGATTTGTAGGTTCATCAAGGGCGAGCAGATGCGGTTCAAGCCAGAGAGAAACCCCGGTCTGAAATCTCTTTCTCTCTCCATGGCTCAGTGTAAGCCACCTCTCCAGCCAGTTGCTTCCTATCCCCAGAAGCGATTTCAGTTCCCCGGACCTGTTGCAGCTGCTGTTCATGAACTCCTTCGCGAATTCCGGCGGAAATTCGGTCTCCTGCCTGCAGTAAACAGATATGAGCTCCCGTGGGGTACCTGCTATAAATCCTCCTGAAGGAATGAGAATCCCAGATGCGAGTTTCGCGATTGTGGTTTTCCCCGCACCATTGGGCCCGGCAATGCCTGTCCATCCGCTGCAGAAATGTACTGACAGCGAGGATATAATATTCTCTGAAGTTGTGTTGTATGAAAAAGAAACATTGATAAATCTTAGATTAACTGATGACATAAAACTCTCCTGAATCCGTGGTGTGCCGTTCCCATAATCTGAGATCTTCCGGCTGGTTCCGATGCGAAAGAGAGAATTCTGTCTGAATTACACTCTTCCAGTTATTCTGCTGATTTCATGTATGTAGTACTCCTTCTGTAGTTGAATTCTATAATCAGGAGGGTGGGGAAAGTGTCAATAAAATTTATAAAAAATCAGTTAATGAAGGGGAATTCGATCTATGCTCTCTCTATCTGATGAAATAATAGATTTTTCTTTTTTAATTCCTGTAGTTCTCTGAAAAGAATAAACAAAGTCAGCAGGAAAGCTGCCATATCCGAAACCGGAGCAGCCATCCATATCCCGTCTACTCCATAAAAACGGGGCAATATCATTATCATTGGGAGAAGAAAAATAATCTGCCTTGACACAGTGAGCAGTACGGCCTGTTTCGGTTTCCCTGCTGCAAGAAAATAACCGCTTGCACATATCTGCAGTGCTGCAAGTGGAACCATTGATATAAATATATTGAGAGCATGAATTCCTGCTGACCGGAGCTCCATGTCTGCAGGGTTGAATATGCTGATAAAAAAACCGGGTGATGAAAGTACAATTATAAAGCCGCAGAGAAGTATAAAAGCTGAAGCCGTTACTGATTTAAAGAGGAGCCCCCTGACCCGGAGGATTCTCCCTGCACCGTAATTATATCCGATAAGGGGCTGTGCCCCCTGGCTGATCCCTAAAACAGGCATAAGCAGAAAAACCATTATGCAGTGCATAATGCCGTAAACAGCAACAGCAGGACCGTTACCGTAAATCATGAGCTGATGATTATAAACCGCAGCAACCACACAGGTTCCGATCTGCATTATGAAGGGCCCCAGACCCATTACAGCAGTTTTCATAGATGTTTTTATTGATAATATAAGTATGGGAGATCCCGGCTTAATAATGCTTTTCCCTGACCTGAAGAAACTTAATACCCACAGGCATGATATCAGCTGTGCTGAAACAGTACTGACTGCCGCGCCTTTGATTCCCATGTGAAGTGTAAAAATAAACAGAGGCGCTAATATAATATTTGATATTGAGCCGATGAGCATGGTTGCCATTGCCATGCCCGGCCTCCCTTTGGCACGGATAAAATTATTCATACCGTATCCCACTGTCTGCAGCGGCAATCCGATAAGGAGTATTTTAAGATACTGAGAGGCATAGATGAGTGATTCCCCCTTCGCCCCGAAAAAAATAAGAATTTCATTGAGGGAAAGCGATGTAACTAAACTCAGGAATAATGAAATAATTAAAAGGAGAGTAAAAGTATTTCCCGGAATTTTTCTGTATCCGGAGTTTTCCCCTTCTCCTAAGCAGAGAGAGTAGAGTGAAGCTCCTCCAATGCCTATGAGCATTCCGAATGCCATGAATATGGCGATTACTGGTAAGCACAGGGTTATACCGCTGATTGCCGCAGTACCTGCGCCGTTACCTATGAATATCCTGTCAATGATACTGTAGGTTGACTGAACTAACATTGCCACTATGGCCGGGAGAGAGAATTCAATCAGCAGCTTTGAGGTTGATTCAGAACCTATGCGGTGTACCCTGTTCATGATTATATAATTATGATGAAAACAGCATGTAATGCTGCTTTCATCATAAAACCTTTATTACCTGAACAGTGTCCAGGCTGCGTCCCAGAGAACGCCTATCTCGTGCCCGCCCTTATAAATTGCAGGTGGTTCTTTATCTATGCCGAGCAGCTGGTATACCGCTGTTGCAGCTGTTCTGAATGAATATTCAACTGTGAAAACAACATCCTCAGGAACCTCCGCAAACTGTCCTATGAAAGCGAGGTTGGTTGACCCTTCAGGCACAACAAGGGGTCTGTCTCCAGGTTTTCTCATCTCAAACTGTGCTGTAATGTACGGCATCATGCAGGGGATAACAGTTGCTGATTTAAGTATCTCCGGCAGATGTTTTTCGAGCTTCAGTGTGTAGACAAGCTCAGTAAGTATCTCTTCACCTGTGCAGTCAGACATTCTCTTTTTCACGTAGTTCCCGATTTTATCAGGGAAGAGCCCGTATCCCCAGAACACCTTGATATTATCAGGCTGGTTCCTGAAGTGGGGCTGGTAAGCAACAACAATTGAATGGTACCAGTTTGAATCTTTGAAAGTCACAAGGGCCCCTGTGCCGGGTTCATTACCTGACCATTCAGCAATTTTGTTAATGAGAAGAGGATCTTTCAGGGTCACTGTGTATGAGAACCATTTAGACTCATCAATATGGTCGCAGAATTTTGAAGGGTTGCCGAATTCAGGGCGCCCTTCTGCTATTTTTTTCCAGAGGGACCATGCGCCGTCTTTCTGACCTGTTATAAGTTTTGCCGGGGTATTCATTGAACCCAGTGAGGAGTCAGCTGTCATGGAACCTATTGTTGCTATAACAATATCCCCCTCTTTAAGTTTGAATTCACCGGTTTTCCCATTCTGTGTATAATGTATTTTTTCAACAGTTGTCTCTTTTACATCTTTTTTGAAACTCATGTTGGTGACTTTTGTCCCCATTACAAAATTTACGCCATGTGATTCGAGCCATTTCTGCATCGGGAGTACAAGTGAGTCATACTGGTTGTACGGAGTCCTCGCAACACCCTCCAGCGTATTAATCCGGGGGAATTCATGTATAAACCTGTCGTTGTATCTTTTAAATTCAAGAAGGCTGTGCCATGGCTGGAAAGCGAAAGTTGTTGACCACATATACCAGAATGTTGTATTGAAGAAGTGTGGAGAGAAGAATTCATTGATCCTTTTATCCCCGCAGGCCTCTTCAGACATTACACCGAGCCTGATCATGTCCCATCTGTCTCTCCAGCTGAATCCCATCTTTGTTGCGTCGAGTTTATTTCTGTTTTTATCAATTACCCTTGCCCTTGCGTCGGTTTTGATTTTATCATTAAACTCTTTTACCTCCTGGTAAACCGATTTCCCGGGAGTATATATTGAGGGGATATCCTTCAGCATCTCCCATGTTGTTTCATATGTGGGGAGATTCATCATCCTGCCGCCCCGTATAACATAATACTTATCCGGGTCACCTATCCCGTCGCATGCCCCGCCGGTTAGTTTAAGTTCTTCTATAATGTGTATGTTTTTCCCGGGAACTTTTCCGTCCCTTATAAGGAATGCCGCTGCCGCAAGGCCTGCAACACCGCCCCCGACAATATATGCCCGAGCATTTTCACGTGGAATATTATTTTTCGCGTTTTTTCTGTCGCCGCATGAAGTTAAAGCAGCAACTGTTATTATAAGAAAGATTGATAATAGTTTTTTATGCAATGTTTTCACTTTCAATTTCTCCTTTATTTTTTTGCTGATTACTTAAAAGAATAACCGGTTCGCTTCTGATAGTTATCCGGGGAATGAATTCTGTTTTAAGTCCCATGGGCTGGAGCGGAACCTGTGTAAAATTGCTTAATAGAATCTGTTGAGTTCGTTCCGTTTGAATAACTATCAGTAAAGCTGAACCGTTATAATGATTATTATTTTTCTGCTGACTTCCTCTATACCTCCCGTTTTTTGATAACCGGAGGTTAACGGAAAATGAATGGAGGATCGACAGGATATATCTTTACGGAAAAAAAAAGGGGTACGGATTATGATTCCGGAAATGGGGCTGAGTTTATCAGTTATGGGGATAATCTTCTCTGAGATGCGATAAAGGAAAGGATTATAAATCCGGAATTAATTAATTCTTCAGTTTGTCTTTCCGGAACTTGTGCGGGCTGATGCCGTTGAATTTTGAAAAGGCATCATAGAAACTTGTTTTGTTGTTGAATCCCACATCAAAGGCTATGGCAAGCACGGGCCTGTCAGGTTTCTCTGTTAGTATCTGTTCAGCTTCAGTTACACGGTACCTGTTGACAAAGCTGCTGAAATTTGTGTTTAGCTTATCATTAAGAAGCTGTGAGAGCTGATGCGGCGTCATTGCAACACAGTCAGCAAGGTTCTTAAGGGTGAGGTTTTCATCCCTGTAAAGTTTCTGTTCCTCCATCAGCTGAACAAGCTGATTCATTACAGGTGTTACATCTTTACCTTCCAGCAGTGATTTTTTATATTTCTCCTTTTTTACTTCTGTCCGGAGGATCTGGAAAAACCTGTGGTATCTCTGCCCAAGGGGATAAATGATTATAAGTCCCACCGCGGCAATTAGTGCTGCTGTTTTCAGGTACTGTACATTTACAGTTGTGTATCCCATGATAAGAATAATAGTGGCAATCAGTGAGGAGAATGAAAAAGATATTGTAACTGTGAGTATGCTGTTTCTCTCGCTGAACTTCCAGGCAGGGAGCATCTTTAATAAAAAGACTATAAGATAAATGATGATCTGAAGAGTCCCCGCCATGAGAAGATACTTTTTCAGCACAAGCCATGACGCTGTGTCATCATGAAAAATCCAGAGCAGGTTCGGCAGGTATCCTGACATGTACGCTATGATGGAAACAGTGTCAAGGAGGAAGGCTATAATGCTGGGGATAAAAAACCTGTATATCCTGTCAGGGTATTTATCCTCTGTATTAGTGAGATAAAAATATGCGAGGTAGAGAAGGGGTGCCTGTATCCAGATGAGTGTCATATGATAGATCAGTGTCCACTGGTGGTTTATACAGTAACCGGTAAACACGGCAACATTCTGAAAAAGCAAAAGCCCCAGGGCAAATGAGAGAGCTGCAAGATTATAGTTCTCACTTCTTTTATCAGGAATGAGCAGCTGGCCCATGGCGGCAAGAAGGCCCATTGAACCCCCGAGAAGCGCTATAAATGTTTCTATCTCTAAAAGCATGTAGAATCTATAAAGCAGTTTAACTCTTAGTCAAGCGGAATTATTTTCTGTATTTTTTCCATTTCATCAGGAAATACTCTTCAACCTGTTTTTCTTTATACGGCTTCCCCATGAATGTGTGTTTGCATCCCATATATGCGCCGCATTCAAAGGGTTTAACATCATGGACAGTGCAGAATCCGTTTTCATCGAGGAATATACATGTACCCCGTTCCTTTGAGTAATAGTCAGGAATGACTGTTCCCGGTTTTGCCAGGAGCCGTTTCCCCTTTAATTTTGCCGGAGCATAGGCATAAACCTCAGGTTTTTTTGAAAGGGGAATCAGTACAAGGGAACTGATAATAAGCTCTTCAACTGAGAGGTCCAGGAATTCAGCAAGTTTAGGGAGATCTTCGGGGATTAGCCTCCCGGGATCGTTTTTACAGGCACTGATACATTTTTCGCAACTGCAGCTTGGCATATTTACTCCTTGAGGCATTTTCAGTACTTTCAGAAGAGAATGTATTATATGTCAAGGATTTAAGATTACCGGAAATCGATGTCATGGGGGGAATCTTTTGTTAATCCTCTGTTGACAAAAGAAACATATTGTTTATTATGATTACAGATATTAAAAAGGGTCAGATAAGAAGATGACCTGCTATTTAAATTATGCAGAATGAGAGGTTTTATATGGCAAAAGGTAAAGATAAAGCTAAATCTGAAGAGAAGAAAAAACCGGAAAAAACAATTAAAGAGAAGAGAAAAGAGAAAAAGGAGAAAGCGGCAAAAAAAGCCTGATAAAACATCATTCATCCACGCAGGCGCCGCTCAGGCGTCTGCGCCCGCTCATATGTAACCGTCTTCACTACCAGATTTTATCATATTGATCGGTTAACAGGTTCGGTAATAACCGAAGAGGGTAGAATTCAGCCAGTGCATAGGTCAATACCGGTAATGGCTGAAGAGCTGAATTTAAGATCCACTAAAAATAATGTTGACGATATCAGGAAGGCTGCCTAATTTATATAAACTCTTAAAGAGGAGAAATCTTATGACTAAAATATTATTAATAATCGGCATTGCAAGTTCAATTTATATTATTGTGTCATCCGGTATAAATATAATAGTACGTCAGGTTAACAAGCATATTGATGAAAAAATGGATCATAAGGCCCGTATATGATCGACCGTATAATCTTTATTTTGGGTTGTCTCATTCTTGCTATTCTTCTTACACTTGGCCTTATAGATTACCAGCATGTTTACGATATGATAATTAATATAACATCACTTGTTGTTTTATCCTCGCAGTTTATACATTCATCAGAAACCGCTGAATCTTACTTATAAAATTCTGTTAAGCTTATAAAAAGATAATTATTTACCAGTAATAATTTCTAAAAATACTTTTTTGTGCAAAGTAATGAATTATATGTCCCGCCGCCTTCGGCTGCGGGACAATAGAGCATTTTTTGTCTGAAAAAATTAAGGAATAAATACTGATTATTTACAGCAATATGATTATTATTATATGAGATTGCGTATTTGTGTGTTGTATATCGTAAAAAATTTCAAAAATTTTTCTAATTTCGCAAAAAATATTGACATTTTATTGATTATTCGTTCATAAAGGTTAATATTATTACGGAGGTAATTCTATGAGCACAATGACCAATACAAAAGCAAAGGGATTCACAATAAACGATTTCAAAACAAGGAAAGAGTCAGGTACCCCTTTATCCATGATTACCTGCTATGAGTACTCACTGGCGCGAATTATAGAAGAGACAGCAATGGATGTTATTCTTGTGGGAGATTCGCTGGGAAATGTTGTGGCAGGTTACGAGACAACCATCCCTGTAACTGTTGAGCAGATGATATACCATGCTGAAATTGTTAAGCGCGGCGCTCCATCCAAGTTTGTTGTCATTGATATGCCTTTTATGAGCTACCATATCTCTGTGGAAGATTCCCTCCGTAATGCAGGTGAGATGATGAAGAAGAGCGGTGTTAATGCTGTGAAGCTTGAAGGGGGGAAAGATTTCTGCCCCGTTGTAAAGGCTCTCACTGCTGCATCTATTCCGGTTATGGGCCACTTAGGGCTCACTCCCCAGTCTGTGCATAAGCTCGGCGGGTATTCCGTTCAGGGGCGCGAAGAGGATAAAAGAAAACAGCTTATTGAGGATGCAATTGCAATTCAGGATGCAGGGGCATTTTCCCTGGTTCTGGAGAAAGTTCCGGCTTCCCTTGCAACTGAAATTTCGAAGAAGCTTACAATTCCCACAATCGGTATAGGCGCAGGTAATGGATGCGACGGACAGGTTCTGGTAATTAATGACCTTCTTGGTATGGACCAGGGATTCCATCCTAAATTTGTGAAGAAGTATGCTGACCTCTACACGATTTCAAAGAACGCACTCGAATCTTATGACAGGGAAGTGAAGGAGAGGAGTTTCCCTGACAAGGAACATTCATACGAGTAGGTGAGCTGTGTCTGACAAGCGCAACATTGATGAACTTGATGCGAAGATAATCTCTGTTTTGCAGGGTGACGGCCGTATGAGTAACACTGACATTGCAAAAATGCTCGATGTGTCAGAGGCCACTGTTCGCGGAAGAATAAAACGTCTGACAGAGGATGAAATCATTCAGATTGTGGCTGTGGGGAATCCCCTGAAACTTGGCTTTGAGATTACAGGTGACCTGTACATTACAGTTGACATGAAGAAGATGGATAATGTTATCGCAGAGCTCCGCAATTTCAGGGAGCTCTGGTACATTGTTGCTACAACAGGGCGCTTTAATTTAAACGCGGAGTTTGTTGTCAGTGATCTTGATGCGCTGAATGACCTGGTGTATAACAGGCTCAGTCACATAGACGGCATTGAGCAGATTGAAACGTCGGTTATAATGAAATATATTAAGCGGAGATACGATTTCGGTACTCCGCTTGAATAGATTTATTATTTTTCAAGATGTGAGTCTATCAGTTTATCTTTCTGCTTCCATATTCCATTGAGCCATTCATTGAATTCCGTCTGGAATTTTTTATCCTCAATGTCAGCATTGACGAATTTATCAGGGATAAGCATTGTTTCAACAAATACGTCAATCTTCCGTATTCTTCCGCATAAAAAATCCCACATGGTTCCAGCACCTTCAGGATAGACAATTGTCATGTTCAGGAGCTTGTGAATTTTATCACCCATTGCTGATATGGTGAAGGATATCCCTCCGGCTTTAGGTTTAAGAAGATGTTTGTACGGAGATTTCTGCGCGTCATGTTTCTCTTCAGTGAATCGTGTACCTTCAGGGAAGGTCATGATTGTAACGTAATCAGTCTTGAATTTTTCGCAGGCCTTCCGGGTGATTTCTATATCCTTACCCTTGAGTGAGGGGTTCTTCGCAACCTCCTCTTTTGTATAACGTTTCATAAAAGGGAAGTCAAGAGCCCACCAGGCGAGGCCAAGTACAGGGACCCATATGAGCTCTTTCTTCAGGAAAAATTTTATGTACGGTATTTTACCGTAAAGGACTTTCTGGAGTATAATAATGTCAACCCATGACTGGTGGTTCGATATTACAAGGTACCAGTCGTTTTTGTTGAGCTTTTCAGTTCCCTGGACATTCCACTCAACCGGGAATGCGTGAGTGATTACAAATGAATTCAGAAATACCCAGTTGTTTGCCACTCTCACAAGCACCTTGCCTGTAATCTTTCTCCACCATGGTAGAGGTATGATGAATTTGATAAAAGCAAGGGGGAAGAGCTGTATGGCACAGAAAATAGTGTTTATTATAAGCAGTGTAAGCATAAAAACAGCGGTGAATCCTGGAGGCAGATATCGGTGCATTTAAGTTGTTCTCTCTTTTTTAGATTATTTAAAGTATTAAGACTAAGAATGAAGACATTAGTAAGGTGATAAAAGTTGCAACTTTTTATTTGATTGGGGAAATATATTGTAGCTGTTTGCGATAGATATTGTCCCTGCGAGGAATGGAATGCCGTGGCAGCCTGTTTGTAGCAGGAATGATGCCTGTAATATTTAAAAGTTCCAGCCTTAACAGATTGCCACGTCGCTAAAGCTCCTTGCAATGACAGATTCTCAATAATTGATGTTAAAACCTGTGATTCCGGTATTTGTCTGCGACAAAACCGTATCACAAATTGAGTACTAATTCAATAGTAATCTTTTATTCATTACTTAAATAATAGAGCCTGCACACTTCAAGTGTTTCGTAATCAACTGCTCCTCCTATTTCAAGAAAAACAGGTTTAAGATACTCTGTACTATGCTTTTTAAAGGCTGCAGTTATTGCCCGGAGTAAATCATCGTCAGCCGGGAGGAGCGGGCGTAAACCGTCAGCTTTAATGTTGTATCCTTCCTGTACATACTTATACAGGTTGGAAAGAATTGTTTTTATTTTTATACCTTCAGTCTCCTCCATCTCAGCGACAGATATGCCGGAGTTATAAATCTCACCTATCTGTATATGCCTCGGAGTTTTCAGATATTCACGGGGCTTTTGTTCAACCGGTGCAATCATCTCTTCTGTAATATCTTTACCTGAGCAGTATTCACGCACAACAGCGATGATATCATCTCCATATTTCTGAAGTTTATTGCTCCCTATCCCGTGTATCTGAATAAGGGATTCATGATTCTGCGGATACGCTGATGCAATTGCCATTAGTGTTTTATCAGAGAAAATAATATACGGCGGAACATTCTCCTCTGCCGCAAGTTTTCTTCTTTTTTCACGCAGGAGTTCGAAAAGTTCCATGTCATAATCATCTCCCGCTGCGGCAGATTTTTTCTCCGGTTTACTTTCGATCAGAGTGCCGGCAATTATCTCTTCACCCTTCATCACGCGGTACCCTTTATCTGTGATTTTCAGCTCACCGAAACTCTCCATATCCTGAACAAGAAGACCGTTCCTGATGAACTGCCGACCTAAACTCTGCCATGAACTTTTTGAAATATCTTTCCCTATACCGTAAGTTGAAAGAGCGCTGTGCTGAAAATCCTCAATTTTTTTAGACTTTGACCCGCGCAGAATATCAATGATGTGCCCCGCGCCGAATCTCTCACCTGTCCGTTTTATGCATGAAAGAAACATCTGTGCCTGAACAGTAATATCATCATTCATTGCCGGTGGAGAGATGCAGTTATCGCACATACCGCAATTTCCGGCGCTGTACTCCTCTCCAAAATATGTTATTAAAGGGATTCGCCTGCATGAAGTTGAATCCGCGTAATCCGTCATTGCACTGAGCTGGGCCTCAGCAGCTCTCCTTTCTGTTTCATCAGGCTTCTCTTTTATAAAATGCCTGATTTTATGCACGTCAGAGTAGCTGTACAGAAGAAGGCATGTGGACTTCACTCCATCACGTCCGGCGCGACCTGTCTCCTGGTAGTATGCCTCGATGCTTTTCGGTAAGTCGAAGTGAATTACGAAGCGTACGTTTGTTTTATGTATCCCCATGCCGAAAGCGATTGTTGCAACGATTATCTGAACTTCATCTTTAAGAAACAGCTCCTGGTTTTCGCGCCTCTCCTGATCTGATAGTCCTGCATGATATGGTTTCACAGAATAGCCATGCTTTTTAAGGCTGAGGTATAACCGGTCAACGCTGTCCCGGGAGAAGGCATAGATTATCCCTGATTCATTTTTGTGCTCATCAAGAAAATCCAGTGTCTGCTGCAGGGGGTTGTTTTTCGGCGTTACACGGTATACAAGGTTTTCCCTGTTAAAACTGGCTATGAATGTGGATGATACTTTCAGTTCAAGGGATTTTCTTATGTCTTCACGTACTCTCTCCGTTGCTGTTGCGGTGAGAGCTATACATACTGCACCGGGTAATCTCTTTCTCACTTGCGCGATCATCCTGTATTCAGGCCTGAAATCATGTCCCCATTCAGAGATGCAGTGCGCTTCATCAATGGCAAAACAGTCAACCTGCACCGATGTAAGGAGAGCGAGTATTTCATTTTTCAGTAGAGTTTCAGGGGCCACATACAGGAGTTTTGCTTTTCTGTTCCGGATAAGATTCATGTTTTCTGTATATTCATCTCTTGCCAGTGAACTGTTCAGCAGCAGTGCCTCAATCCCGAGATGTTTCATCTGGTCAACCTGGTCTTTCATAAGGGAGATCAGGGGCGATACAACAACAGTGAGACCTTCAAATATAAGGGAGGGAACCTGGTAACAGATCGATTTTCCTCCCCCGGTGGGCATGATAACAAGGGCGTCTTTTTTATTGAGTACAGATGTTATTATCTCCTCCTGGAGAGGGCGGAAGGTGTCATATCCGAAAATGTTTTTTAATACTGCCGCAGCATCTGATGTAAAGTCTCTGCTCATTGAATCCTTTTCCTCCTGTTATTCCGGCATATAATTATAACGAATGAAATGTGAAAAGGATTAAAATTTTTTTCTGCGATGAAGAAAGAATAGGTTTTTTTTGCATTTATCTCCCCGGTACGGAGCTCTGATTTACCGGAATAGCGAAATTTTAGAGT
>ERZ795048.2399-NODE-2399-length-15099-cov-6.727067_pt1 | contig 15099 bp, 20 predicted proteins | sample MGYA00375132_ERZ795048 | MGnify/ENA primary metagenome ERZ795048 (study PRJEB30177, sample SAMN05720225) | activated sludge metagenome | isolation source: Anaerobic digester | place: Hong Kong | collected 2014-12-17 ...
TCTACACGGTACGAAACACTCTTTCCCTACACGACGCTCTTCCGATCTTATTTGGATCCTTACTACTAAATCTACCAGTTACTGTACCATGAATCAGATAGCTGGCATGTAGGTAATTGTCTTTATCTAACCTATTTAATATACCTACGATATAAGTCGAGTATAATTTCTCAAGTTCCCGGTGTTTCAATAGGGCTTTTACAAAGCCATACTTATCTTTTAAAGCTAATTCTTCTATCGTCCCTTCATCTGTAGAGGGCTCACCTGATTCTGTCCGGTTAGTAATCTTAAATTTATACCCTTTCTTATTGTAATATAGAATCTCCCTCATTTGAGGCGGACTACTAAAGTTTATGGGTTCAAATATTTTTAATTCCTTCTTTGTAGTTGGCTTACCCAATGCTACTGACTTTATTTTAGCTTCCCTTAACGCTTCTTGGCGTGGGGTTAACTCTCCACTATCAATCTCTTCCTGTAAAGATTCGATATATTCTTTTTTCCTTTTTGAAATGATATCCTTTTCTACCCGTTTAATAATTTTTAAGCCATATAGTAGGTCCTTATTTTTATCTATCATTTCTTTGTACCTATCATTTAATTCTACTAGGTACTCTCTATCGATTAGTATGCCGTTAAATTCAGACTTAGCTAATACCCTACTTGACATCATTAGCATATTCCGGTATAACCGATATAGGTTAACCTTGATTAACCTATCAATTAAGTAATCAGTTATTGATAATGTCCTGTTAGCATCGATAGCTCCATATAAACAAAGTTTATCTAAAGGAACCGATGCCCAATTAAAATTCTTCCCTTGGCTAATCCCATATCCAATATCCTCCGGATAATATCTCCCTACGATAGACTTTAAATCATGGGGCCTTTCCTCGTTTAGAAGGTATTTTGCTAACATACCATCATATAACCTACCCCTCATTTCAATCCCAACCCTCAAAAACCATTTATATTCATATTTAAGATTCCAAGCAACCTTATCCACATAAGGATTTTCTATAACAGCTTTTCCAAATTTCCTTAATATCTTTTCCCATTTATCCTTAAATGGCGAATCAAAGTGACCTAAAGGTAGAATATATGAAAAGCCATGGTTAAAAGCTATACTTAGGATAGTTGGATATTCTGAATCAAGGAAATACTCTAACCCCGAAGTTTCGAAGTCAACAGATATTCTCCCAGCTTTTATACACCTGCTAATAAGTAAATTTAATTCCGCTTCAGTACTAATCGTTAGATACTTCACTTTCATATTTTCTCACTAATATACCTGATTGTTTTAATAGGTTAAGCCCCTCATCATCTCTGAATTCATCACGATAAATAACTTCCTTAATACCGGCTTGAATTATCAACTCGGCACACTTTTTACAAGGACTGGACGATACATACATAGTTGTACCCTCCAAAGGAATTCCAAACCTAGCTGAAAAGGCAATAGCATTGGCTTCTGCATGAACTGATCTTATACAAGCATAGTTAATATCGCAATGGTCCGGAGAGCAATGTGGTTGGCCTTTTGGAGGATTATTATAACCAGTAGAAACTATCCTACCGTCTTTAGAGATTAACGCTGCATTATGGCCCCTTACACAGGTTGACCTCTTACTTAAAAGATGAACTACCCCCATCAGTAATTCATCTCTTGAAATTCTATTTAATTTTTCCATTACTCAGAAGTATGAAACTTTGATATACCTTCAGTTAGTGTACCCCAATCTTTTTGATAACTATGCAATGAAGCAATATTATGGTAAAGGTACCCACTCTCAACCCCCACTACTCCCGCCATATATTCTTTTAGACTCCAAGCAAGATATACATCATTTCCGAAGTGTGTAACTAAATCGGCTGACCGCTGATTGTAGATAATATGTAATTTATTATCCCGGATTAGAAATTGGTAATAAATAGAACAAGGTACTCTTTTTTTACCACCGATATTAGGTAAATCAATCGATCTATCCCATATTGATAATATGGCCTGTCTCGTATCCGGATTTCTTTTTAACTCATCCACTAGTAGGGGTATATTTCTGAAAGGGTTTATCCTTTCATTATAAGTATAATCAAACCTACCTGACGAATCTAAGAATTCATCCCAAATATCTTTCCTAAATAGGTAAGCTTGACCCGGATTTGTGAATGTTACACTAATCCTTTCTTGAAATTCTTTTTGGCACCATTCCCTCGATCTACGATCAAAAAGGAATAAAAAATCGCTGTAATCAATCGATTTCAGACAATAGGAGTAGTTAAGTATTTCCTTAGTTAAAAACCCTTCATCTTTTGAGACATCTTTATTCTGCATGGATTTTGGATGAACGATATGACCCATTTCCCAAAGGTCTCTCATAAGTTCAGACATTAACTCGTAGCAATCTGCATAAATTCTCATAAGGTTATTTTTAGGTTAAAAAACACAATCTTTAGCAAATAGATGGCCACCATTTTGTTTCCCCTGGATTACTTTGGCAGCTCTTAAATGAACTTTATATTTAATAGAATCCAGGTTAGCCCCTTTATACTCTGCTAGTTTATCCAAAATCTTTTCCTGAAAAGGGCGCAATTCTATACCCCTTACTAATTCATGAATTGGTTTATGTAAATTATAAACTGCTAAAGTTTCAGCTGAGGCAAACATATGAGGAAAATAAATCTTTATACTAACTTTTTGATCCTCACCGTATACATATTCTGACATTCTTTGCAATAACAAAAAATCAAAAATTAACCTCTTTACAATCTCAGAAGCTCTAACAGATACTATTAATATCGGTTCACCATATTTGGGTCTTCTCGAGAATGTACAACTTAATAAACAGCCTTTTCCATGAGCATGAGTATTATCAAAAAGGTAAGAGATATTGTAGTTATTATTGTTCTTAAATTCCTTTTCCAATACTTGTGACCTTACAATATCGAGGTATTCAAAATTTATGTAGTTGTTAACTAAACCACGCCATTTCTGTATCTTGTAGTTAAACAAGCGATTAAAGTCAAATTCAGGATCAACCCAACCCCTAAAAATCTCTATATATGTATCATAAGCTACCAATAAAGCACCATACCTAACCCCGCCCTTTTCAAGGATTCTCTCTTCCTTAGTTATGAAATACTCATTGATACCTTCCCAAGCTTCTTGGGAAGTTGCAAATTTTAAGATTCTCATTAATATTTGGATTTAATACGAAATAGGTTTACCTGATTTTTCCTGTAATAAATATTATAGAGTGAATTGCTTGATATTCCCGAATATTCAAATAACCTGATCATAGCCAAGAATGAATCTAACAGGTATTTCCGATAAATAGCATAATCTGTTGTCATCTCTGTTTGCTTCCAAGGTTTATTTTTTAATGAATTCCTGGCTAATGATAATTTGTAAGTAAATTCCCAAGCTAATATAGAAAATTCCTCAAGAAACTCTTTACATACCCTAGAACCCCCTTTCATAAAAGGGTCATCTAAAGATTGATGATTTATTATGGGGTGTGATGTATTGATTAAGGTATCATTATGGTTTAACCTTTTAGCTATTAGGTAAAATATCTCCAAGATATCACTGGAAGTACCATTAGATTTTACCATAACACTTTCACGAAAAGTTAATCTTTCAGAAAGATACTTTTCAAAATCCTCGAAGTCAATAGCTGAAACTATTATTGTCTCCATCAAAAAATGAGTTGCATCAGCCATTTCCTCATTAAAATTTTGGATATGGTTTAATACTACATTTTCTGTAAGATCCTTTCCTTTAACAATTTTTTCCAATGACTCATACCCCTCACCAATTTCCTCAATTATCCGGGCTATAAAATCTTTTATGATAATCTGGTGAGATTTAACATCTAGGTCAAAAGGGGGTTCTGGTAATCTTTCAATACGGGTATAGTGAGTTAATAATTCTCTCTGTAATCCATATATCGTACCTAATTTACCCTTTTCATGTCTTAATTCAGGTACATTAATGTTTTTAAAATCTCTAATATCCATTACTTATTTATTAAAGTTATAGCTTGTTGTTTAGTTATTTTAAACCTTTTAATAATAAGGGTTACCAACTTATCTTCCTCATAGGAATCTACCCTTTTATTGATAAATTTCAGTATTTGTTTTTCTCTTGAATTTACTTCTTTTAAATCCAAAAACTCTTGTTCAGATTCGATAGCAGCCTCGATCTTACGGGTTCTTTGTGAAAAAGCAATACCGCATGCCTCAATATCACCGCATATCTGACAAATTTCATTTTTAGGATCCCATAACTTAGAAAAACAAGGATCATCTTTTGACCCCAGTTTAAGTACATCAAAAGGTTCCATCAACTGTTTTTCAGAGATTGTCTTGTTCCTTTCCTTGCGTTCTTCCATATTATTAATAGTTCTAGTTTAATTGAGTAACCTCAAAACCTTCATTTTTATAATATACAATCCTCCTTTTTGAATGTATCCTAAGATGCCTACCTTCATCGAAGAAATCCTCGTAATAAAAAATTTCCTTTGACTTATGTTTCCTAACTCCCCTTCCAATAACCTGCAATGGACCCTCAGGACCAAGCCCACCACCAAGATTTATAATAACTTGTATTAACGGCATATTTTGTCCCCTTTTTATAAAATAAGAAGATACCAGAATATCGATTTTACCATTTTTAAAATCCTGAATAATGGATTTTCTATCTTTAGTTTTATGATGAACTTTCTTCATAACCCATTTATTTGGAATATGCCTAGAAAATATCCTAAAAATCCTATCAACGTGGTTATGATACTTAGTGATAACTAATATCGGGTACTTTCCTTGATCTAGGTAATTAAAAACTCGCTTTAAAGCCACCTTAGTTCGGTGTCCATTTTTAGTAATACCCCTCTCATACTCCGCGTTATAATCTAGGTCATCGACGTTAAGTGTATTACCCATATTAATTAATATTTTTATCGGAGTAGAGTATCCCTTTTTCATTAATTCAATACTCTTTACTTGAATCAACTCATCACCAAAAAATCCTTTAATATTTTGAGTTTTAATTTTATCCTTTGCAAGTTTAGATAAAAAAACGGTTCCAGATAATCCTACCCTTACAGAAGTATTATGTAATTTGGTAAGGATTGATTTATATGTTGAATTATCTGATAAATCACACTCATCAACCAAAACCATTTTATATCGGCTGAAATCAAATGAATCTACTCGACGGATTAAAGTCTGAGCCATACAAATCATTATATTACCCTCTCTAAATTCTTTCCCCCTTAAATATCCCCATTCAGAGTTAGTAAAAAATTTTGGCATATCGACTTTAAATTGGTCAAATAAATTTGAATCATTAAGTAGGATGATACAATCACAATCCCGAAAGGATAGGTATATACCTATCATAATGAGGGTCTTACCAGCATTCATAGCTTCATTTATAACTCCACGATGAAATGGTATTCCCGCTACTTTTGACTTTACTACCCTTTTAACCGTCTCGTATTGGTAATCCCTAAATTCAAAACCCATATAACTCTTAGGTACCTTTTCGGTCATTACCGGTTTACGATAATCCTTAATTTTAAATTTAATTGAATTCTCAGTCAAATACCTTACCACTTGAGGTAGTAAACCGGTTAAAAAAGAACCATTCGAGGTTATATATTGGACATAGCCATCCCAATTAACTCTAGAACCCCTTCTGATGTAAAAAGCATTAGGATGACGAATTTTGAAAGATTTATGTAAATCATTCACTGTACCTTGATCATCATAATCCCAACGTAAAGTGCATTTATTATTATTTATATCGATAATTATCATTTTTTAATCAGATATGAATTAAGTCTTATCTTTGCCTTATCAGTAATTAATTGTTCGGGGGCTGGTATATTACCCAATTTATCAAGAAAATACTCTAACTGAGCATCTAAGTAACTTTTTATAGAAACACCAAATTTCTTAGAAAACTCCACCACATCCATAAATAAAACGTATTTCTCTGGTATAGCCTCATAATTATTAATAACACCTGTAACTTTTGAAATATAGATCCTATAATAATCATGAGCTTTTTTAGTTAATTCAGGATTACTATCCGTCTTTAGCCTTTGGATAGCCGCATACCTTTCACATATCGAAGGATATAATGAAGGCAGTGTCGTTATACGGAATTTATACATAAAACTTAACCCTACCTTAATATATTCGGTATAACCCTCTTTTAGAGGTAATCCAAAATCTTCACAAAATAGGTCAGCTTTCTCTGTAACTGATTTTACCAAAACCCAATCTTTACTACCAGCCTTAATAAGCTCAACTCCTTTATGCTTAAGTTTCTTCCTAATTATAAAAATCAGTTTAGCCATTAAAGCAGTATTATCTCTTGATGATTTCTTTAAATTTTCAACCTTTCTTTCATGAGCTTTATTACTTTCTATAAATAGCCTATTAGTCACTGAAACAGATTTAGCTTCCCTCATAACATGATCCACTAACTCATCAATCAATACTCCCTGTGGTAGAATATTCTCTAAGATAGATTTAAGTTTAGAACGACGAATATGAATTGATGGGTCTCTCATAATTTAATTTCATTTTTAATAGTGCAGAATAATCCAGAAATTTCGACTTTCTAATAAACATCATAGTGGCTCTCTTTCCTAAACTATTTACATCTTCACCCTCAGGTAACCTAATTATTTTTATTTTTTTATAATGGACTAAAGTAAGCCCCAAATTTAAAGCCTCAAGATAAGCATCTGGGTCTAATATAATTATTAAATTAGTTATCGAAGATTTCCTAATAAGTTGGCTTAATTGGTAATTAGATATTTTCTTACCACCAATTCCAATTGAATTATCACCTAAAGTTTCAGCATTTATAGCTGATTCAACTAAGTATATTTTCTCATAAATACCTAAGGCATCAACATTATAGATAACTAGGGATTTACCAATACCCACCACCTCCTCGGGGGGATTTTTAAATTTAGTCCCACCCCCTATTACTCTACGGGCATTGAAATAAACCAACTGACCATTCTGATAATAGGGTATAATAAAATGACCAAAATATTCTCCCGTATCGCAATATCCAAACCCCCTTAGGGATAAGTTTTCTATATTTAACCCCCTTCCTTTAACATACCTTCTAATTATCTTACCAACCTCACCATTACCCTGGTTTAATAATTTAAATCCAGTTGGCATTGTTAATGACGGTGATTCGAGTATTTCGGGGACATACTCAAAAAATGATGACGACTCGAAGGCTTTAATAAAAATTAAGGTTTCTGAATAACTTCTCAAATTTTCTAATTCTCGGATAACCTCTATAGGCCTACTATTATAACCGCATACAAAACAATTGGTTTTACCCATTGAAAGATTTACCCCATATTTATCAACCCTCCCACATTTAGGACATTCCCCTTTTAGCCAACCTCTTCGATATTCGTACATCCCCAATCTACTTATGAAATAGGTTTGGAGTTTTCCCAATATCTCTTTATTAACCCTCATCGCCCATTACGTTATTTGGTATAGTTAAATCATCTTCTGAAAATTCATCGCCTTTTAAAGGATTATTATGTTTATAATAATTCTGAATTTCAGCCTGGGTAAATTCATCAACCCTTTGAAAATTAGCATCCAAGTTAAAAAGAACCCTACCAGAGGGTAATCCGTCACGTTGAACCACCAATTCCATCCTTAATTGGTTATTTTCTTTTTCATAATCATCGCGGTTTAATCCCCAAATCGCAGCAACATGTCTCACTATATCGATACATTTAGCAATGTCAACATCCTTATATCGACTCTTCTCTCTTTTGTCCGCACTCCTAAGGACATGGTGTGGTGTCCAAATATGATCAAGGTCGTTTTTTAAAGCTAAATTTGCGATATCTACATACGCATCAGATATTCTCCCAAAATCATCATCTTTACCAGAGATAGACCTCATCATCGCTAAATAGTCTAAAATTAGGACATCAAACTTAACTCCATCGTCTCTATATATCTCATCTATTACTGATTGGATATGGTTAGCGTTGGAGAAAGCGGGTAATCTCCTAATATAAGTTTCAGCACCGAGTCTTTTATACTTTCTGAGGGTTGCCTTTATTTTGCTATCTGATTCACCGGTTAATATCTCTTTTTTACTTTTTCTCGCTATTGATTGTTCTAATCTAATCGCATATTCTTCTTGACCATTCTCAAAATCAATTAACAATACTTTTTTCTTCATTCTCATGTAGCCTCTTGCTACATTAACCATCATTGCAGTTTTTAATTGTTTAGGTTTATCTAAAACAACTATGATACTACCTTTGGAGTATCCCCCAGCATTGGTTAGTTGGTTAAGCTGACGAAATGGTGTTGGAATTATTGAGCTATTCGATTGTCTCATTAATTGGCGATGAGATATATCCTTAATAAGGTAAGTTCCAGACTCCTGATAGTGTTGTTTTGATATATTTATAGCTTTTTGAACCTTTAGAGAAAATGGTATGTATGATTCGAAATCAAGTAAATTGATGTTTTCTATTTCACCTTTTAATTCGGAGTAACTCACGAATTGGGCACACTTTTCTAATATCTGATCCCCCTGTTTAACTGTGTTTCGGTATAACGAATCTACTAAGGAAATGATTGATTTTCTATCCTCAGGTAGAAGGCTTTCCACGAAATCCCTATGTTTGAATAAGAGGTTTAATTCTTCTTTCAATAGTGATTTAATGGGTACACGTTGAAATTTCTTATAATAATCCTTTATCCCTTTAGCAATTATAGCATGGTGTATATCAACGAAATAACCATCATTATAAAGTTCTACCGCTTTATAACCCTCTTTATCAACTAATGAAAAGGCTAATAGATCTAATTGATAATCCGTAGTAAATGGGAATTTTTCCAAAGCCATTAATTTAATATTAATAGTATTAAAGAATCCTATAATCCGATGTTAACAATTTTTTTAACCAGGTATTTACTTTTTATATTTAATTATTATATTTGCATTATTAATAAAAATTAAACCAAGATAAAATGGAACTACATCGATTAACCCCAATGAAAGAAGGTTATGATGAAACCCTATTCAATACCTTCTATCAAAAAACCAAAGCACTCCGTAATAAATTAGCATTTGAAGTTAACCCAAAATATTTGGGAGTCTCACACCAAGAAATCCTATCTTGGTTTGATGATAAATTTATGTTCATCTTTAATAAGTATTACGGTAAATTAGATAATAACGTTCTACTAGGATATATTATTAATGGTCTTTTAAATTTTAAAAGACGGGTATTAATAAATGTTATGGAAAATCCTGAAAGAACTAATTTTTATATTAATAGAATCGAGTTATCAGATCAATCTCACATGCATATTATCCCTCTAGACTCAGAACCGGATAATTCTGGGATGCTACAAAAATTAGTTTGGGATTACTTTAGAGATCATTTAACAGAAGAGGAATTCATAATATTCGAAATCACAATAAATCCCCCAAGTTATATTGCCCAAAACTTGAGGGATTTATCTCAGCATATCTCAACACCATTAATCTTAAGGTATCTTGGCTATGATGACCAGGATTATGAATTACGAAAAAGAGTTAATGAAATTAGGAAGAAAATTACAACTCTTACCGAAGAAGCAAAAAATCACTTTAAAGATTTTAAGTATAACTAATTCCATCTAAATATATTCCATTATAGGTACCACCATCGAGGTAAAGGTCAGCATTATCATCAGTAGCTCCGGCTAATATTGTCACTGCACCACTTGCTTCAATCTTAGCAACTCTTCTAAATACCACCGTAGGATGGCCATCTCTGTAAGAACTAACAATAGTAGCTCCAACATACATGGTCCTTACAGGTCTTAGGAGAGTAGGTAAAGTACAGATTTCAACGTCAGATTCTCGGGCAAGCATTACACCATTTGGACCAGTGATATTACCGTAAAGATGTTTTATCTTACCGATAACATATCCACCAGGTTGATAAGCACCAGCAGTGAACGAACCTATACCTATTGCTGAAAAAGTTGTAATCGGGATTTCTGTTGGAGTATAAAAATCCTTAGACATAATCCAAGAAGGACTAGTAATAATCCATACTGACCCAGAACCAGCACCCAAAAACTCTCCGAGATATGTTAACTCTACTACCTCATAAGTTCCTATGACTCTATCAGTAAAAGGAGGACCATAAAATCCAGAATTAGGATTACTATATGCCTTTAAAGTAAGAGTAGAACTCGAGATTAAAAAGAATAAAGTCAGTTTAGTCCCAGGTTGAAATTCTTCACCAACTTCAGGTATAATACCATCTATATAATCTACAACTGGAACAGTGTCAACCAATATTATGGTATTACCCGATTTACCAACCACTAATTTATGACTTGCAATAGTGATAGTACCAGCTGAATTATATCCCAGTTCAATTAGTTTTTCAAAGATGTTATTCTCAGTAAAAGTATTCTCCTCATCCTTTATAGCATAACGTTCATCTAATTGTGGATGTTGTTCGATAATATCCCCTGCTCCCAAATCCGGAATCCTTGCTGGAGTCCAGGTTAAATCGGCAAATACTGAGGCACCATCAGGAACATAGATAACCCCAACAGGCACATCGATTTGGTTATCAGGTACAGCTGGGGCTGAGCCCGCACCAGGTGTACCTTTTAGAAGTGTAAAAGTGGCTGATGATCCTCCGGATACTTTAGCCCATGAATACTCCATATATACCAAATCATATCTGTCAGAACCTGAAGAATTAGCATCAACCGTGAATTCCAAAGTATCATCCAAATAAATAACCGTACCATGAGGAGATACCATGCAACCATGATAGTCTGATAAACGGGTATTATCATCATCAGTATATTTAATACCTGCGATTGCTGTATGCAATATCTCTACTGCTATGGCAGTTCCCGATCCCTGTTGCATAGTATCGAATCCCCTATAACGGCCTGGTGGTATTATACCTGCCCTAGCCTCTGAAAGGGGGAATGAATTTACCGAAGCTCTATATTCAATAAAACGTTTCTGTGTCATAATTTATAAATTAGGCAACTTTTCATAAATGCTAGTGCATTAAAAGTAAGTAATGATAGTAAATAATATTATAAAATAATATTTTTACTGTTTATCAGAGAATCACCCATCTAAACGATTATAACCACCCGTTTTATTGGTAAACAGATTCAGGAATATATAGCCTATAAACGCCTGTATGCTTATTCTAATGGTTTCGACAAACACTGGCTGCCAATATTCCCAGGTCAAAGTAAAGTCTTTCTGTGTTGCGGCGTACAGCACACCAACGGCAGCAGATATTACGGCCACTAACATTCCACGCATAAAGTCGCGCAAGTTCAGTTTCAAAAAATCGCTTTTCATAATGATAAAGTTTTAAATTAATTTTCCTCAAGAGCAATTATTAAGCTATCAACCTGTTTTTTTAAATCCTCAAGATAATAGAAAATTGAATCTCTGGTAGGCTCTTCGTAATGAATTATCTTAACCCCACCCCCACGAGTAACAAATTGAAGAGGTTCGCATTCTTTCTCTGGAGGGGGACTAAGAATATATATCACGGGTAAAGATAACAGGGATAACAAGATTAAGATAGAAGCTATTCTAATCATGGTTTTGTTTTTTTTCGATAAGTTCCCTAGCATGTTTGATATCTGTATTTACTTCTTTCAAATCATCTCTAACATTATCCTTAAAGTCTTTAAAATCAGTTTTAAACTCAGAAAAATTGTCCTTTAAGTTTTGGATTTCAACGGCATTAGTTCTTGTATTATTCCTTATATCTGAAATAAAGAGAACAATTATCACAATAGCTGTAATGACGGATAAAGCGATATTTACAACCTTATCAATCCATGAAAAGTTAGATGGGGAAGTTCTGGCCATTATCTTAATAGATATGATTTTTTATAATAGCTATTAGACTTGTTGATTATTTATTAAGTTTTTCTATCCTAACTTTCCAAAGCATAATTCCTTTACTGGGTCTGAAGGAGGATTATTATACTTACCCATTAGTTTTGCTGCAGCCCTTTCGTATGTGTAAGCAATAGGTACGTCAATAAGCCACACTTGCTTACTATCAACCTTAGCTAAACGAGCAAATTCAAATTCTGCATCAAGTACCTGTGCAAAATCTTCAAATTGAGCAAACCATTGTGAGGTAGCTAATTGATTTTGTTCCTTTATTGGTAGGTAATGTTCATAATAATACACTTCATACTCATCATTAGAACATGGATAGGGGGCTGGCGGATATGGAAGTTGTTCATTTTTAAAAGCCTTTGGAATAGTAAATCCAGCATCCTTTAATTGTTCATACAATTCTTGTCCAGTGATGACTTTTCCATCAACCACTTTTACTAATCTGTAATACGGATAAAGTTTCATAATCATAAAATTTAAGTTGTTAAATAAAGTTCCTTGTATGGATTACTCCAAAGATAAAATATATCAATGAGCTTTTTCTCTGTGAGTTTTGAATACCCGTTAAGCTCATTAAATTCGTCAGACAGTTCATAACAGTAAATCTTGGTATCGTCATGCTTGCCGAGATCAATACCTGTATTGACCTTTAATATCCATTTCAGGAACATGGCTTTTTCATAAGGTCTCTTATTGTAAAAACACACATCAAGAGCATAGGCCATCATCCGATGTTTCTGTTCTGCATCAGGCTTAAATTCAGCTTTTGGAACCTTAATGGCAAACCTGTCATGATCATTCAGGTAAAGAGCAAGAGGTGTCATTTCACCTCCAGACTTCCTTGCTCCACAACTCATCAGTATATCACCATCAGCATTAGCATATTGCCAGGGTGAACCATACTTGTTGACAAGCCCGAATCTGCGATCTTTCCATATCTCTTCTGTCAAAGGGATAATGGTCTCGGTATGGTTATACTGTGCAGCTTCCCAATCAATCTCTCTTTTGGTAAATAGTTCAAGAGCATGACCATATTTAGTCATGTGAATACGGATGTTCTCAGGAAGAAATCCCTTACCGTTTACAAATACTGTTCCTCCGATCATGGTGCATAAATTAAGGTGTCAATTTGTGTAGGATAATAAAATGAACCATCTATTATTATACTATCTTGAGTATACCAACCTGCCGTATCAAAATAAAGCCCTCCAAAAGATAAATGCTTTGTTTCGATACTGTCTATTGCTACTGCACTGATGTCATTACGTTTCTTAGCCCTATTAAAAAAATCAAGAGCCTCTTGCCGATCAGTAAATTCTTTGTAATGTGGCTCATAAGTAACTTCAGTTTCATAATAAGCATAAGACCAAATGTTTGTCTTGCCAAATTCATCCTTTTGTGGAGGTTGAATCACAGTAGAGGTAACAATCAGTAACCAAAATACGATGTACTTCATAATCTCATTAATTCATAGGTTATATTAAATCCTGTACAGAAGGATAAGTAATAGGCAATAGCCTCGAAGATATACTCATACCACCTCTGTTTTTCACCAACCTTAAATGTCAATCCAGTAACTATTGCAACATTCCGTTGCATCCTTGACCAATGGTAAGCATCAGTAGTCCATACAAGCATATTTGTACTCATAGGAAATGCCTCCCCCTGTGCAGGATCGCCATTCTTATATTTGTTACACCAGCTAATCGAAGGATCAAAGAACTTGTTACCAGCAAATACAGAACTATACTTCAATCCTTCAGCAAAACCATCTGCACAGCCAGCATAGAATATAGCTGCCATAGGCACAATGTCCTTCTTTGTCAACACCTGTGCATTGAGCATCAAAGGAAATAGAAACAATATGATGCTAATATTCTTCATTTTGCAACTCTATTTATCGAATTAATATTGCTAATAGCAATTGTATTAACTTTAAGGATATTTATTCCAGCAATAGTATTCAAAATATGTCCCCAATTTGGTATTGAATAATAAACCTTAACTTGCACATGGTCTATATAAAGTCTTTTCGTTCCCGAAACTAAACTCGCAGCAGATACCATACAAAAAAAAGATCTATTATCAAAATCTGAAGCAGTCCATGTAGTTCCCCATAAATCTTTTGATCCACCAAATGTTATAACGGCTTCTGATGTTCTATATGCTATTGTCTTTATTCCATAAGTTGAAGCTGATGTACTATAAACAAAGATGTATTGTGTTGGAGTATATAAATTATAATATTCCAAAGTAACTTCAATTCCAGATATAATAGCAGTCGATGGTATTCCAAATGAATAGTTATACCAATCCTGATATTTTGTGTTTGGATATGCAACATAAATATAAGAACGAAGATTGTCTGAACTATAAGCATTAGTAGGATTATTAAAATCGGAATAAATAAGTCCTTCTGCTGTTGGGCTTTTAAATCCAGTATTAAGCTGTGCAAACAGTAACACTGGAATTAAAATAAAAAATAAAACAATCAACTTTTTCATGGAATATCTAATTCTATTATTGTATAATCTGGATTAAAATAAATAACCTCATTTGTAGCGTCCAGCACAACACCAACTACTTGTACTATATCTCCATCGCCAGACGGTGCTGTAACTGACATTGCTCCAGCTGTTGTGCTAACAACTAAAGGTTTTCCATTTCCTATGCTTGCTATTGACCAAGCTGTATTTCTCACTGTTCCTTTTAATAAAACCAATATTGTCCCACTTCCTGTACTCTTTGTTTCTAATGCCATACCAATACAAGCCATTGTCGTTGTAGCATCTGCATCTGTTAATGCAACTCTTCCGCTTGTGTTCAAATACAAAAGATCACCAAAAGATATTGTTCCATCAGTAGTGTTAAAAGGAAGATATATAGCATCACCAGACCAATCTCCGTCAACCGTAACTGGATTAATAATTGTTTTTTCTCTTGTGCTTGTTGAGGAAATTGTGATTATTCCAGTTCCTGTGTTTTCGGTAATAGCAATATTATCACCTCCCTTTATTGTAACATCAGTACTTCCACTTGTGTTACTATGTATCTCTGCGGAGTTTGCTCCACCTGCTTCAACAGTCAATGAACCCTCGTTAGTGACTGAGCCATCAACCTCCGCA
>ERZ795048.2405-NODE-2405-length-15080-cov-6.470216_pt1 | contig 15080 bp, 15 predicted proteins | sample MGYA00375132_ERZ795048 | MGnify/ENA primary metagenome ERZ795048 (study PRJEB30177, sample SAMN05720225) | activated sludge metagenome | isolation source: Anaerobic digester | place: Hong Kong | collected 2014-12-17 ...
CTTCGGCCCGGCCCGCAGGGCGGTCGTCATCAGCTTCGGCTCCGTCAGCCGCGGCGCGATCTTTTCGCTGCTTTCGCACGGCATCCATGATATCGCGGTCTACACGCAGCGGCCGACGTCGCTGGTTGCAAACCAGATACCGGGGATTTCTTATAAGCGGTTCGTGGAAAACGCGTCCGGTGGATTCGAAGTCGTGAACATGGACCGCAGCCGCACGCCTATCCTCGACGCGCTGTCTTCGGCCGACATCATCGTAAACGGAATCCTGCAGAACCCCGTCAAGCCGGTCGTTCTTGTAACCGACGACGACGTGCCCCGGTTCACGAAACCGTGCCTGATCATCGACGTCAGTTGCTCCAAGGCGATGGGGTTCAGCTTTGCGTATCCGACCACGTTTTCCAGCCCGACCATTCAGCTCGGCAATATCATGTATTACGGCGTCGATCATACGCCGACGCTGCTTTGGAACAGCGCGACCTGGGAAATCTCAAGAGCGCTGCTTCCATACCTGAAGTGCGTTGTCGGCGGGATCGAAAACAAAGTCATTTCCGACGCGATCGACATCCGGGAAGGAAAGATTCTGAACAGCGATATCATCGTTTATCAAAACCGCTCCAAGGTGTATCCCTACAGGCAGCTGTAAAGCGCCCCTTGCGAAAAGCCGGCCGCGGGAATGTCCCGCGGCCGGCTTTGTATCCGGTTGGTTAAAGCACAAGACTCGGCGCGGCGTAAACGCGGGAACCGAGTTCCTGATCAAGCATGTATAGGCCCTTGCTGTCGGTGCCGAAGAGTTCCATCTTTTTGATGTTCTCCTGCGCGTTGGTTTCCTCCTCGCCCTGCTCCTTGACGAACCAGTCAAGGAACTGCATGGTCCGGAAGTCCTTGTTCTCGTAGGCAGCCTCATAGATCGTATGGATCGACCCGGTGACGTATTGTTCGTGCACCAGCGCGCCTTTCAGCGCGTCCATGTGTTCGTGCAGAGGCGTCTGCGGTTTCTCAATGGCTTCGAGCGTAATCGCCAGATCGTTGTTCTGCATATACTGTATAAACAGCATCGCATGATCGCGTTCCTCCTGCGCCTGCACGCGGAACCAGTTGGCAAATCCTTTCAGGCCCTGCTCCTCATAGTAATTAGAAAAATACAGATACAGATACGCCGAGTAAAATTCCTTTTGAATCTGACTGTTTAGCAGCGTTTGAACCTTTTCACTGAACATTTTCTCCAGCTCCTTTTCTTTTGTCCGTTCAGGGTGCGTTCAGTCCTTCCTTGGCTTACGGTTGTATTATATCGCATTTTTCCCGTCCATAATGTGTCATTATCACCAACGCCGGCTCAGCCTGCGGGGCGCGCCGGACCCGCTCGGAACCGGAACCGTCAACTTTTTCGTATCATTTCCTTCCGAACGATTTTGTGATAATATTATAATGAAATTTGTAATTTTACGACTTCACCAAACACTCCTTTTCGTCATCTGAAACGACATCGGACCATAAAACAAAATCAAGGAGCGATTGATCAAGCCTATGAACGCGCAAGCAGCACGCAGCATCAAACCGGATAAAAGCAGGACGTCGGCCGAAAAGCTCTCGTTTTTCGAATCTTTCGGATTCCTTTCGGGTGCTTCTTCGATCGGGCTCATCATCACCGACCCGGACGGCGGAATCATTACCTTCAACAAAACCGTTCAGAACATGCTTGGAATCGAGCTTGAAAAATACAGGCACACAAACGTCTGCGAGCTGTATGCAAACCCGGACGATCGTCCGCGGCTGCTCGACATGCTCGCCACGTCGGGTTCGGTACACGATTTCGAAGTCGAAGTCAAGCACGCCAACGGCTCGCGGCGAACCGTCCTTGCTAACGTCGATTATATTGATCGCGACGGCGAGCACCTCTTACTCACTTCACTGTATGACATTACCCAGTTCGTCCAGCGCCGTGCAAGCCAGGCGGCGATCGACGAAAACTACCGGACTTTGTTCAGCAACGCCCCCGTCGGCATTACCGTTACGGACATAGAGGGTAACCTGATCGTCAGCAACAACGCCATCCGCGATATGCTCGGCTACACGCAGGAGGACCTCGCCGATGTTAGCGTGCGCGATTTTTATCTGGTTCCCGGCGACCGTTCGGACCTTCTGGAAATGACGCGCTCATATGGGACCGTACGCGACTTTGAAACGCTCTTTCGCCATCAGGACGGCAGCTCGGTCCCGGTGCTGATCAATACCGACATCATCGAATTCAACGGAAAATCGAACATGCTCCTGACCTCCATACGCGACATCTCCTATATGAAACGCGTCGAGGACGATCTGAAAAAGGAGCGCGATTTTTCCAACGCGGTCCTGAATATCGCCGCGACCCTCATCGTTGTGCTCGACCGTCAGGGCACCATCACGCGCTTCAACAGGGCCTGCGAGCAGGCAAGCGGCTATTCGGCGATCGAGGTTGTCGGAACGAATTTCGGCGATACCAATTTCTTTGATCCGCCCATGACGTCGGAAAAAATAGAAAAACTTCTCAGCGACGATTTCCCCGGCGCTTACGACACCGTCCTGCTTTCGAAAAACGGCGTCCACCGCACGATTTCCTGGACGTTCGCCGCAATATTCAACAATCAGGGACACGCGGAATTCATCATTGCGACGGGGATCGACGTCACCGAGCGCAAAAAAGCCGAAGACGAGTTGCAGCGCGCAAACAAGGAGCTTGCCTCCCGCGTGCAGGCGCTGAAGGAGCGCACACGGGAGATGGACCTGCTCAACGACATGGGCGAACAGTTGCAAAGCTGTCAAAACATAGCGGAAGCCTGCCGGATCAGCATCCAGTACATCAAGCTGATCTGCCCGCTCAGCAGCGGCGCGCTGTATATCATCAAAGATTCGCGCAACCTCGCCGAATCCGCCGGCTCCTGGGGCGAAAACGACTTCTCCGCACCGGTGTTCGAGCCGCTGAGTTGCTGGGCGATTCGCCGCGGCCGCCGTCACCTTATCGACGAGCGGCATCCCGGCCTTCTCTGCGGGCATATCAACGGGCCGGAAAACGGGCAGTACCTTTGCGTACCGCTGACGGTCAACGGCATCGCGATCGGCATTCTGCATCTCAACCACATCGCCTCCGAGGCGGACGACAATCAGCTGGCCGAACAGTATACCGATCACAAAACGCAGATCGTCACCATGGTCGCCGAGCACATCGCGCTCGCGCTCTCGAATCTCAAGCTGAAGGAATCGCTTCGCCAGCAGTCGATCCGCGACGCGCTGACCGGACTGTTCAACCGGCGGTATATGGAGGAAACGCTCGAACGGGAACTCAGCCGTGCGGAACGCGAAGAAAAGCCCGTCGGCGTGATCATGTTCGACATCGACCACTTCAAGCAGTTCAACGATCTCTCCGGGCACGACGCAGGCGACGCGCTTCTGCGCGAACTCGGCGTGTTCCTCAACAAGAGCGTGCGCGGCGGAGACATCGTCTGCCGGTACGGCGGCGAAGAATTTTTAACCGTCCTGCCGGGCGCCGATATCGAAAACGCGCGCGAGCGTGCCGAAGAGCTCCGGCTCGGCGTTAAAAACATGCTGGTTTACCATCTTGGCAAGCCGCTGGCCAAGTGCACAATCTCTCTCGGCGTTGCTGCGTTCCCGAAAAACGCGCGGGACAGCGAAACCCTGCTCAAGGCGGCGGACACCGCGCTCTACCGCGCGAAGAACGAGGGCCGCGACCGGGTCGTTACGATCGGAGATTGAAATTTATCAATAAACAGGCCCGGAGGCATGCCTTCGGGCCTGTTTATTGTATGCCTCTGCTCTTCCTTTTGTAAATTATTCCCGCTGCCCTTGCCTCGCCAGATGAAGTATGATATTCTGCAAAAAAGTTAGTTTCGAAATTGGGGGGCTGCCGATTGAGTCACATGATCGAAGTATCCGGCCTGCAAAAATCGTATGGGTCCGTCCATGCGGTCAAGGGCCTGGATTTTTATGTGGAGCGGGGGAAAATTTTTGCGTTTTTAGGTCCGAACGGCGCGGGAAAATCCACGACCATCGACATCATCTGCACGTTTTTAAAAGCGGACGCAGGCACGGTCGTCGTGGACGGCAATACGCTCGGGAAGGACGACAACGCCATCCGCTCCAGCATCGGCGCGGTGTTTCAGGACGGACTTTTGGACCAGCTGCTCACCGTACAGGAAAATCTCCGCATCCGCGGCGGGTTCTACGGGCTGAAGGGAAAACGGCTCGATCGCGTCATCGACGCGGTTGCGCAGAAGACCGGCATCTCGGAAATTCTCAGGCGCCCGTACGGCAAACTCTCCGGCGGGCAACGGCGTCGCTGCGATATCGCCCGCGCGCTGGTCAACACGCCGAAAATCCTGTTTCTCGACGAGCCGACCACTGGACTCGACCCGCAGACGCGCAAAAGCGTATGGGAGACCATCGCCTCGCTGCAGCGGGACACGGGCATGACTATCTTCCTTACCACGCACTATATGGAGGAAGCGGCGGAAGCGGACTACGTCATCGTCATCGACGACGGCAACATCGTCGCAAAGGGCACGCCGTCCGACCTCAAGGAGCGATACACGACCGACAAACTGACGCTCGTGACCGCAAAGCCGAACGAAATCGGCGCGCACCTTGCCGAAAAGGAACTTTCCTACAGCGTCGCCGCCAACCGCGTGACCGTCCCGATCCCAAGCACCATGGCGGCGCTTCCCATTTTGGAATCGCTGAAAGATTCCATCGTCGGGTTCGAAGTGACGACCGGCACGATGGACGACGCGTTCATCGCCATCACGGGAAAGGAGATTCGCGAATGATTAACTTTACGAAACGCAACCTCCTTGTGTTCTTCAAGGACAAGGCGTCCGTGTTCTTCTCCCTGCTCTCGGCGTTCATCATCATCGGGCTCTACGCGCTGTTTCTCGGCGATGTCTGGACGGAGAGCCTTTCCGACCTCACCGGCGTTCGCTACCTCATGGACAGCTGGATCGTCGCGGGACTCCTTGCGGTCACGTCCGTGACCACGACGATGGGCGCGTTCGGCACCATGGTCGACGACAAAAAAAAGAAGATCATCAAGGACATCCACTCCTCGCCGATCCCGCGGGCAAGCATCGCGGGCGGGTACATCTTCAGTGCGTTCGTCATCGGCGTGATCATGTGCCTCGTCACACTCGTTCTGGCGGAGATCTACATTGTCGCCAACGGCGGCGCACTGCTCGGCGGCGTCACGCTTGTCAAGGTGCTTGGGCTGATCCTGCTTTCGACGTTTTCCAACACGACGATGGTGCTGTTCGTCGTGTCGTTTTTCAACAGTTCCAACGCGTTTGCCACGGCGAGTACCATTATCGGCACGATCATCGGATTTTTGACAGGCATCTACATTCCCATCGGGTCGCTGCCGGAAGCGGTGCAGTGGGTCATCAAGGTATTCCCGCCGTCGCACTCGGCCGCACTGCTGCGGCAGGTGATGATGGCCGATCCGCTGGCGGCGACGTTCGCGGGAATTCCGGCGGAATACCTGACGGAATTCAAAGAGACGATGGGCGTCACGTTCCGCTTCGGGAACACGGCGATCACGCCGGCTATCAGCGTTCTCATCCTCGTCGGATCGGGGCTGCTGTTCCTCGGCCTGTCGATTTTGAGCTTGTCAAGAAAGAAAAAATGAAACGGCGAGATGCAAAACGCTTCCCTTGTTTGATCCGCTTCGTAAAGCAGCGAAGCGAATGGAGCGGGAAGCGTTCTTTTCGTTTTTGAACAATTTATATCTTCTTTGTAAAGCAGACGATGCGGTTCGCCTCGGAGAACCCGGCGGCCTTGTGAAACACGATGCTAATATCATTCGTCAGCTCGCAGTCGCTTGCAAATTCCGTGCACCCCTTCGCCTTTGCCCATTCTTCACAGCGCTTGAGCAAATCCGTCGCAACCTTGCTGCGTCGATACGCTTTTCGAACATAGACGCCTTCCAAATATCCGACGGGATTACTCTTGGTTCCTTCCACATAGTCGTGTCGAAGCTGACAGATCCCAAACGCTATTGCCATTGTACCCGTTTCGCACAGAAACACTGCGGACTCGTCCGAAAGCAGCGTTTTAGTGAATTCCTGCGCCAGTCCCTCCCTGTCGTCACCCGGCCAAAGGAGCCGCGCCAATTCCGTTAAAGCTTCCAGATCAGAAAGCTGAGCTTGACGAATCATGCCACGCTTCCACCTCCGTTTCAAGTAAATGAGCGAGCAATTCAGGCTTTTTGTCCAGCCAGAAATATGACTGCGGTACAATAAACGCCGGGAACAGCGATTTCAGTTCTTCTAATTTTATCGGATGCAGTTCCCATGTTTTCAAAACAGGTATTGCATATCCGGCGCCATGATGGAAATAATTATCCAGCACTTCCACCGAATCCGTTGGCGAGAGGACGCCTTGTTTTTTGAGCGCCTGCGCAGTATTCCATAATGGGCGTCCAAAGTGGGCAACGCCTCGTATTTCCCGAACGGTATTTGAAACATATAGAAAGGCGAGGCACCCCTTCTTCGGAAATCTGCTTCTGAACTCATATTTCTTTGTCCCATCCAAGATGCTTTGGTAAGGCTGTTCGCGAAGGCTCATCAGCATCACCGGCGCACGCCCGAGCAGGCCTTCTGATTTTAGTATCCGTTTGATTTCCAAAGTGAATTCCTTTTCTGTCCCGATCATCGGCACCTTGCAATTATTTTATTATATTAAAATTCTCCTCTGTAAACAACGCTATTGAATCGGGCCGGCAACGATCAGCTTTTTCGAAGTTCCGATCGAATCGTCGTCGATTGTCACCTTAATAAATTCGTATAGTTGACAATCTCTTTTCCATCCCCTATACTACTCCAAGGAGGCGAGGCAACATGACCGTGCAGGACCATCTGCGTAAACTGCTGGAATCGAATAAGGACGTGTTTTTCTCCGGCGAGGAGATTGCGCGCAAGCTCGGTGTTTCCCGAAACGCCGTCTGGAAGGCGATTCAGTCGCTCCGCTCGGACGGCTACCCCATCGACGCGGTCCCGAACAAAGGCTACTGCTTAAGCCCGGCAAGCGACGTCCTCTCCGAATCCGGTATCCGTCAGTACCTGCGGGGCGAAGCGCAGTCCCTCGACCTCAGGGTTCGCGACTCCGTTTCGTCCACTAATCTCGTCCTGCGCGAGCTGGCAGACGCCGGCGCGCCGGAAGGCACGGTCGTCGTCGCCGCGTCCCAGACCGGCGGGCGCGGGCGCAAGGGGCGTAACTTCTTCTCCCCGGAGGGCACCGGCGTTTACGTCAGCATCCTGCTCAAGCCGGGCATCGGCGCCGGGGACGCGACGCTTATCACGACCACCGCCGCGGTCGCCGTCTGCGACGCGGTCGAGGCCGTTTCCGACCGCAAGCCGGAGATCAAATGGGTCAACGACGTGTACATCGGCGGTAAAAAAATCTGCGGCATCCTCACGGAAGCGTCTTTGAGCATGGAAAGCGGACGCATCGAGTACGCCGCGCTCGGCACGGGCGTCAACGTTTATACGCCGGAGGGCGGATTCCCGCAGGAGATTCGAGCGATCGCAGGCAGCGTGTTCGACCGGCCCAGGCCGGACGCAAAGAATCGCCTGATCGCCGAATATCTCAACAGCTTCCTGCCGCGCTATCGCGACCTCGGCGGGAAAAGCACCATTTCCGAATATCAGCGGCGCAGCTTCGTCGTCGGCCGAAAAATCACCGTGATTTCCGGCGGAATCGAAACGCCCGCCACCGCGCTCGGCGTGGACGGACGCTGCCGCCTGCTGGTTGAATACGCGGACGGCACGCGGGCCGCGCTTTCGTCCGGCGAAATCAGCATCCGCCTGTAAAAAAAGGAGAACAGCAATTTCTATGAATCCCGTAGCAAAATCCGGAACCTACCACATGATCCTTTGCGCGCTGTTCGCCGCGCTCATCGCCGTCGGCGCGTTTATCCGCATCCCGGTTCCGCTGGTGCCGTTTACGATGCAGACGTTTTTCGTCTCGCTCTCCGGCATGCTGCTCGGCAAAAAATACGGCGCGACAAGCGTGCTTTTATACCTCTTCATCGGCCTCGTCGGGTTGCCCGTATTCACGCAGGGCGGCGGCATCGGGTACGTGCTCAAGCCAAGCTTCGGCTATCTGATCGGCTTCGTGCTCGGCGCGTTCGTAACCGGCCTGATCGCGCGCAGGGTGCAGCAACCGTCGTTCAAACGCCTGCTGGTCGCGGCGTTCGCCGGGCTTGGCGTGATCTACACCTGCGGAACGGCCTACTTCTATTTCCTGAGCAACTTCTATCTCGGCACCCCGGTCGGCGTCTGGACGGCGCTGCTCTACTGCTTTCTCGTGTTCATCCCGGGCGACGGCGCCATGAGCGTGATCGCCGCACTCGTCGCGCGGCGCATGATCCCGCTGCTGAATAAAAACCGGCTGTAATCCGCCCGGTTCGCGTATATAAATTACAGGCGGCTGTTTCGACAGCCGCCCGGTTTTATTTTACAGCCTCACGCCCAGTTCAATCAGCTCACGGCGTACTTCATCGTACATCCTTTGCCATGCGGGCACGGGTTCCACCGCAGCAAGATCGTACGCTTCGTCGAACGCAACGCCCGGATTTCCGTCCTTTTCGGCAAAGACGTGCTCATACCGCTCCAGCAGACGCAACACGATTTCGTTCGCCTCTTTGCGCGTCATACCCTGCGCCGCAACCGCCTTGCCGACCTCGCCCATGAGCCGGACCTCCAGTCCTGTCCCGTTCGGACGGTTCCCGTTCGCCGCGCCGACGCCTTCCAGATGCCCGCCCGCAACGGTCGCAAGGATCGAATTCGCCGCGGTTTCGTAAAGCAGTTCCTTCGTCAGCGCACCGGAAGCGGGCCAGATATCGCAAACGACGATGCCGGGCGCAATCGTGGAAAAAATCTGGCAGACGACCGCCTGCACCCAGAGACAGCCGCGCTCGGTCGTCGCGACATTGCGGATATGGATCGGATGGCAAAGGTGGTAGTCCGCCATGCCGAACAGGTTCGCCGCCAGCATGGACGCGACCATCACGACCGCGGCCCCCGGCGCGTCCCCGCCGAGCCCGCCGACCATCGTGCAGGCAAGCGACGCATTGCGCGCGCCGCCGTCCAGCGCGTTCGCCGCGCGGACGAGGTTTCCGTTGTCCATCGCCAGCTCGTTGAAGATCGCGATCAGATGCGCGTCGCACCCTCGCATGCGGCCTTCGCCGACCGCCGCATAATCCCCTACCTCCGTCACCGCGCTCTGCGCCGTCAAAAGGCCCATGCCGGGCCGCCCGACCGCGTCCAGCGCGCGGCGGACATATCGCAGTTCCCGCCGGACGGCGAGCACTTCGCCCGGGCTGTCGGGCGTAACGGAAAACCCGTCCACGTCGGCCAGCGAGCCGCAGGTCAAAAGGTCGACGACCGGCTCTTTTGCGGACGCCAGCACGTTTTCGTAAAAGAAGCGCTCCGGCGTCGGGCAGCCGGGATTGCCCGCCCAGATGACCGGCGGGCGAACGTCCTCAATCTTTCGCACGCGCAGCGTGACCGCGTCTTTGCCTTCACCCATGACGAGCGACCGCTTCATGTTCGCAGCGCCCCTCTCGATTTCCCCGCGCGAAAGCCGCATGATTCGGTTGGTCGTTATGTTGAAAACGCCAGCTTGTTCTAGCAGCCCGACCGCCGCGTCATAAATACTCCGAAGGACCCGTTCGTCCGTCGGAATCAGGTCCTGCCGGTCCCAGTCGAGGCCGTATTCCTCGACGAGGTCCATTACGGGCTCCACGACCCGTTCCATATCGAAGTCGCTCTTTTTACAGGCGGCGCCGGTATGCGCGCGAGCGCAGAGTGCAAGAAATTCGGCATGTTTCATCAAACATTCCTCCGTTTGCTTATCGTTGCCCCGTTATTGTTCGCTGTGTGTGCGCAGAAACTTTCGCACGCGCTTCCAGTCCGGATAATATCGGTCCATCCGCTTCCAGAAGCGCTCGTTATGCCCCGGCTCGTATAGATGGCAGAGTTCGTGCGTCAACACATAGCGCAGGCACTCGGCCGGCTTTTCCGCCAGCCGCAGATTGATCGTAATCGTCGCGGTCGTGGTGTTGCAGGTGCCCCAGCGCGTTTTCATGTCGCGGATTCGCAGTTCGCCCGCCTGTTTCCCGACGGTCCGTTCACATGCGGGCAGCATCGCTCCGGCCGCCTCGACCAGCTCCATCCGGTACCAGCCGTCGACTGCGCGCTTGCGTGCGTCCATATCCGCGTCCGGCTTGATCCTAAGCGTCAGCGTCCGGCCTTCGCGCGTAATTTTCATCCTCCCCGCATGCGGCAAAACGACCAGGTCCAGCCGCTTTCCGAAATACGGGATGGTTGCGCCCGTTTCGTAAACGCGCGGCGCGATTGCAGCCATCTTTTCGCGCTGTTTTACGATCCAGTCCGCGCGGCTGGAGACAAACCGCTCGATCTCGGCGTCGCTGATGTTCAACGGCGCGTTGACACAGACCCGCCCGTCCGGCGGGACCACCCTTAAATATAGGTTTTTAATACGTTTACGTGTAATCGAAATGCAAATATCGCCGGATTCGGTCGAAAAAACGCGGTTCATGCGGGATTCGGTTCGCCGCGCTGGCTGATAAGCGTCATCGCAATTCCGCCGATCAGCGTCAGGCAGGCAATCACAATCCGCCAGGCGCTCGCCGGAAGATACTCCGTTGTACGCAGGATCATGACAACGACCGAGCCGACCACAAACCCCATGATCGCCGCATAGGTGCTCGCATAGTGATGCTTGAGCAAGCTTGCCATCAGCTTTGCAACCAGAATAATGCCGAGCAGCGCGCCGACGATCATCGGCAGCAGCTTCAGCCATTCAAAATTTGCCAGCGCGTCGATCGCCATTTCATAGCGCCCGAAAAGCAGCATGACGAACGACCCGGAGAGCCCCGGCATCACCATGCTGGCCGCGGCGACCGTCATCGCAAGCATCAGCATGATCGCGCTCCACAGCGTATAGGTTTCGCCGGTGCTTGCGCTGCCCTGAAAGAAATACATCAAAAGCACCAGTCCGCCCGAAAGCAAAAACCACAGGAGCGACAGCGGGTGAAACCCCTCTTTCAAAGCGTTTCTGGCCAGCAGCGGAAGGCTGCCAAGAACCATACCGAGAAACGCCGCGAACGTCGGCAACGGCGCATATTCGAACAGAAAAGAGATCAGTTTGCTGAAAACAAGCAGCCCGATAACGACGCCGAGCAACAGCGGCAGCAATGTCAAAAAATGCTGTTTGCGTTCGCCGCGCTTGCCGATCATGCCGTTGACCGACAGAATGATCACGTCGAAAACGCCCAGGGATACCGCGACGGTTCCGCCCGATACGCCGGGAATAATATTGGCGCAGCCAATTATAATCCCCTTGATAATGTTGCTTATGCGTTCCTTCATTCAGCCGCCGCGCCTCCATGTAAACTTACCAGTGCATTCTATCATCCCCGGATTGCCCCGTCAATCGTTCGCCGCATTCGACACGGTTTATTCACCATTGCCGACGCCTTTGGCTTTTTTCCGCCCGTTTCGTTTGCTTCTGCGGATGCCGAACGGACTGATCAGCCCCGCCTCAATAGCGGCGTAAAGAACGATTTCAAGAATATCCTCGCGCCATTTATAGAGCGTGGACTCGCCGACGCTCAGGTCGATGCTGAGTTTGATCATGCGCTCGCTGGTGGGCTGATTTCGCGGCACGGGCGTCTCCAGCCCGAACAGACGGCACATAAACCGTTCCTTCGCAGGGCTGATGACCGCAAAGTACGCGCGTGCGCAGTCGATTGCGCCGACCCAGCCGCGCGCCGTCTTCCTCCATGGTTGCTTTGCAAGCGAACGATAGGCGCGCGGCTTGTTCCTCCGGTAGTTCAATAGTTGCTTTTTTGCTTCTGCGCGCAGTTGCGCCACCGTCATCAAATCCATAATTTCCTCCCGCTGTTCGTATGATGCGAACGAATGTACGCTTATTATAATCCTTCTCCTCCGTTTCACGGTCGCGTAAAATGTACAATTTCAAAACTTTTATATCTTTGTTTTGCGCATATTAATGTATTTTGTCGTTTTTTTGCGTTTTGTCGTTGCGAGCGGAACGATCCTGTCCAATAAAACGCGTTTGTTTTGTTCGCACTTTCGTTTCGGTTTTGTTACAATGGTCCGCCTGTATTCCGCCGCTAAAGCGCTCGCCGCAATTGCCTGCCGCGGGCGGACGTGGTATCATAGAAAACAGAAAAACACACACGTGCGATAGGTATTGTGTCCGTTCGGGCGGAGCGCAATTTTTTCGGGCGTGTCTGAAAAGAGTATTTGAGGAGTTATGATTTCATTTTCACCCGTGACGATTCAGAATGCCATGCAGCTTCGCCCCTACCTGAACGTCCAGCCCTTCCGCACCTGCGACTACACGCTCGGCGCGGTTTTTCAGTGGAGAGCGTATTTTCGTTCCGCTTTTGCCGTCGTGTCCGGCATGCTCGTCATGCTGGCGGTTTATCCGGAAGAAAAAATCGTCTGCTTCGTATATCCCGTCGGCAACGGGGATCGAAACGCCGCTCTGGACGCGATTGAACGGCACGCGGCGGAGACCGGCATGCCGCTCACCTTCTGCGCCGTTCCGGAAGAGGGCCTCGCCGTTCTGACGGAGCGCTATGGGGAGCGGGCGGTCGTCTCCACGCATCGCAACTGGGCGGATTATCTCTACAACGCGGACGACCTGATCCTCTTCCCTGGCAAGCAGTACCACACCCAGCGCAACCACCTCAACCGTTTTAAGCGGGACAATCCCGACGCGAAGTTCGTTCCGGTAACCGAGGAAACGCTCCCGAGGGCGATTTCGTTTCTGAGCGAATACGAACAATACGCGCCGATCGACAAGGTCATCGAGGCAGAAGAAATGCTCCGCGCAAAAGAGCTTCTCGTCGATGCGCTCAAGCTGGAGCAAAAAGCGGGTTTTATCGACATAAACGGCACCATCGTCGCGCTGTCCATCGGGGAAGTCGTTCGGGACACGCTCTATGTCCATGTGGAAAAGGCGCGCGTCGATTACACCGGTTCGTATCAGGCGATCGTTTCGATGTTTGCGCAATATGCCGTTGAAGAGGATACGCTCTATATCAACCGGGAGGACGATTCCGGCGAGGAACGGCTGCGGTATTCCAAGATGTCCTATCGGCCGATCCGGCTTGTCGACAAATACTGGGTCACTGTGGAGGACGCCGTCCGGCACGATTTCCAGCCGCTTCAAAGCGGCGTTTGACGCGCGACGGAACGCCGCAAATTAATATGCATTTTTAATGGGGGGATTGATTATGAGAAACGCAAAAGAATTCCGCGATACGGCGTGGAACTCCCTGCGCGGGCGATACTGGTGGGCCGTGCTCGCCGCGCTCGTCGCAGGAATCCTCGGGGGCTACCTGATCGGCAAGCCGTCGTTCGACTGGAAATTTTCCAGCACCGATTTCACCAGCATTGGCGAATGGTTCCAGCAATTGCCGGACATGCTGTCCCGTTCAAACGTATCCGATATAGCGGGAGTAATCCGCATCCCAGAAGCGATTGTCGGATCGGGGATGATGCACGCGTTCTACGGACTCGTGGCGGCCGTTGCCAGCGTCGCATTCACTTATGGCCTTGCAATGTTTTTCATCGGCAGCGCGGTCGAGCTCGGCTTCGACCTGTTCAACGTCTCGCTTTACACGGCGCCGGGGAAACCGAAGTTCGATCTGCTGTTTTCCCGTTTTTCCATCTTCGGGCGCGCGCTGGGGCTCCGGCTCCTGATGGCGCTGAAGATATTCCTGTGGACGCTTTTGCTTATCGTCCCCGGTATCGTCGCGGCCTATCGCTACGCGATGGCGCCGTACCTTCTCGCCGAAAATCCCGACCTGACCGCCCCGGAGGCGATCGAAAAATCCAAGGAAATGATGGCGGGCAACAAAGGGAGGCTATTCTGCCTGCAGCTCAGCTTCATCGGCTGGTATTTGCTCGCGGCGCTCACGGGCGGCGTCGGCTGGATTTTCCTCGCGCCGTACACCAAGTCCGCCGACACCGCGTTTTATATGGAACTGACGGGCCGTCTCCCGAAGCCCGGCGATTCGGCTTCCTTCGGCTCCGGTACCGGCTCCGCGGCAACGTTCACGTCGGCGGACGGCGTCGCCGATTCCGACCAGCCGGAACGCATCTAGGCTGCCTTTCAAGCGTGAAAAGGAGAGCCCGATCGAAACTGATCGGGCTCTCCTTCATAAACCTTTATTTTACCGGTTTGTTCGGTGCGCTTTGCGGCGTATCGATTTTTGGCTTCTGCGGCTGACTCTTCTTTTCGTCCGCCGGTTTCATCGGCTCTGGGTGGCTTATGCTTTGTGATTTGCCCGGCCGAATCGGCTGCGCGGCGGGAACGCAGGCCTGTTTCGCGCCCGACACGTCGTCCGGCTTATTCGCAATCGGGGCCGCCGGCTTCCCCGCAGTCGTATTTACACTTGGTTTCCGTGCGGTCTCCGGCAGCTTTTGTTCGCGTTTCGGTTGTGCGGCCGTATTCTGCGCCGGAACAGGTTTTTCCGGCGGCGCCGGTTTCACGTCCGCGTTTTGCGTTTGAACCGGCTTTGCCTGCGGCTTCGGCTCCTTGCCATCGGTTCCCGGCTCCTTGCACCCTCCCGGTTTTTTCGGCGGCAACAGCTGTTCGTAAAGGGCGATATACTGCTTTGCGGGCTTCTCCCAGGCAAAGCTGTCATGCATGCCGCGCAGCATCATCCGCTTCCACATCGGCTTGTCTTCATACCAGTAATGGACGGCGCGCTCAATGGTATGGAGCATCTCGTGCGCATTATAGTTGGCAAACGAAAATCCGTTCCCTTCGTCCGTAAACTTGTTGTACGGGATGATCGTGTCCTTCAGCCCGCCGGTCTCGCGCACGATCGGCACGGAGCCGTATCTCAGCGCGATCATCTGCGAAAGGCCGCAGGGTTCAAACTGGGACGGCATGAGGAACATGTCGGAGCCCGCGTAAATGCGGTGCGCCAGGCCTTCGTCAAGCTCGATTCGCGCATGGACGCGGTGCGGATA
>ERZ795048.2406-NODE-2406-length-15075-cov-16.680493_pt1 | contig 15075 bp, 13 predicted proteins | sample MGYA00375132_ERZ795048 | MGnify/ENA primary metagenome ERZ795048 (study PRJEB30177, sample SAMN05720225) | activated sludge metagenome | isolation source: Anaerobic digester | place: Hong Kong | collected 2014-12-17 ...
GACGGGCTCAGGGACCCTGAGGGGTGGTTGTGGACGAGGATGACGGCAGATGCATTCTTCAGCAGTGCTGTCTTTAAGACCTCCCGGGGATAGACGTGGGCCATGTTGACGGTCCCCTCGGACATCTCCTGCACATGGACGACCCTGCCCGCCGTATTGAGACAGATCAGGATGAAGAACTCCTTTTTCCTGTTGCCGAAGACCACTCGTACATAATCAAGCACTGCCTCGGGCGAGCTCAGGGCGATCCCATCATCGTCACCGGGCTCCATGTACTGATTCATGCACGCCTTTACGAGCTGTAAAAGGGTGGATGCATACTCGCCGATACCGGTGACCGATTCAAGCTCTTCACTGCTTTCATCAAAGATGTTGTGGAACGAACCGAACCGTTCTATCAGATTCTTAGCCAGGGGCTTCGTGTCCCGCTGCGGAATGGCATATGCCAGCAGCATCTCCAGGAGTTCATAGTCATGCAGCGCCTTGCGCCCTGCCGAGAGGAACCGCTGCCTCAACCGTTTTCTGTGACCGTGGTAGTGGTTCGCCCGGTCACTCATTGCCGCTCACCCGCTTATACTGGCCGGCCCTTGCCCGCATAGCGAATAAAACGACCACGGCAGGGTCTCCTCTCTTGACCTCTGCCTGAGGGCGTAATAATCCGGATTGCGCGGCCACTGCCGCAATACCTCCTGCCATTCGTTCGCCTCCTTTTTCGCCATTTCAATAATAACATCCAGCACGCTCCGGTCTCCCCGGGCAAGAAGTCCCTGGAGATAGGCCCACTTTGGGCCTTCGAAGCTCACCGCAATATTACTCTCTTTTTTCAGAGCCTTTACAATCTTTTTTATCCGTGCCTTTGCTTCAACACTGTTGACCATCTCGCTGCGCTCGTAGGCGGTGTGGGGTTTGGGCACCATGGTGTTGATGCTCACCGAGAGTTCCCCGAGCCTTTTGTTCCCCTTCGAGACATGGATGAAACCCTGCCGTATGCGCTTGGTCAGATCGATGACGGCATCTATGTCAGAGGAGTCCTCGCCGGGAAGCCCCACCATGAAATAGAGCTTCAGGTCCCTGATGCCGCAGGAAATGAGTGCATGAACATCCTCGAGGATCGTATCGTTATTTATCCTTTTCCCGATCGCAGTCCGCAACGTATCTGACCCGGTCTCCGGGGCAAGGGTGACCCCCACCACCTTTGATTCCCTGAGCGCATCGAGCAGTTCTGTGGTTATCATGCCGAGACGCAGCGACGGCGGTGCCATCTTCATTCCGCGACGGTTGATCTCCCTGAACAGTTCCGGGGCCTGCGGATGGTTATTGAGCGAGGTGCTCACCAGGCCGATTTTCTTCCCGGAGACACGTGCATCATCCAACAGATCCGTCATGCAAGAGATGTCCACCGGCCTGAATGGGGAATAGATTTCGCGGGCAGTACAGAACTTGCACCGATACGGACACCCGCGGGCTATCTCCACGAGGTACATGTCCCTGAACACGGTCTGTTCGGTCATGATTGCGGTATGTCCCGGGGATGTTATGGGGTTTACAACAGACAGTACCGGTTTCGGCCCGGTGAACTCCTGGATCGCCTCTCCCTCATAGACAGGGAATGTCCTGCCGGGAAGGTACACACCCGGGACGTCTGCAAGACGATCGAGGAAGTCATCGTAATTATTGCCTTCGGCAAAGGCGTTATGGAGCGGATCGACAATCGGCTCTCCATCTCCTAAAAAACAGATGTCGAGGGCATCTGCCACGGGTTCCGGATTCATGGTAACGGCGGATCCTCCGGCCATGACAATAGGGCTTCCCTTCCTGTCGTGGGCCCTGATGCGTATCTTGTTGTTCATCAGGATTTGGACCATGTATATCCAGTCGAGTTCATAGGAGATGCTGAATGCGATGATATGAAAGTCCTGCAGCGAACGCCCTGATTCTATGGACTTGTCCCGGTCCAGAAAAAACCGCTCGCAGCAGATACCCGGATGGTCATTGAATACCCGGTACATGGTGTGAACGCCGAGATTGGACATCCCCACCCAGTAGGTGTTCGGGTAGACCAGTGCGATATTGAGCTTGCCTCCGGGATCTTTTACGACTGTTCCGGTCTCATCCAACATCAATACCCAGGCCTTTGATCTTCCTGTGCAGGTTGCTTCGCTCCACACCGATGAGGTCGGCTGTCCTGGAGATGTTGAACCCGCATTGTTTTAGCTTGTTCTCAATGAATATCTTCTCAAACTCCGCCCTGGCATCTTTGAGCTGTTCGATACCGATGAGCTTGTCGATCTCCGAAGAAGACCTGGTGCCAAGGGGGAGGATATCGTCTGCCGTAATCGTGTCCCCCGGGGTCATGATGACGAGCCGTTCGATGATGTTCTTGAGTTCTCGCACATTGCCGGGCCAGTCATGCTGCATGAGCTTCTTGACCGCACCGTCGGTAATGGATTTCTTGGCCCCCCCTTTCAGGGGTGAATAGACCTTGAGAAAGTGATCGACGAGGTGGGGGATATCGTCTTTCCGCTCGATCAGCCGCGGCACATGGATGGGGATGACATTGAGCCGGTAATAGAGGTCCTGCCTGAATCTGCCCTCCTCGATCTCCTTTTCCAGGTCCTTGTTCGTTGCCGTGAGCACACGCACGTTCACCTGTATGGTCTGTGACCCGCCTACCCGCTCGAACCGCTGCTCCTGAAGGATGCGCAGTATCTTTGCCTGCGTGGACAGGCTCATGTCTCCGATCTCGTCCAGAAACAGCGTCCCGTTATGCGCCAGGTCGAACTTGCCTCTTTTTCTTTCGGTGGCCCCGGTAAAGGCGCCCTTTTCATGACCGAAAAGCTCGCTCTCGATCAATTCTTCCGGGATTGCAGCGCAGTTCACCTCGACAAAGGGGTTTACTTTCCGTTTGCTCTTCTTGTGGAGCCTCCGGGCCACCAGCTCCTTCCCGGTACCGTTTTCACCGAGTATCAGCACCCAGGCATCGGACGGTGCTGCCATATCTACCTGGTCCTTCAGCTTCCTGATGGCAGGAGAATTGCCGACGATCTCGTCATCCTTTTCCGTCTTCTTTCGCAGCAGGGCATTTTCCTCTTCCAGGGCTCTCAAGTGCAGCGTGTTATTGAGCGTGATGATGATCTTGTTGAGGTCCAGCGGTTTTTCGATAAAGTCAAGTGCCCCGAGCCTGGTGGCGCGAACCGCGGTATCTATCGAGCCATGACCGGTCATGATGATGACCGGGATCGATGAGCCGTTGTTCTTGAGCTCTTCCAGGATCTGGAGGCCGTCCTTGCCCGGCATCCAGATATCCAGGAGGATGAGGTCCACATCGTGGTTTTCCACGATCTTCATGGCCTGCTCACCACTCTCGGCAAGCAGCGTATTGTATCCTTCGTCTTCAAGTCCGCCCTTGAGAGAGAAACGGATGCTCTCCTCGTCGTCCACTATCAATATATTGTGTACCATGTATTACTCCTTTACCGGCAATTCTATACTGAACACGGTTCCATAGGGCTGATTGTCCCTGATACGGATGAATCCGTTATGGTCCGTGATAATCCTGTTGACAATGACCAGCCCGAGACCCGTACCACCCTTCTTGGTGGAAAAATACGGTTCAAAGAGCCTCTCCTTAATCTTTGTCGGTATCCCCTCCCCGGTATCCGCTATCTCTAAGGTGGCGATATGAACATCTGCGTCATACCGGCTGGTTATGGTAATCTTGTTCAGGGAATTGTTTGCCTCCAGCACGGCGGTGGTGGCGTTCTCTAAAAGATTGCCCACAGCCCGGCTGATCTGGGCACTGTCGATCTCGATAACGGGAAGCGTAGTGTCCAGCTCCACGACATACTCGATCTGGGTATGCGCCTGCCGGTACAACGTCACCGCATCGGAGACCACCTGGTTGAGATCATCGGGCACGGGCATGGATGAGGGCATCTTTGCGAATGCCGAGAATTCGTTGACAAGCCTCTTCATCTCATCGACCTCGTTGATGATGACCCGCGTGCACTCGTCAAAGATCTGGCCGTCGTCGCCGAGCTGGTCGAGATACCTGCGGCGGAGCCTCTGTGCCGAAAGCTGTATGGGGGTGAGCGGGTTCTTCACCTCATGCGCGATACGCCTGGCAACCTCCCGCCATGCCGCCATCCGCTGCATTTTCTGGAGCTGGGTGAGGTCGTCGAACACCACTACCATGCCCATGTGTTCGTTGTTGTCGTCATAGAGAAGCGATGCATGACCCATGAGCGTGAGCCGTTCCCCATCCACGGTGACGGTGATCTGCTTCTGGGTCGTGATCCCTTTTGATCTCTTGAGCGTCTCTATCAGCTCATTCACCATGGGACCCTGTGTGTCCTTGAGGACTCCCAGAAGCGCCTTTCCGAGAACCGAGTCCTCCTGAATGGCGAACATGCTCCGGGCCGCAGGATTGATCAGGGTGATGCAGTCGTCCCTGTTGATGGTGATAACCCCTGTGGAGATATTGTTCAAAACCGTCTCGATGTACCGGTTCCTGTATGCGAGCTCGTTGTAGGCACTCTCCAGGTGCCGTCTGGACTCCGTCAGATCATATACCATGGCATTGAAGTCCTGAACGAGAAGTCCCAGTTCATCATTGGACTGAACATCGATATAAAACCCGAGATCTCCCCTGGATATTCTCTGTGTTCCCTCAACGAGTTCCTCGATCGGGTTGATCAGCCCCTTGGAGATATTCAGACCGAACCATACCGCCGAGAATATCACGAGCAGCGTCACCGAGGTCAGGATAATGATATAGTTTGTCTTGATCGGGCCCTTGAGCCTGAGACTCTGGATATAGTCGGTGAATGATGACCGGATAATCCCCATCCTGCCGGACAGGCTCTCAGGAATATAGTAGTCGGCCACCAGCACCGCGACAACATCCTTGGGGTTGAAGGAGGACTTTATGGGAACGATCCCCTCGATGATATCCGCATTGCCCGTGCTGACGACGATAGACATGGTCTTGCCTTCCATGGCAGACTGGACCAGCCCGGATTCCGGGCTCGGCATGCTCATGATCCCGATTTCCGGTGAGACAATCTTGACGAGCTCTTCTCCCTGGGCAGAAAAGATCTCAACGGCCGAAAGCCTGAACAGGGCCATTTTTTCGTGGAGCAGGGACTGGAGAATCTGGAGATTCTCCTCTTTCAGCAATCTCCTCTCGGTAATCTCGTTCGAGATGGAGCTCGCATAGTGTATGGCATCTGCCGAGGCCTCTTTGTAGTAGATATTCGCGACATTCATGGATTCCTCTATCGCGGTCTCCACCTCGGAAGAGAGCCATCCTTCCATGCTCCGGTTCAGAAACAGGATGCTGGTGAAAAACAACACCATGGTGGGGATGATGGTCAGGGTAACAAAAGCGGCCACGAGCTTTGTCCGAAGCTTTGTGCCCAGCACACCCCTTTTTCTCTCCAGGACGAGTTTCGCAACATTGCGGGTTACCAGGAAGATGACAAGTATCAGCAACACCACATTCAGACTGATCAGGGTAAAGATCACCATGTTGCTCGGCGGAGGCAGGTTAATGCTGCTGATATTGGTCCGGGCGAGACTCAACAGGGCGATGAGGCCGATGATGATGAAGATGATGATGATCTCTCTGTTCCGTCTCGTCATACCTGAACCTTACCTGTCCCCACGGTAGAGTGCATGTATCTTTGCGGCAAGCCGGATATGGAGCGCATGGCTGGCCTTGTATGCCTGAATCGCCCCGACAACGGGAGCTCCCAGGGTCCAGAGGTCTCCGAGAATATCCAGTATCTTGTGCCGGATAAATTCATCTGCAAACCGAAGCCCTTCGGGGTTCAATACGTCGGCACCGTCCACCACCACGGCATTATGCAGTCCTCCTCCCTGAGCAAGGCCGAGGGAACGCATCATCTCCACGTCTCTGAGCAGACCGAAGGTCCGCGCAGGGGCGATCTCCCCCACATAGTCCCTTCCCTCATATGTGTAATGCTGCCTGCCGATGGCCTGCTCGGCAAAATCGATACCGTAGGATACACTGAAGGCCCCGGGAACGATCTCCACCCAGGAATCACCTTTCTCTTCACGCAGGGCCTCATCAATCACAATGGGCGATACCTCTTCGTCGAGCTCCCTGATGCCGCAGCGCTGGATGTGGTCAACAAAGGGCAGGGCAGATCCGTCCATTGCAGGAATCTCGTCTCCGCTGACCGCGATTTCGCAATCGGTAATACCCAGTCCGTACAGCGCCGAGAGGAGATGCTCGATAGTGGCTATCCGCACCTCCCCCGCTCCAATAGTGGTGTTCAGGCGCGTATCGACGATATTGTCCGGCTGTGCCGGAATCGAGATCCCATCTTTCACAAAACGGATCCCATGCGTACCAGGAGAGATCACAACGTCGATATCGCCTCCTCTATGGAGACCTGTCCCCTGTATTTTTACGGGTTGTGCCACGGTCGTACGTTTCATACTGAGCACTAGATTATGAGACAAGGCTGTATTAGTCAAATGATAAAACCACAAACGAGCTCTATGTTTGACACTGCAAAAAAAAACACATATAAGCTTTTGTCATGTTCGGTATCGGCGGCCAGGAACTTTTCCTCATTTTAATATTGGCGTTAATCATACTGGGACCCAAAAAACTCCCGGACATCGCAAAATCACTCGGAAGGGCGATGGGCGAATTCCAGCGTGCAACCGACGGGTTGAAAAAGGAGTTCGACCAGGCGACTGATCTGAAGTCACCTCCCTTTCCCGACAGAAAGAAAGAGACAGAACCCGAGCCCGAAGAAGATGAGCAAGAACCTGATCAAGAGCCTGAAGAGGAAGAACAGGACAAGAAACCTTCGGAAGAGACCAGCACATATAATCCGGATGAGATAGAGGGATAGCCGTATTGGAAGAAGAAAAGCTCCCGATAAACGAACATCTCGAGGAATTGCGCTGGAGGCTCGTCAAATGTGTCGTCGCCATTGCCGTCGGTTTCGTCGGCACCTATGCCTTTTCCGACAAGATCTTTAATTTCCTCGTTTCACCGCTGGTAAAGGTAATGCCCAAGGAAAGCCAGCTCATCTACACCTCTCTGCCCGAGGCATTCCTGACCTACCTGAAGGTCTCGTTCTTCTCAGGGTTGATCCTGGCGACACCGGTAATCCTTTACCAGATCTGGAAATTTGTCATGCCCGGCCTGTACGAGCGGGAAAAGAAGTACGTCCTGCCCTTCGTACTCATCGCCACCGTGTTTTTCTTTATGGGTTCGTCCTTTGCCTTCTACGTGGTGTTCCCGCTGGGATTTCAGTTCTTCCTCGGCTTCACCACAGACACCATATCGGCACTGCCTTCCATGAAAGAGTATCTCGGGCTGTCCATGAGGCTGCTGTTTGCCTTTGGTATCACCTTCGAACTGCCGGTGATCATGTTCTTCCTTGCCAAGATGGGCCTGGTAAAGCATACAACGCTGAGGAAACAGAGAAAGTATGCCATCCTCATTGTAACGATCCTTGCAGCCATACTCACCCCGCCGGATGTCATCAGCCAGATCCTGCTGGCAATCCCGCTGATCGGACTGTACGAGATCAGCATCTGGGTCACGTACCTGGTCGGCAAGGGAAAAGACGAGCAGAAAGAAGAAGCATAGTCACTGCTGTGATGCCGGGAAAAAAGACTGTTTCGTGGGAATAAGGAAGATCGGGATTTCAGGCATCAGGCTTCGCCTTCAGCTACGCCCGACATGGAAGGTAAAAGATTTCGAATCTCGAATTGCGGATTGCGAATTTAATCCGCCGCGGCGGACAGGAACGCTGTGATTCAGCACATCCATGTGCCTCACCCTTGGGGTGCACCTTTGGTGCATCCAATTCGGCTGTCCTTGCCGAATTGTGGGAGCGGTCTTCAGCCGCGATGTTGAGGAGAAGCGATCTGGATTTCCTCCTTCGGTGGACAAGCCCGTCTGCACGGGAATGACGAGGAAGTGATAAACTGAATTCTTAAACCTTGTACCTCGGACCCTAAAACCTCATACCCGTCTTTTATACCGTTTACTGTTCACTGTTTTCTGTCCTTACCCAGAGCCTTCTTTTTTCGTGGGAGCGGTCTTCAGCCGCGATCTGTTTTTATTTGGAGTGATGGAGTGGTGGAGTACTGGTTGAAAAGTTTGGGTAAAAACATTTCGAAATTCGCAATCCGAGATTCGAGATCCCTAAAACCTTATACCTCGGACCCTATACCCGACTTTTATACTGTTCACCGTTCACCGTTTACTGTTCACAGTTCACAGCTTACTTTTCATCGTTTACTTGTAGCCTTCCTGCTGGGCGACCTCGTCCATAATCAGCGTGAGAATATCCTCGGTCTCTGCGTCAAGTACTTCCCGCTTCTCCGTATCGACCACCTTGATATAATACTTGCACTGATCACAGTAATACACCTTGACGCCTTCGATGCCTTCCGCCTCGAAGTATCCCAATGTCTCGTGGTCATTGTTCCCGCAGTAGGGGCACTTGATGCGCTTGAAATCCCACTCCTGCCCGCAAAGCAGGCAGCTGAGCCGCCTCGAGTTTTCCGAGTCAAAGGCTATCCTGGGGTATGCCAGGCAAAACGGACATTCACCGGAATTATGTGATGGTTTGAGAGAGTCACTGTTCTTCTCCCTGAGCTTCGTCAGGTACATGGTCACTGCAGGACGCACGAACATGACGACGAGATCCTGATTTTCATCGGACAACTCCGGCAGGGCCTCATCCCGTATGAACGCGTCAATCGCGAGCTCCATATCCACGTCCGGCTCAATTTCAAAGATTCTCTGCCAGACTTCACGGCATGCCTTTGCAAGGGGGGCATAGTCGAGAGAGGTGAGGATGTCCTCGTTCTTGAGGGCAGAATCGAGTTCGGGGATATCGACGGCCTGCAGCGCGTCATGCGTCAATTCATAGATCTTCCTGGCCAGCTGTATCTGTTCGGTATCATCCGGATAATTTTTCAGTATGGGCTCCCATTTCATAGTGCACACCATATGGAATGTTTCCGGGTAAGTCAAGCATGCTATCGCTGTTATGGATAAACTCACGAGGGTTTCTCCTTACGCGTCTTCAGGGAGATACTGTGGGAATAACTTGCCTGGGAGAAGATTCTGTGTATAGATTTACCTGCGACGTGCACTATTTATACGACATTGTCTGGGAGAGGAAGAACATGCTCAGAGCATTGCTTATTGCTCTGTGTGGTGCAATGCTGTGGTCCCCGGGGAACCTTGCCGCCCTTGAATCTTCACCGCACAGGATTATCTCGCTCGCCCCGTCTCTGACACGGGAGATATACGATCTGGGGGCAGGGGACTTGCTTGTGGGGGTCACGCTCTACAGACCGGAGGCCGCACGATCAAAGGAGATTGTCGGGACCCTTACAAAACTGAACTTTGAGAAGATCTTCTCCCTGAAGCCCGATCTGGTCCTGGCGAGCAAAGACAGCAATACGAAAACAGACATCGAAAAGCTTATGGCGTTGGGATTGAATGTTGTCGTATTTGAAGGATGCACCTCGCTTTCCTGCATCTGCGATGAATTTGAACGCCTGGGCTCCCTGCTGGGAAAAGAGCACGAATCGGAAGAGATCCTGCACGAAGTACGTCAGAAGATAGCCCATATCGGTTCATCCATCAAAGGCAGAAAGCCTGTAAAGGTCTTCTGGCAGATGGGCGCAACCCCTCTCGTGAGCATCTCTGATGCCTCCTTCGCCGGAGAGTATATCCGTCTTGCCGGGTGCGAGAACATCTTTGCAGATGCACCTGCGAGCTATCCTCGGATCAATATCGAGGAGGTGATCGCAAGAAACCCTGATGTCATCATTACTGTTGCAGAAATGGAATCTGACAGTGTGCAGGCTCTCTGGAGTACCATGGATGACATCTCTGCGGTAAAGAACAGAAGGGTCTATTCGCTGAATGCGGATCTTGTCTGTCAACCCACGCCACGCATGTTCGCCAAAGGCTTCGAGCTCGTGGTGAAGAGCCTGTACCCGGGTGTCCTATGAAGAAGGCATGCGTCTTTATCTTCCTGCTGTTCTTTCTCGCCGCAAGTATCGCAGCAGGGATACTCACCGGGGGCACACCCATTGCACCGGAGATGATCTTCGATGCACTCATACACCCGGGTGGCCAGGGAACCATGCACACGCTCCTGTGGGAACTGCGCCTGCCAAGGATCCTGATGGCTGCACTCGTGGGGGCTGCCCTGGCACAAAGCGGGGTAATATTTCAGGCCATTCTTCGAAACCCCCTTGCAGAGCCGTACACGCTGGGTGTCTCAGGAGGGGGTGCGCTCGGGGCCACCATCTCCATCATGTGCGGCATTTCCGGCATCCCCATGGTCCTGTTCTGTTTTGCCGGATGCATCATCAGCATAAGCCTTGTGCTCGGTGTTGCCTCCGTAAAGAATTTCACGAATTCCATGCTCATCCTGACAGGGGTGATCATGAGTTTTCTCTTTTCATCCATCGTGATGTTCATCTTCGCCGTTGCAACCTCGCGGGATGTCTATGCATCCGTGCTCTGGTTCATGGGCTCTCTGGCCGCCCCTGATTCGGGCTCCATCAGGATAATGCTCTTCCTGGTTGCCCCCTTGATGCTGATCCTGTGGGGTTTTGCCAAAGACCTGAACGTGCTCAGCCTCGGAGATGAGAAAACGTATCACCTGGGCATCGATGCAAAAAAGGCCAAGACAGCGCTCCTGATAGCGGCATCGCTGATTGCCGGAGCATGTGTTGCAGCTGCCGGCGTCATAGGCTTTATCGGGCTGATGATCCCCCATCTCATGAGAAAGGCCGTCGGCGCAGACCATCACTGGCTTCTGCCGTCTTCGATGCTGGCCGGTGCCGGTTTTCTCATTATATGTGACAGTCTTTCGCAGACCCTTATCAGGCCGCTGGAACTGCCTGTGGGGGTCATAACCGGGATGGCAGGAGGTGTGTTCTTTCTACTCTACCTGATCAGGGTAAAACCCACGGAGGTAATGTGATGTGCCGCTGTTAAGCGTTGAAAACCTCTCAACAGGGTATGAAAAAGACCCGATTGTCTCTGATGTCTCGTTCACCATTCCATCTGGCTGCCTGTTCGGGATACTCGGCCCCAACGGTGCGGGAAAGACAACCCTGTTCAAGGCTCTCAGCAGGGTACTGAAACCGTGGGAAGGGAGGATCTGCTACCAGGAGAAGGACATCTCTATACTGGGCAGGCGGGAGTTTGCCAGGCAGGTCTCGGTGGTACCCCAGTTTCACGGTGTTCTCCCCCCGTATACCGTGGAGGAATTTGTCCGCCTCGGCAGATATCCCCACCTGAGGAGATTTGCAGCCCTGCAGGACGATGACTGCAGGATCGTGGCAGAAACCCTTGCCCTGCTCGATATTGCCCGGTACGCCGCCAAGAAGATCACCACCCTTTCCGGCGGTGAAATGCAGCGGGTATATCTTGCCCAGGCTCTCGTCCAGAAGCCGAGGCTTCTTCTCATGGACGAACCCACCTCTCACCTGGATATCACGCACCAGATCAAGATCCTCGACCTGGTGAATTCCTTGTCGGAGAAGCAGGGCCTGACCGTTGCCATCATCCTTCATGATCTCAACCTCGCAAGCGCATACTGCGATCAGATCACACTCATGAAAGACGGAAAGATCTTTGCGAAAGGGACTCCTGCCGAGGTGCTCACCGGTGAGCATATCGAGGAGGTATACGGAACCAGGGTGTATATCAGAAACGACCCTGTCGTCTCAAAGCCTCATATCTTCTTTATTCCCGGCCAGTTCAGCTGATCACAGGACGAAAAGACAAACCCGGCATCATTCGCAGATGATATCCAGGACTTCGTATTCCCTTTTCCCGTTCGGGGTGTTCACGACGATCTCGGCGTCAACTCCTTTGCCGATCAGTGCCTTGGCCATGGGAGACTCGATAGATATCTTCCCCAGGGCGATATCAGATTCATCCACGCCGACGATCTGATAGACGATCTCTTCATCAGTATCCATATTGGAGAGGATAAACTTTGAACCGAACACAATCCTGTTATCAGGAAGATTTGCGGTATCAATAATCTCTGCGGTACCCAGTTTGTTTTCCAGCTCCTGTATCCTGGATTCGATGAGGGACTGTCGCTCTTTTGCATAGATATATTCGGCGTTCTCGGAAAGATCGCCGTGCCCGCGAGCTTCCTCTATTGCCCTGATAATCTTCGGCCGCTCCTCTTTTTTGAGGCGATCGAACTCCTCCTGCAAAGCCTTAAAACCTTCTTTTGTTATGGGATTTCTTTTCACATCAAGTACCACCTTAAAAAGCAAAAAGATACCGGCAGGTACCCGCCAGTATCACTGCCAGAAATTAACACAAGAGACAAATATGTCAAGAAAAGAATGTTCCGGCGCGTTCTTGAGGGTAAAATACCCGGTTGTAAACATATACCATGATGGTCTATACTGGGTGAAGTATTGTGCGGCTTGTAGAATAAACTGACAAAGACAAGGAGGATCTCCTAAACAGACCCATTTTTTCGAAACGGAGGGAATATAATGGGAACAAAAGACACGATTACACTGGATATTGATGCACGTTCAGCACGCAAGAAAAAGGTTCGCTCTCTTCGGAGAGAAGGTATCATTCCCGGCGTCATCTATGGGAAAGGCATTGAATCCATACCTGTTCAGGTCAATGAAAAAGATTTCGAGCGCGTGTATAAGAAATCTCACGGGACCGCCATTATCGATGCGGCGGTCGGAGGTAAAACCATACATCTCCTTATTCATGAAATCCAGAGAGATACCCTTTCACAAGACATCAACCACATCGATTTTCTCAAAGTGGATCTGAGAAGAGATGTCACAGTGGACATACCCCTGGTCTTTGTGGGGGAATCCTCTGTTGAAAAGGAAGGACGAGGCAAGATCGGACAGGAGACAACCAGCATCAGCATCAAGTGCTCCCCGAAAAATATCCCGTCGGAGATCGAGGTGGACATATCCACCCTGCAGGATAAACACGACGTGATTCATGCATCCGACCTCAAACTGCCGGAAGGGTCCACCCTTGCCCACGGAGTGAGCGAGGACAAGGTCATCGCCACGGTGGTACCGGCCAAGTTCGTTGAAGCTGCCGGAGAAGAGGAGGCGCTCGAAGAGGGAGAAGCAGCGGAAGCGGGCGAAGCTCCTGCAAGCACAGAGGAATAACCTACCCCTTCACCATTGCCAGGGGCTTGACCCGTGCTACGGAACGGGCAATCCCTGCACCGGTGATCGTGGCCACCACCTCTGAGACGTCTTTGTAGGCCTCGGGGATCTCCTCGGCAAGGGTTGAGCGTGATGCAGCCATGGCATGGATATTCTTCTGTTTGAGCTCATCAAGAATCGCCCTGCCCTGTGATATCTTCTTGGCCTGGCGCCTGGAAAGCAGACGCCCCGCACCGTGACAGGCGCTGAAAAAGGTCTCTGCGGCATTGTTGCTGCCCGCAAGGATATACGACATGGTCCCCATGTCTCCGGGAACGAGCACTGGCTGCCCTGTAGCCCTGAATCTTTCGGGAAGTCTCGGGTCGCCGGGCGGAAAGGCCCGGGTCGCTCCCTTTCGGTGAATGCATACCTCCCTTCGCTCTCCTTGAAATTCGATGCGTTCTTTCTTGGCGATGTTGTGGCAGCAGTCGTACAACAATCGCATGCCCAGGCGTTCATAACTCTTACCGAGCTGCTGCTCAAAGGTCTCTCTGATCAGGAAGGTTATCAGCTGCCTGTTTGCAAAGGCAAAGTTTGCAGCACAGGCCATTGCCCCCCAGTACGCCCTTCCTTCGGGACTGGTAAACGGTGCACAGGCAAGCTGTCTGTCCGGCAGAGCTATCCCGTACCGGGCAGCGGCAGCAATCATGGAGTGGACATAATCGTCGCACACCTGGTGGCCCAATCCGCGGGAGCCGGTATGAACGAGAACCACAATCTGCCCCTTGAACAGGCCGAAGCTCTTTGCCGCAGCCTCGTCAAAGATTTCATCGACCACATCGATTTCGATAAAATGGTTGCCCGAACCCAGGGTGCCGAGCTGAGGCAGCCCCCGTTCGACGGCCCGCTTTGACACCATGTCCGGATCAGCCCCCTCGATGCACCCGCCGTCTTCATGAGCATCCAGGTCTTCACTGGGGGCATAGCCGTTCTTGATCACCCAGAGTGCCCCCTTCTTCAGTACATCTGAGAAGTCCTTCTTTTTCAGCGCAAGCCCCTTGTTGCTCGATCCGACGCCGGCCGGGACATTCCTGTACATGCCCACCAGGAGATCATCAAGAACAGGGGAGATCTCCTGATGTGTAAGATTTGTGGAGATGCAGCACATCCCGCAATTGATATCGTATCCCACCCCGCCGGGAGAGATGATCCCGTCCTTGATGGAAAACGCGGCGACCCCGCCTATGGGAAACCCGTATCCCCAGTGAATATCGGGCATTGCAAGAGACGGCCCGACAATACCCGGCAGGCAGGCGACATTGGCCACCTGGGTAAGAACGGCCTCTTTCTCCAGCATGCGTTCGATCTTGGCATTCGCATACACGATGCCGTTGGTACGCATGGGAGGTGTTTGTGCAATCTCCAGGCGAAAGGGGTCCTTACGTTTTACCCTGAGTCCTTCCATTCGGCCATTCCTCATGTATCGAATATAATGGTGGTCTCAACATGGTTGTCAACCTCTCGAATCTCGAGGTTGTGGTAGGTAACGGCCTTGATCTCCTCCAACAGCTCTGTGGGGCTGTTTGTCCCGGCAACAAGTGCCGTAAGCCTGTTCGGGTTCAACTCGAGGATTTCCACCTGAGAAATACGCAGGTCCTCGACCTCGATGCGGTAGAGAATTTCCTGAAGCCACCTCACCAGGACATCGACCTGATCGAGGCCCTCTGCGGTTATCCTTTCACTCTTACCACCTTGCGTACTGCGGGCTCCCATGATGTCCGCAAGGGCCAGCGCAGCCTCTTCAAAAAGGCTTTTTATATCCTCGGAGACAATCCGTATCCCGATGTCTGCCGTGTGATCGATAAAGTGGTATGTCATGAGGGAAGACCT
>ERZ795048.2407-NODE-2407-length-15075-cov-5.698202_pt1 | contig 15075 bp, 13 predicted proteins | sample MGYA00375132_ERZ795048 | MGnify/ENA primary metagenome ERZ795048 (study PRJEB30177, sample SAMN05720225) | activated sludge metagenome | isolation source: Anaerobic digester | place: Hong Kong | collected 2014-12-17 ...
AAGTGGGAGTATGATATGTATGCTGCGGATAGTAAGGGGGGGGAGAGTGCGAATTGATTGTACAAACCCAAATTTTAAAACAACATATAAGTGTTGACAAACTGAGCACAACTACATAAAAAGAGCCGATTTTTTAATAATCAAACATACAATTTTATCAAATAACGGTATTAATCAAATCGCTTATTGTTTTAAATAATTGAACCTATATAAAAATATCCGCTTTCAGTAATTAAGTAAAGCTATTGAGGAGCTGTTTTTACATGACTCAAAAAAGAACAATACTATTAACCGGCGCATCACTTTCATCCGGGAATAAAGGGATTAATGCCCTTACACTCGGTACTATAATATCCCTATATAATAACAATAACGATATTGAAGTTGAAATACTTAACCAGAACTCACGCATTGATGATGAAGTAATACATGAAATAAAAAACGGAGATCGGGCTATACAGGTAAAAGAAAACTATGTCTGGTCATCAAAGTTTATACTCTGCGGGCTCCTTCATCTTACATTTCCTTTTCTGCCGAACCGTATTAAAGAAATACTATTTATTAAATGCCTTAAAATTTCATACCTTCCCCATGTAATTTTAAAAAGGAAATCTGTAAACTTTAAAGAACCCGCGCTTAAAAAACTCATCAGTGCAGATCTTGTTATAAACCTCTCAGAGGGGGATAGCTTCAGTGATATTTATGGTATGCATGTATTCCTTCGGCAGTCACTGGACAAGGTTATAGCACATTCACATGGAGTGCCATATTACTTTTTTCCTCAGACACTGGGGCCTTTTAATTCCAATCCTGCCAGTAAGCTTGCAGGAAAAATTTTTAAATCAGCGGGGAAAATTTACGCGAGAGAAAGCCAGACCAGGGACTACCTTATAAACATGTTCGGCGAACTTCCAAATATGGAGGAAGCTAATGACATGGCATTTCTAATGGAGCCTGAGCCTGTTGAAGATCCGGAATTTGAAAAATTCTGTTCTGATGGAATTATTACAGGAATCAATATCAGCGGTTTTTTAAACAGCAACCCTATCGGAGACCGCATTCTCAGTGACGCGGATGACTATAACCATATAACAGACAGAATACTTAATACACTTCTTTCACTTGATGAAAAAGTAAAAATTGTATTTGTTTCACATGTCAGCACTGAAGATGACAAAGCGAACAGGGCTTTCATGGAAAAATATAAAAAATCAGGATTTGGTGACCGCCTTTTTCTTTTAAATCATCAGTATTCAGCCCCACAGTTAAAATACTTTATCAGCAGGATGGATCTCTTCACTGGTGCAAGGATGCACGCATGTATTGGAGCTCTTTCCACCGGTGTTGCCACAGTACCACAAGCATACAGCTATAAGTTTGTGGGAATCACTGACAAGTTCGGTATAGGGGAATATGTTATCGATTTAAAGAAGGATACAAAGGATATTGCAGAGGAAAAATTAAAGTCTGTTTTCAATAATAGAGAGATAATAAAAAGAAAGCTTATTAGCTCATTACCGGAAATAAAGAAAGATGCGGATAAGTGTGGAAAAAATATTTAATAATATCAGCAAAGTTACAACTTCAAATCTTTGTCTGCATTGCGGTTTATGCTACAGTATTTGTCCCGTAAATGCTATCGAAATTTCAGATGAAATAGAACGGAAGCCTGTCGTTACTAATAATTGTACCGGATGCGGTAAATGCCTGTTACTTTGCCCGGGAATAAATCCTCTTGGAACCGGAAAAGAAGATCCGATGCTTGGACATGTGGAGAAATGCTATACTGGCTACTCTGCCAATTCTGAGATTCGTTTCAATGCATCATCTGGCGGGATTATTACATCTTTTAATTTATACCTGCTCAGTAATAGAATTGTGGATGGGATTATCTGTGTCCGTCAATCAAAAGAATCAATTTATAAAAGCGAAGTAATTCTTGCTGAAAATGAACCTGATGTTTTATCAGCATCAGGTTCACGCTACGCACCGGTTTTTTTATGCAGCGGGCTCAAAGATCTTCCACTTAGAGAAAACGGCATATATGCAATCGTAGGTAAGCCATGTGATATCCAGGCAATTACGAAATATGCTGAATCAGTAAAAAAATACAGTTTCATTAAGATAGCCATTTTCTGTGCACAGACACCATCAATGGAAGGAACCAGGAAAGTATTTAGCACCAATGAAATTGATGATAAAGAAGTCACCAGTTTCAGTTACAGGGGTGGCGGATGGCCCGGATTTTTTACTGCTTATAATTACAATGATGAATTAATACTCAAAAAAAAGTACAGAGAAGTGTGGGACAACGTTCTCTGCAGGCGAGAGTTCAGCAACAAGCGATGTTTCCTTTGTGATGACTGCACAGGTGAATATGCGGATATATCTGTTGGTGATGCGTGGCTGGATGAATTCATCGGGGATAATGATGGTCACTCAGTAATTATTATACGATCTGAATCAGCAGAAAAACATTTCCTTGATTGCTTCCGCAGTAAATATATTAATATCAAAGAAATCAATTCATCGTTAGTAAAAAAATCACAAAAAAACCTGCTCGTAAAGAAGAACAATACATTTATAAAGCGACTTAGAGCTATACTTTCCTTACATAAAATGCATTATAAAAGAATCAGGTATCAAAGTGATAATAGTAAAACAAAAAAGTTTATAACTATAATTAAATTTCTATTTATTAATAAATGAAATTCTAATGAATAAAATTCTAATGAATAAAATTGAAACAAATAAGCAATTACTAATAAAAGTTATCTCACACAAAGCAACCCACAATTTTATAATAGTAGGATTAATTGCTATATTTCAAGTTATCAACAATATTATTTTAGGGAGATCTCTTGAAAAAGATGAATTCGGCATATACTCTTTTATTTTTAATAGTATTGTAGGTGTTTTTTCAATCGTTCTTCTTTTCGGGCATAATTCTTCAATCCTGAGATATTTTTCTTCAAAGAACTTCCTTGAATATCGCTGGAAACAATATCTGCTTCGAAATTTTGTATTAATACTTTTACCACTAACAGTTGCTATGTCAGCAATTAAGATCATATATGACTTGAACTGGTTCTGGTTCTGGATGGGATTTTTAAGTACTTATTTAATGTGTACAACAAATCTAGTTTCATCTCTTCTAAGATCTAAAGAATTGTTCATAACAACCATACTCCTTGAGAGGGCTCACCCGATAATACTAACAGGGTTGCTTCTCAGTATAGGTTTCTTTTTTGTCCCTTTAAACTTATGGAATTCATCATACGCAAAATTAATTTCCTATTCGATACAGGTGCCTATTGTTTTATTTATATTATTAAAATGGCAGGAAGGGGAAAAAACAATTAACAAAAACGTATTCAAAGACAACCTTGCTTTCTGGGAACTGAATATTTCAGTTGTTGTTTTAACAAGCATTGACGCATTTTTCATCGTTAAAATTCTGTCATTTGAAGAACTAGCCCTATTTTCAATAATTATATCTTTAATGCAAATTTATGAATTTACCAGCTTATCGATTTTTCATGTCTACTCACAGAAATTCTCGAAAGAGAATAATATTAATATTGAATCTTTTAATAGAATATTACTAATACTGATTTTTTTAATCACGACATTTTATCTTTTAAGCACCGATTTTTTACTTGAGATACTGTTCAAGGGGAAATATGAAATTTCTCTAACACTTCTGATACTGTTTTGTGCAAATAGCTCTATTGCACTTTTATACACCCTCCCTTCCTGTTACATCATAGGACAGAGTACAACTAAAGAACTAAAAGCAATGTTTAAAGTTAATCTGATAAATACAGTTATTAAAATTGGGCTTATATTTTTACTGTCCGGATTCGGGCTTTCCGGCTTCCTTATAGCCAGGCTAATCAGCCAGTTAATAAGAACAGGATATGCATATTATATGGTTGTAAAAAATAAACAGTTAAAATGGTCGTCTTTATTCAGCATAATTAAGAATGGGTGAAAAGAAATATTGAAATCTATTTTATTAATTTCAATACGGAGTATATAAAATGAAAATATGCCTTACAGCAAACAGCGGCGGACACATCAATGAATTAATTCAATTGAAGAATTATTATGATAACCATGACGTTTTTTTTATCACTGATAGAAATCCTTTATCAATTGAATTATCTCAAAAAAATAAAGTATATTTTGTTGAAAAATTTATTTTCAAGGAAGTCATTAGAAAACTACAATTTTTTAAACCTGTTAAAAATTTTTTCCAGTCTTTCTGCATTATTATTAAAGAAAAACCTGACGCTGTTATTACCACAGGTGCTGGAGTTGCCCTTGGTTCATGGTTATCAGCCAAAATACTCTTTAAAAAAAATATTTTCATAGAATCAGCAGCAAGAATTAAAACCCCTTCTACTTATGGTAAATATATAGGGGCAAGATCTGATGCTGTAATTGTTCAATGGAATCAACTCAGACCGTTTTTCAAAAGTCCAATCTATGGGGGGCTGGTTTTTAACTTTGACAATAGAATTAAATACAAATCCCCGAAACAAATAAAAACAATTTTTGTAACAACCGGGACATACAAACTGCAGTTTAACAGGATATTCATGGAACTTGACAGAATAATGGCTTCAGGCAAAACAGGTTACAGTATAGCAGCTCAGATAGGTGAATCCGGTTATACCCCGCAGCATTACAAATCTTTCAGATACTGCAGCCAGACAGAAGTACATAAATACATTGATGAGAGCGACCTTGTTATATGCCAGGGTGGATGCGGGTCAATTATGGATTCCCTGCTCAGGGGAAAACGTGTAATCGCAATACCGCGGCTCCCTGAGTTTAAAGAATATTTTGACGACCACCAGGTTGAGCTTGTAAGTGAGCTTGAACAGGCTGGATTGATCCTGGGAGTATACGATATTCACACACTTGGAGATACAATAAAAAAAGCTGCCTTATTCAGGCCTGACTTTAAAAAGCTTTCCAACTCAAACTACGATAGAATTTTAAAAGAGATTATCGGTTGAAATATGAAAATCATTCTTAATACACTGGCTGTCATCTCAATTCTGCTGATAATATATATTGTTATTCCCCATATCTGTAAAAAAATTATACGATATAAATTTCTGAATGCAATTCACAAATCAAAGGATATATACCTCACCTTTGATGATGGCCCTGATCCGGAATCCACACCTTTGATCATTGATGCCCTTAAACAGCATGGTTTCACAGCAACTTTTTTTATAACCGGTACGAATGGAGAAAAATATCCTGAACTGGTTAATCTTATTAAGTATAGTGGAAATACAATCGGTATGCACGGTTATAATCATATACACCCCTGGAAAACCGGACCGCTTACAACTATCAAAGATATCAGGAGAATGAAAATATATTTTCATAAAAATAATCCGGGAGTTAATCTATACCGCCCCCCTTATGGTAAATATAATATCGTATCTCTTCTTTATTATTTATCCGGATACACAAGATCAGTCTTCTGGGATATTGATCCGGAAGATTATAACTCAACTGATCCTTATGCGGCCGCTACTGATATAATAAAATTGATAAAGCCAGGTTCTGTAATTCTTCTCCACGACGGGAGGGATAATATAGAAAAGCAGAGCCCATCAGTCATTACAGTTTCAATAGTTCAATCAATCATTCAGTTCGCAATAGTGAATAACCTGAATATATCCGGTATAAGATAATGCTCAGTATAATAATTGTTAATTATAAATCCTCCGGTGATATAACTGATTGTCTTGAATCGATCTTCAGGTTTGAAACAAAATATACCGATTATGAAATATTAATAGTTGATAACGATTCCGGCGATAGCGGACTTGATATTTTAAAATCGAAGTTTCCGTTTATTAAAATTATACATGCTGAAAAAAACGGGGGATTCGCTTATGGCAATAACATCGGGATAAAAAATGCATCAGGTGATTATATTCTACTTCTCAATCCTGACACATATCTTACAGATAATTCAATAGAAAAACTATATAACAGAATTATAAATGACGATAAAATAGGCATCATAGGCCCAATGCTTTTATTCCCCGACGGTACTAACCAGTCATACTACCTGCCGAAATCATATCTGAATTTATGGAAATTGTTCTGTGAACGCTTTTACTTATACAGAGTTTTCAAAAGAATACCTTTTTTTAATTCATACTATCGGACATACATGGATTATTCCAGGGAATCTTATGTGGAACAGGTTTCCGGTGCTGCATTATTATTCAGAAAAAGCATACTCAGTAAGACCGGAACTCTTGATGAAAAATATTTTATGTATTTTGAGGAATCCGACTTCTGTCTGCAGGCAGTAAAAAACGGTATTGCACAGCTTTATTATCCCGAAAGCCGGATAGTACACAAAGGGGGACTTGATTCAGAATCAGGATGGGAAAGATCATCCGCATGGTTTACAGATTCATTCAGGTACTATTTTAAAAAAAATTTCAGCAAAACAACATTTCATACTGCTGTAATTCTTTTTGCAATCGGGGCATGTCTGAAATCCACATTCTTCTATATGAAAAGAGATAACCGTTACAGGTTTCACATAATTCAATTAAAAAAAATACACAGGTTCAGATGAAAAGAACAACAAATATTTTTTCAATCATTATTCCTTCATATAATTCAATCAATACAATAAAATATACAATTGATAGTATACAACAGCAGAATCCTGAACTGATTCATGAAGTGATAATTGTTGATTCGTCTGAAAGTAATGATGTGATGGACTATATAACTTCTTTAAAAAATAAAAAATTCAAAATAATAAAATCTGGAATCAGGGTAATGCCAGCAATACAGAGAAATATTGGAGCTAAGAAAGCTAAAGGTAAAATTCTTCTTTTTATTGATTCAGATGTAATACTACTTGAAGGTTATCTCGAAAGAATATTTAAATCATACTGCGAAGGTAAAAAAACTGGTGGGGGTGCAATTGTTTTACCAAATTTTCAAAGAAACATCAAAATCGCAATTGCTCAATACTATTTGCAATTAAATGAATTTTTACCGTATGGCAAAGACAGAAAAAAAAGATGTATCCCGGGTTGTAATATCTACTGTGATAATAAAACTTTTTTTAAAGCTGGCTGCTTTCCAATAATCCGAGCATCAGAGGACACGCAGTTCTGCTATAATGTAAACAAAATATCAGAAGTTTGGTTTATCCCAAAAGCAAAAATTGCTCATATTTTTCGAGAAGATACAGAAAGTTTTAAAAACAACCAGAAAATGTTAGGATACTATATAGGTCTTAATAAAAATGCTAAACATATTTTTATTTATCGTACTTCTTTGCTAAAACTTTTAATTCCTATAATTATAACGATGAAGCTAATGATTATTTCATATAGATTATTTCTTGCTGGTTGTACACATCTAAATAAAACAATAAAGAATTCTCCATTGATTTTTAAAGGGCATTATTACTGGACCTTGGGTTTTATTGAAGGTTATCAATCAAGAATTTCTAAAGATTAAATTACAAAAAAATACATCTTAAGGAAAAACATGAAAGCAAAAGATAATTATAAAATTGAGATTATACAATCAACCGAGGAAATTAAGAAGAAACGCGACTTCTGGGAATCATTACAATGGCATCCCAACACTGATATTGATTTATATTTGTCATATATAGAAAACTACAGTTTACTCCCATATATTTTTATATTGAATGATGAGTTAAACGAACAACCCATTTCAATTATCATCTGCCGTATTGAAAAAAAAGATTACACGGTAAATATCGGCTATAAAACTTTATTAAGAAGAAGCATCAAGCAACTTTCAGTTCTTTATGGGGGCATTATTGGCGTTCAGAACTCATTAATTTTCAAAATATTTCTTGATAATGCTAAGTGCTTGATGAAAAAAGGCCATATTGATGCTATATATTTCAGTCATCTTAATTTACCTCATCATGAATTTAGTTTTTTAATGAATTATCCATCATTTTTCTGCAAAGATAGACATTGTATCCGAGATATTCACTATAGAATAACTAATCCAGAAAGCAGTGATGATTTTTTTAAAAGGTTAGGGAGTAAAAGCCGATATAACATTAAAAGATCCATTCGGATTCTTGAAAACTCATTTAATAGAATTGAGTATAAGTGTTTAACAGAACCAGATAATGTTGAAACAATAATAAATGATATTGAATCAGTAGCTTCTAAAACTTACCAAAGAGGTTTAAAAACCGGATTTACAAACAATAATGAGTTCCACGATAGACTTGCGATTGCGTCGCAAAAAAAAATATTACGAGCATATATACTATATATAAACGATTCGCCTGTATCATTCTGGCTCAGTTTCAAATACAAAGATATTCTGTTTCTTGATTCAACCGGTTATGATCCTTTTTTTTCAGATTATGAAGTTGGTTCTGCACTCCTAATTAAACTTATTGAAGTAAGCTCAACTGATTCGGAAATAAAGTTTATCGATTTCGGATTTGGAGATGCTTCTTATAAACATAAATATTCAGATATCAGTTGGGAAGAAACGACTTTTTATATCTTTTCTCCAAAACCGAAAGTAATTCTGTTGAATATTATTTCCTCCTTACTTAAATCTCTATTAACAATAATTAAATTATTACTAACCAAATACCAGATTGATGTTAAAATAAAAAGAATATGGAGAAAAAAAATAATTCAAGAATGATGGGGAATAAGGAGAACCGGAAAATGCAACTACCATATACTCCATTGGATATTATAGTTTATTTCTACGTTTTCCTATCAAAATATTGATTTTCAATGTAGGCCATACGATAGAAATTATATTTCGACCAAAAATCTTGATTAAAAAATTCTTCTGAATTATCTGAGAATTTACCTTTCTATGACAATTTATTGAATTATAGTTTCTATGGTTTACAGCCGACCATAGAAACAAAACACCTCTCTTATACATATCATTCACAAATTCTTGTTGCAACATAGGCGCTATTTCACAACCACGATATGCTGGTTGAACATAAATATCAAAAAGTCTTGCATCAAAATGATTAGTAGGTAAAAAATCATGCCATATATCTTTAACTTTGGGATGATGACTAAAAAGATACCCCTTAATAACGCCTTGCTCAATATATAAATATGCCGTACATTCTTTACTCAGCCTGGCTTTAATTTTATTTTTTAAAACATTATCAATTTTTGCTGGAATTTTTTCCAACTCATTATGATTATTAATAATAAAAATTTTTTCTTTTTTTTTAAAATCTTTTTTTACTGGTATTTTAAAAATAAACATAACATTAAAAAAATTTTTATTCATAAAAAAATTAATTTTATTAAGTATCATTTTACAATTATTTTTTATAAACATTCTTTTTATAACTTCATCTTTATAAATATTTTTTTTAAAATAAAAAATAACTCCGGTAAAGGATCAGAAATAAAAAATTTTAATCCACCTTCATATTCCGACAAAGATTTAGCATACTTTCTTAAAATAATTTTTTTCAGTATAATTTTTAAATGTGCCATAGTATGTGCATATTTTATTGTTTTATAATTCATTTGTGGGTATTCTTTACCAAAAGCATCAAGTAATATTATAAGTGGGAAATTAATACCAGCTAAATACCAACCCAAAAGAGCTTGTCCGAATCGTGGATTAAATTCAATTATCTTCGGATTATTATCTCTTATATCAACTCTAAAATCTATACATGCAATTCCATCCCATTTCAATTCTTTTAAACATTTTTCAGCGATAGAAAAAATCTTTTTATTTTCGATAAATTTCATCATTCTCTGAGGACCGAAATAATCAGTTCTCTTATTAAGTGATTTATGAATTGCATATTCATAAATCACTCCTTCATTGCAATAAACTGCCATTGAGACATCGTAACCAGGAATAAAACCTTGCATATAATAAATGTCATTAAAACTTTTCTTTTCTAAAGCTGCTTTATAGTTATTAAATTCATCAATAGAATTAATATATTTAATTCCATAACCTCCTTTCTCTGATGCAGGTTTAACTAATGCCGGGAAAGGGAATTCAACTAGTTTTTCTGTTTTTAATTTAATATAACCTTGTTCTCCGACCAGCAATGCTGGTTCAACTGGAAGTTTATTATTAACAAGGAAATTATAAAATAGCCATTTATTATTGGTAAGTTCAAATGTCTCTTTGCATGGTAATTTAGGAATTTTTATATTTTCTTTAAGTAATTCATTTTTATAGTTAATTAATAAAGTAAAGCCTGCTTCAGTTGTTGGAATGATAAAATTAATATTATAACTTTTACAGTAAGCAATAACCGACTCAAGCCAATAAATATCATCATGGAATTGTTTATATATAAAAATGCTACAATATTTACATTTTCTAGCTATAGAATTTTTGACATTTGATAAAAGAAAAAATTTTATGTTATTGAAACCTGAAAAGCAACGCATAAATTTCACTGCTTCCCAACCATTAGCATCTGGGATTAGAACTGAGTATTCTTCTATTTCTTCGAAAGAAGTCATTTCATCTTTCATATTATTTCCCATAATTATACATTAGTCTTGTCAGTAATCCGATGTATATCCAAAATAAAAAATGAAAAGAGAATAATGCAACTACTAGATTTATAATACAAAAAGATATTAAACCAGATAATAAAAGCAGTACAAGATTATCATCAAAAATATCATTTTTAAATATAATTATTGGTTTTATTATTGCAAACATCATTAGTAATATCCAAGACAATAGACCACATAATCCATATAACCATATATATAAGACATAAAATGAATCAATCGTATTATGATAATTTCCTAAACCAGTTCCACTTAACCATCTCAACATTAGAGGAGTTTCGACCTGCCCATGTCCTAACAAAAAATTTTTATAAATATATCCCTTCAGAAAATTGAACTGTTCTACTCTTGCATTAGCAGATCCCTGCAGAACAACATCTCCAGAAAAAAAAGGATTAAGCGTCATAAGCCTGTAACGAAATGATCCGGATAGAAGTGTAAATGGTAGAAATAAAAAAAATAAAAATTTATGTTTTGATATTAATAAAAAGTATACAAAGAAAATAATTCCAAACCCAATTTGAGCTGCCCTCGAATCTGTATCAGTAATAACTTTGAAGAAAATTAACAATAGTAGTATTAACGGAAGAATTTGTTCTTTATATTTATAAATTACAAATGGTACAACCAATGCAAAATATGCCCCAAATGCAATAGGATGATCGAAGGGCCCCATAACTCTAAGTTCGCCACCACGAATTAGAGTTGCTGAAATATCGAATGATTCATCATATATCCCGAATATCGTATAAATATTATATTCTGAATAATTTTCATACAAACCAAGAACAGCAAGAATTATTGCCGGATAAATCAAAGCCGATAAAAACTTTTCAATATCCTCTCTTGTTTTATATGTAGAAAAAATTACAACCGGTATCAGTATTGTCTCTGCAATATATGAAACTAAGAAAAAAAACGTACCCGGCTTATTCTCTGTTACAAATACTGTCAATAAAATTGAAATCAAAACAAGGAGTATCGGTTTAGTAAAAATTCCTGTTTTAAAAAAATTCCGGTAATAACTGATTAATAGTTTTCGTCTTATCAGAATAATTATTATTACAAATGAAAGGACTCTGTGTGCATGTATTGCCGGTATCCCTTCTGAAATCCTTAATCCCCAGAATCTTGGCAGTAACGGATAAATAAAAAAACAGACTGATATTAATACTTTAATATCGATCTCATCTGTTTTTACCCATATTATAGCAGCCGCCAAAAGTACAACACATATAACTACCGAATGTTTGGGTAGATTAGCAAACAAAAAAGAAAAACTGCAAGTTATAACAAGAATTGTTAATAATTTAACAGTAGATATTTCATCTTTTATTATAAACATTCACCTAACACAAGACCTTTAATCTTTATTACTTACAAAAAACAATTCAGATCATTTCCAGATATTCTGATTCTATATATATCTAAATTTTTTTATAAATAATATCAGGTATAGGGAAATGCCGGTCATTCAGAATAACTCCGGCTATATTAATATTCTCTTCTTTAAATGAAGCAATTGAATTGATAACCAGTTGTTTTTTATGAATACCTTCATTGATTACAGGAATTATGCCGTCTGTTAACTTTGAAACAATAATCGCATCCCTATAATCAATGCTATTTGAACAGATATATATAATTAGCTCATAATTCTGTTTCAAATCCGCAGTAAATGCTTCAAATTCACTGCTTTGAAGTTCCTGCAAAGGATTATTATTATCAAGCTGTAGAGAAATATAAGTCAGATTATTATTTATTCGGTTAGTTATTTTATTATTATTTTCTACAGATGCCGACTCAGAATATTCATTTTCAATTATACTTTTTATATCCTTGTTCTTTCTGGAACAGTCAACAATTAGTATTCCCGGATAGTTTAAAGACAACATGTAACAGATGTTTAAAACTAAATAATTATTATTTTTGTTATCATCAAAAAAACTGATTAATAGGCTTTTAATAGTCTTTGTTTTTATTATGTAAGTCATCTGCTCAATAATTTTATTAAAAGATTCAGTATACTCAGTCCTTCTATTAGCATTTTTTATGTTGATTTTTTCCTTTACTGTCTTGTGAGCAATGAATCCGATTAAAGGAAGCTGTAATAATCTTGTAATATCTTCAGGGCCATGAAATGTTTTATCTGCAAAATCAAAAAGAAGAGCGAGAGCAAAAGCGACAAAAAAGCTTCCCAGCAAAGCTGTAAAAAAAATCATTACTCGCGGTTTACCTATCGGATACCCATCAGAAGTTGCCTGCTCAATTATTTTTACGCTGGCTGTACCTATTGCTTCAAGATCTGGAAGCCTGGCACCTGAAAGGCTCTGATCCATCGTAAAAATATTATCTCTAAGTTGCATTACAGTAGGGTGAAGCTCTCCATATCTGAGTGCAAGTTCAGCAAGCTGCTGCTGTTGATCAAATATAGTGTATGCACGACTTAAAACGTTTGCTATTTCAATGACTTTTTGTGGGTCATAGTCTTTCACAACTATATAGAATATATCAGTATTTCTGACTAACTCAATTTTTATATTTTCTTTTAATCTTTGTACTGCAAGCTGTAATTGAACCTCTTTTCGTTTTTCTGGATCAAGTTTATTAAGTTCACCAGCAACTGATTTAGCATAAAAATCTATAAATGGTTTTTTCAAAGTAGAAGCATAGTTCTTTTCGTAATCAGCCGATCTTTCATCAAGCTTTAGTGTCATCACTACCCTTTTTAATACAGGCTCAGATTTCACAATCTCCATCTGAGTAAGGTGTATTCTGTATGCGCCAATACCTTCATACGTTAAACCTACTGTCTGGCTCTGCCCTTTAATTAACATTTTCACGCTTGCTTCATATTCAGGTGTTTTCATTTGAAGGCCGATATAGGTACCTGAAATAATCATTATAATTATAATTATTATTACCGACTTCTGTCTGAATAGCGGCCGCGCAAGATCTCTTAGTGTCCAATCTGATATGTTAAAGTTTTTTTCCATATGCCTCTCCGCGTTATCTTAAAGCAAAAAAATAAATATCTTTTATTAACCGGCAAATAAATCTATCTGCTAATGATAATTGTTACAAAGTCACAGATGCTTCAGTATTTAAATAAGTGGCTCTTAAAAGCTTATCATCAGAATACGCCTTCAGAAATAACAATTATATCACCCGCTTCAATGACAATATCAGACTTTGCATCACCATCCATTACAGCCTTCAGATCAACTTTAATGCTCATATAACCGGGTCTGTCTTTACGCGGGCGCAATATCTTTACCCTGCTTGATGATCCGAATTTTGTGAATCCTCCGGCAATAGAAATTGCTTTAAGCACTGTGGTATTTTCCATTAATGCATAATTTCCAGGTTTAATTATCTCCCCAGAAATTGTAAAACTTCTGCTTCGTGATTCCACAAGTGCAACAGTGACAACAGGATACTTAAGATAACCACTTGCCAGTTTCTGCAGAATAAGGCTTTGTGTTGAAGAAATGGTTCTTCCTTTAACATACACACTCCCTATGTATGGCACAGATATATCACCACCAGGGGATACTGTTACTCTTGATGTCATTTTATCCGGTTGAATTATTTCTATATCAAGTATATCACCTACACCTATCGTATAAACCTGTGTATAACCAGCAACTGCTGATAAAACAAAAATTAAAAATGCTGTCTTTTTCAGCATCTTAAACCTCCTGAGAATTTTAAAAAAAACAAGTTGTCAGAATAATCCGTTAATACTCCCCCGAAATCCCAACATAAACCTGATTCCTGTCATATGATGATTCATCAGTATCCGGAGCTTCTGAACTATTCCAGGTATACCTGTAGCCCATGTTGAAATTAATAAAATCAGAAACAAGAAAAGCCAGAGCCAGAGACGCACCTCCAAGTTTTTCAGTGACCCTGCTGACTTCATATGTACCCTCTCCATAGAATAGAGAAATGTTTACTCCCAATCTTCCGCTTATCTCACGCTTAAGACCTGCTGATATCTGCCAGTTATTCAGGGTATCATTAGTAATATTACTTATTGTACTCTCTTTAAGATAAGTAATATTAACCTGGTTAATTTCATCAAGGTCATCAACAAGAGAGACTTCCCATCTGGAATTCATACTCTGCCCTTCAGCGTTGTCTATATAATCATAGCCACCCTGCAGTATTGCCCTCAGCTGTTTAGTCAGGAACCTTTCATATTCAGCATAACCCCTGTCACCCCTCGTCACGCTTCCGTCATCATATTTCATCCTGCTGTATAAATATCCCGCCCTGACAATATTAGCGGAATTGAAATAATACCCTAAATCACCGCCCCCTTCATGAGAGACTGAATCCTCCAGTTCGCCACTGTCATTATTGACAATTCCGTTATTATAAACCAGTTCAAAGAAAAACTTTCTTGTAAGAAAAACAGAGAGCCCGGCAGACAAATCATTACTGATGTATCCGGTATCATCATCAG
>ERZ795048.2414-NODE-2414-length-15038-cov-6.216913_pt1 | contig 15038 bp, 13 predicted proteins | sample MGYA00375132_ERZ795048 | MGnify/ENA primary metagenome ERZ795048 (study PRJEB30177, sample SAMN05720225) | activated sludge metagenome | isolation source: Anaerobic digester | place: Hong Kong | collected 2014-12-17 ...
CGGTGATCCGGCAGAATTGGTAAGTGCCAGCAAATCCGGTGTGACGCCGTTAATGAATGCCTCTTTCATGGGATATTCGTCAATAGTTGAAGAAATGCTCAAATCGGATAAGGTCAGAGAATCAATCAATGTCACTGATTCCAATGGCTGGTCTGCCTGGACCAATGCCAACTTTGCATTCCGTCAGGCCGCTTGGATTTGTAACCCTGGAATTTTTGAAGATCCGTTTTCCTATGTGCCTCTACTGGTCACACAACCGTATTACACTGAATATAATGAAAACCGCTATAAAAACATCCGAACTCAACTGGAGAAGTCCGGCGCGAAACCGGATATGAAAGGCCTGATTCAGATATGGAATAAAACATGTATTAATCAAGATCCTGAGACCAAAGAAAAAGTTGATAAAACGGATGACTTGCTTGAGTTGGTTTTAAAAGAGGGTGAGAAAGTTTTAACGGATTTAATGACGAAAAAATAGCGTATGGACCAACTGATGGAGCTTTGTTGATCACAATCCAGCCAGACAGACATTATCCTGAAAATTATAATTCTTACTTTCCACACAACTTTTATCCATTGTGATGGGTGATTTCTCCTAAGCTATCATGGATGTCTGATAAATCTGTAGATTCAACATGGTCTTTTCTCCTTAAAAGAAATAATATCATGTTAACTTAGTTATTAATCAGCGAGAAAGGGGTATGTTTATTACTGGAAACTCAGCGGAGAATAACTTAATATAAACGGATATGGTTAGAAATGAATCCGCCAATCCTGTAACTCTTATTTTCAACACTCTTGAGAAAAGTTTGAAACGCTCTGTTTTGTTTCAGTTCCTGTTTTTGTTTCTATTCTGGCTTCTGGTGTGGCAAGTCGGTAGAGTTGTGGAATATACCGAACATGCCAGTGTCTGGTTTCCGGCTTCGGGTTTTACTTTTTCCTGTTTGTTTGTATTGGGTCGTAGAGCACTGCTTCCTATTATGGCAGCGGCCATTGTTACCACAATATGGAACGGCAATCACTACAATCTTCCTTTAAATCTTCAGCAATTGGCTTGGGGAGGATTTTTGTTTGGACTTGCCCATATCATACCCTATTGGTTGGGAGCAGCCTGCATTGCACGCATGGCCAATAATAAAGACCATAGTGTTCCGCGTCTGATTGTGGTTTTTATACTGATTGCAGGACTTTCAGCATTACTGACCACGGTTATGGTGTTATCCTCTTTGGTTATTTCTCAGCAAATGCCAATTGACGAGGTCAGGAAAACGGTTTTACCCTTTTGGGTGGGTGATATGGCTGGGGTTATTGTTCTGGCTCCTTTATTCAGTGCGATATTAATACGAATATTTCCAAATTCCAATGTGGATTTATCTGATTTTGCAGATAATGAGGTGATATCGTACAAGCAAGTGGCTGGAAAGTTGGGTCTGAATATAGTCTTGATTTTATTGACTATGTTTCTGGCATATTTTACCGGTTCATTCGAAAGTTCATTTGCAATATTTTTTCTTGCTGTGACTCATATGTGGATAGCGACGACGGAAACACCATTGTTTAACATTATCAGCCTTGCAATCAGCAGTACTTTGATTGTTTTATTAACACATTATCTCGGACTGATGGATTTTGTGATGGTTTATCAATTTGCAATCAATGTTGTTGCCGCTAACTCCTTGTTTGGGATTGCCATTCCACAAATGAAAGCCGATAACCTGCAATTACAATCTTTGGTTTTTACCGATACATTAACCAATGTTTCATCGAGGCGACATATGGTTGAAAGAGCGGAGCAGGAAATCAAAGAGAGTGAAAAGCTTAATCATTCACTGATACTTGCAGTTTTTGATCTTGATAAATTTAAATCCATCAATGATACCTGGGGACATTCCGCAGGAGATCAGGCGTTAATTCAGGTTTGCAGAGAGGTGAATAAACTGTTAAGGAAAAGAGATGTATTTGCTCGTTTCGGGGGAGATGAGTTTGTGATATTGATGCCGGAAATTACAATTCAGGATGCTCAGTCAGTAATAGAAAGCATAAGAGAAAAAATTGAATCGATAAAAATTCAAAACATATTTTTATCCTCAAGCTTTGGGATCGCACAATTACAAAAAGACGAAGATTTCAAATCCCTTTTTCACAGGGCGGATCAGGCATTATACGCCTCAAAAGAAAGTGGTAGAAACCGAATCACCCTTGCATCCTGAAATTTTCCTGCATGAGAGGAGTATGCAATTTCAGATCTCATAAAGTTCTATTTTTTTATTTTCTTTATTCTCGTTGCGTGATTTAATCATATGCAAAACAGAATTGTGAAAATCATCCAGAACGAAATTAGCCCATAGCTTTCCATACCAATTGAGTTTGGTCGTCATCCGATAGCTTGTTGTCAGAGTAAGAAAAGTATTACCTTGTTTTTCTTCCAGATAGTAATAACCGGACTATACATCAAAATATTGATCACCAACTGTGATGTGAGTATCAAGTTCAGCAATCTTCATTGATTCCTCATCGATAATAACATCATAGGCCAGTAATTTATTGGGAACAATTTGAGTGATTTTCTCCTGAAAGTGAACGCCTTTTTCCCAATATATTTCTCTGATTCCACCTATTTGGAATTTCTCAGTGATAGCATTCTGTGGTTTTGGTAATCCAATAAAGTGGGATATGTTCCATTTTAACTCGTCAGAATGTATATCTCTGATGTTGGATAAACTGGCCCAAACCTGATTGATATCAGCATCTATTTGAATAGAGTTAGTAACAGAGAATCTCAATGTTTCAGCTGATATAGGTCTTTCAACAGGAATCATGAAAAAAGGTAAAATGATAAAACAGGAAAGAATTACTTTTTTATTTCTGTTATTGTATTTAACTTTCAAAGAAGCGCCAATACGACCTCCCAATAGTGCCAATGGAATATACAATGGCAATAGCATAACGATACATATTATTGTTTCCCACATGAAAATTAAGGAAATGATAGACCATCCAAAAACCGGAAGAGCAGCGTAGTATTTTCTGTGATGTTTTATTTCTGCCAACTCAACAGGTAGTAGAAATAAAGTCAGTACTCCAACCGATATGGGAACAACTATTAACATGTTAATTGAGACAAATTGCAACCATTCAATATTGTTTTTACCACCGTATCCAGCTAATAATCCCAAGAGTGTGAAAAATAAGGTTCCCCAGATAAATCCTGCTATTGCTGCTTTGTAATTCATAGATCAAATTTCTGTAATTAGTTAAAGCGGCATTAAACAATATAATTGGGCTTGAAACTTCCTGAATGATAATTCAAGAAAAAATTATTACAACGGAAGCTTTATTTAGGTAGTCGTTTGACTGATTATTGTCTTTTAAAAATTGGTTTCAATCTGTTTTCCGGGAAAAATGTTAATATTTTGTTAAATAAATGTTGACATATCTATAACAGTTCATAAATAATTCCCACCCCCTATCGGGAATGAGGATTTTCCTCTCAAAAAATTAAATAAAAAATTATGAAAAAACATTATCTCGACAATTTGAATATAAATAGTAGGTGCGATTTGCACGGCAGTATTCTGTCGCAATATCCGTTTGCAAAAATAATGTTTTAACGCCTTTTAAATTTTTGAAAGGCGGGATAGCCTTTCAGGAATTACTCTCTCTTAGAGCCCTTTTTGGTTATTCACTAAGGGCTTTTTTTATGGCCTGAATAAATTAATAAAAAGAATTTGTTTCATCTGTGGTTCGGTTTCTGTATAGCCGTCCGGTGCAGGTATCTCTGATATTTTGTATACCGATGAAATGGATGCGTTAGATAGCCAAGCGGTCAAAGGCGACTGACTTAGAATCAGTTTATTTTATATACGAAGGTTCGAATCCTTCTCTAACTTTAAGTAGCTCAATTGGTAGAGCAGCAAACTGTTAATTTGCCTGTTGCGGGTTCGAGTCCCGCCTATTCGCGTCTCCAAAACGCCCGGCGTAAGCCATATGGTTAGGGTCCATATCTAATGTAAAGACGTTCACAATCGTCTGAAAAAAATGTGAGTGTGTCCCGGTGTGAGTTAAAGGGAGTTTTAAATATCACACAGCGATACCAGTGTTTTGCAATAAAAACAAAGGAACAGAGCTGTCTTAAACAGTGATTTGATAATTCATAAACTCAAAATACAAGGAGTTGATGTTCACAGGTGTGAATTTGAGTGTAAGAGTTATCAATGACTGCGCCAGCCTTTTTATTCCACACTGGTATCGTGGGACAGACTGATTTTGGTGTCGGGTTTTTCCTGACTTTTATTCAATTTATGAGGTTAATTATGACTGAGTTTTATTAGGTGCGAAGAAATGTTTCGCACAGGAGAAATATTATGATTTTTAGAAAAAGAATAGTTATTGCAGATAACGAACGCGCTATGGTTTTCAGAGACCGCCAGTTGGTTTCAATTTTAGGAACAGGTGTTCATTATATCACTGACTTTTTAAGTCGTGTTAAAGTGAATGTATTTGATGTCACCGATCCTGAAGTTAAAAACATCCAGATAAGAACTCTGATTCAGGCCAAAGCGGAACTGTGTGAACAATACTTCACTGAAGTCTCCACTACTGAAAACGAATTGGCATTGATTTATGTTGATGGTCGGTTTTCGACAGTGGTTGCACCTCAGACTCAGAAATACTTCTGGAATACTGCTGCAAAGATGCAGGCAAAAATTCTGGATGTTGCAGAGAAGATTGAAGTGAGTCAGGAGATTATGACTTTACTGGCGAAATCCATGACGGCTTCGGTGTTATCTAAAGGTATGGTCGTTCGCGAAATCATGAACAAGCAGGTGGGTTTGCTGTTTATTGATGGTCAGTTTGAGCGGGTTTTGAAGGCAGGTAAATACGGTTTCTGGAACTTTAACAAAAGCATTGTGATTGAAGTTGTGGAAACACGGGCTCAGAGCATGGAAATTTCCGGTCAGGAAATTCTGACCAAGGATAAGGTGAGCTTAAGAGTGAACCTGTCGGCCTCTTTCAAGGTGACAGATGCGAAAGCTGCTGTTTCTGAACTGTCTGACTTTAAACAGTTTTTGTACACTGAATTGCAACTGGCTTTGAGAAAGACCATTGGTTCTCAAACACTGGATGCGTTATTGACCGATAAGGAGTCCATAGATGTGTTTGTCAACCGGCAGGTTGCAAAAAAAGTGGCTCAGTTTGGTTTGAGTTTGCTGGATGTAGGTGTTAAGGATATCATCTTGCCAGGTGAAATGAAAACCATTTTGAACCAGGTGGTGGAAGCTGAAAAAGCAGCCAAAGCCAACATCATTAAACGCAGAGAGGAAACCGCTGCCACCCGTTCTTTGCTGAACACAGCAAAATTGATGGATGAAAGCGCAACCTTGAGACGTTTAAAAGAGTTGGAGACCTTGGAGAAAATTGCCGATAAGGTCGAATCTTTAACCGTTTTTGGTGGCATGGAAGGCATTATCAAAGACAGTGTGAAGATTAATATCTAGGCAATTGTCTTGGCAAAACAAAGGCTTGGTGCGAAAGCATTGAGTCTTTTTTATTTTCTGACATCAGCACTCTTTCGGTGAAACTCCAATCCCTCGGCTTTAGCCAGTATGTTGGCGATTCCTGACAGTTTTGTACGGCCGGCATTGCTGATTTTCTGGGTGGTCAGGACTTTCATAAACTGGTGCACGCCAAGGCCACCGTAACTTTTTCCCATGCCGTTTGTGGGCAGTGTGTGATTGGGGCCGGAGCAGTAATCTCCGAAAGCCACAGCAGAATTTTCGCCGATAAACAATGAACCGTAATTGACGAAAACCGACATGTCCATGTTCTCATCACACACCAGCAAATGTTCGGGCGCATAGTCATTGATAATATCTATGGCCTGAGATTCGTTGTCGGCCAGTACGAATAAAATTTGCCTGCTTTCAAGCAGCATCTGAGCGGATTCATCCTTTTTTGTAGTTTCATAAAGAGTTTGCAGAAGAGTTTCTGAGGTACTGACGATGATGCTGACGGCATCTTTGTCATGTTCGGCCTGAGCAAGCGCATCCAAAATAATCCAGTCGGGGTGAGTCAGCTCATTGGCATAAATCAGCAATTCGCTGGGACCGGCCAGAGTGTCAATTTTGGTGCGGTGCTGGATTTGCGCCTTGGCAGAATTCACATAAGCATTGCCAGGTCCGACAATCATATTCACCGGTTTGATTGTATCAAAACCATAGCTCAGAGCACCGATGGCCTGGGCACCTCCCAGTTGCAGGAATCCGGTGGCTCCGGCCAGGCTGGCAGCAGCCAGTAATGCCGGATTTTCTGATGGCGAACATGCAATCCGAATCGGGCAGCCGGCCACCTGAGCCGGTGTTAATGTCATCAGCGCGGTGGAAATCAGGGGAAATCTTCCGGCCGGAATATAGGCACCGATGGATTGCAAAGGTTGATAGACCGATGCAAAGTCTCCAATCTCATCATTAAAGCTCTCTGTTTTCAGGTTTTTTATCTGAAACTCACAGAAATTTTTTATCCGACTGTATGCGAATTGAATCGCTTCTGCCAGCTCCTCATCCAGGTCATAATCTCCAAAAGCTTTGAGTTCAATGAATCGTGCTTTTTGTTTGTCTATCTGCTCACTCCAGCGGTTGACAGCCTCATCGCCATTGAGTTGAATGTCTGTGAGAATTTCTTCGACGGTCTGTTCCACCGCCAGAAGGTTGTCGATAACAGGTCGCCTGAAAGATTGGGCCTGAATTATAAATTGATTATCTTGCATCATTTCGGCTCCTTAAATCATTGAGTATTTCTTTGAAACTCACACCTTTGGATTTTGCCATCGCCAGTGTGAAAAACATCAGGTCGGCTGCTTCCCAGCGTACATGATTGTGGTCGGCGGCTTCTATTAGCTCCTGACATTCTTCCCGCAGTTTTTCCTGTTGCAGTTCAAAATCTGTCAGCAGTTTTTGGCTGAAAGATAACTTTTCAGATGTTTCTGCATCATTGATTCGTTGTTTGAATATTTCATCCAGATAATCCAGTGAGTACTCTTTTCTCTGGCTGGCAAAGCAACTGTAACGGTCAAAGTGGCAGGCATTGTTTTTTTGCCTCACTTTAAAAAGCAAAGTGTCGCCATCACAATCCACATCCACATTAATAAGTTCCTGAGTATTTCCACTGGACAGACCTTTGGTCCATATTTCGTTACGGGAACGGGAATAATAGGTTCCGGTTTTTTGCGACAAGGCAGTTTGTAAGGACTCCTGTGAGGAATAGGCCAGCATCAGAACTTTGTAGGTGTCATCATCCTGAACCACGGTCGGAACCAGAGGAGCCTTCTCAAAATCAATCAGCGACATCAGTGCTTTATCCAGAGACATCTTGCCGGAATAAATAGCCATGCCAATTTGTGAATTAGCGCCTAAATTGTTGATCCATTGCAGGTCTAAGTAACTGCTGATACCACCGGCCACTGTTACCGGCACCGGACTTTTGTCTATCACCTGACGGATTCTATCTTTGTCAATTCCGCCCATCATGCCTTCATTCTGAATCTGGGTGTACAGAAATTCTCCGCAATTTTGAGCCAGTTGTGGAATGATATCCAGCACCTTTTCAGATTGGGTGGTTTGCCAGCCGTGGGTGGACAAAAAGTCTCCTTTGGCATCGATGGCAAAGATCAGCGCATCTTTGGGAAGTTTGCTTACAAAGTCCGAGCGGGCGGAAGTTCCCATAATGATTTTAGTCGCTCCGGCTGCCAGATAGGATTTGGCGGTTTCCAGATCGCGGATTCCTCCACCCACACGGCAGGTTTTAACTGCCAGCATTTGTTCAATCAGTTGCTGATTGCTGCCGGTACCCATGGCGGCATTCAGATCGATGATCGCCACCTCTCCGTAGAGTGAAAATTCTTCCAGTAATTGAAAGACGTCTTTGCGTTCGATAATTTTCTTTTCCGCTTTGCCCTGTTGCAGTTGCACAGCCTTGCCATCCAGTAAATCGATTGAAGGAATCAGCATGTTATATCCTCATTTCTATTTTATTATTAATTAAGTATTTTTTTACATCCTCAACAGTGTATTCCTTTCTGTGGAAAATGCCGGCTGCCAGTACAGCATCGGCTCCTGCCAAAATAGCATCCTTAAAATCTTTGGGGTTTTTGGCTCCTCCTGAAGCTATCACCGGGATGGATAATTGCAGTTCCGAAAGCAACTTCAAATCATAGCCGGTTCCGGTTCCGTCCTTGTGCATGGCGGTTAGCAGGATTTCACCGGCTCCCCGGTCTTCAACTTCTTTGACCCATTGTTCATAGGGTGTTTCACTGCGCACAGAACCTCCGTGGGTGTATAAAAGCCGTGAGCCGTCGTCTTCGTGATTGACATCAATGGCAACAATCAGGCTTTGTGAACCATATTTTTGTGATATCTGGTCGATGAGTTGCGGATTTTCCACAGCTGCGGTATTGATTGTCACTTTATCTGCACCAGCATCGAAGAATTTTTCCACATCACTGAGTTGCCGGATTCCTCCTCCCACGGTAAAGGGGATGGAAAGGTTTTCTGCTACTTTTCTGAACATGGCGATGGTACTGTCCTGTTGATCGACACTGGCCTTGATATCCAGAAAAACGATTTCATCGGCACCCTGATGTTGATAATTCAAAGCCAGTTCAATCGGGTCACCCATAGTAACCAGTTGTTTGAAATTGGTGCCCTTGACCACCTCCCTATAGGCGACATCCAGACAGGGGATGATGCGTGGAACCAGAGATGTTTTTTGTATCAGATCAGACATTTTATTCTCCCAGGCAGTGTTGCAGTAATTCCAGCCCGTAATCCCCGGACTTTTCCGGATGAAACTGAAAGGCATACAGGTTGTTTTTCTGAACGGCGGCGCAAAAGGAATTTCCATAATCCACTTTGGCAATGCAATACTCGCTGTCACTCACAGCATAGGAATTGACAAAATAGACATACTGTTGATTGAGAAAATCATCATTCCCCGACAGTTTTGCCCATCCCACCATCGGTGTTTTCGGGTGTTGTAATTTTGTGATTTTACCTTTCAGAACAGCCAGTCCGACTGCCCCTTTATCTTCCTCACTGGACTCAAATAACAGTTGCATGCCAACGCAGATTCCGATAAATTTTTTGTCCTTATGTATCCACTCAGTGATAAAAGAACGCCAGTTGTTTTGATTGAGCTGGTTGGCAACAAATGCAAAACGACCCTGACCGGGCATTACCAGTGCATCAAAATCAACAGCCGGTTTATCAATCACCTGCACTTCATGTCCTATCCTCTTCAAAGCTGAAACCACACTCAGTAAATTGCCGGAGTTGAGATTAATCACTCCCACTTTCATAAATCACCTTTGGTGGACATCAGCGTTTCCGTCGGTTGCAGAGCTTCACGGAAAGCATAGGCCAGAGCCTTGAAAGCGCTTTCAATCAGGTGGTGATTGTTTTTGAAGTACTGATTGTTAAGGTGCAGACAAATCTGAGCATTGATAGCCAGAGTGTAGAAAAAATGCTCCCACATTTCTGTGTTGATGTGTCCGACAACCGTTTGCGAAAAAGGCAGGTTGGTCACGCAATACGCACGTCCGCATAAATCCACTGCACACAGTGTCAGACACTCATCCATAGGAAGTAATCTTTGCCCGTAACGTTTGTTTGGATATTTTTTCCAGGATTGATAAATAGCCTGTCCCAAACAGATGGCGACATCTTCGATGAGATGATGGTCATCCACCGGCAAATCGCCACTGGCATCAATCATGAGACTCCAGCCGGCATGTGTTGCCAGCTGATCCAGCATGTGATTGAAAAAAGGCAATCCGGTATCAATTTGAACTGTTTTCGTCTGTCCACTCACATCCAATTGCAGCTTTATTTCAGTCTCTTTGGTTTTTCTTTCGATGGTAATCATAGTAATTCTTTAATTTGGTTAATGTTTTCTAAAACAATATCGGCCCCGGCCTGATACATATTTTCTTTGTTGCTTCCAATGCCAATGCAAACACAATTAGCTGCTGTTCCCGCCTGCATGTCATCGACCGTATCTCCGCAAAACCACATGCGTGAGTTTTCGAGTTTACTTTTAATTTTTTCCAGACCTTCGGGTGAGGGTTTTTGCTCTGAGACATCATCGGCAGAAATAACATAGTCCGGATTGATTTCCAGCATTTCCACACCTGAAATGGCTTCATCACGAGGTCTGCCGGTGATGATGGCTGAGGTGTAGTAACTGTTAAAGCACAGATCCAAAGTAGATGTATGCAGAAGTCTCTGTTCTTTCTCTTTCAGACCTGCACGGTTGATATCTCCATTGTACAATTGCTGAAATTTTTCCACTATGAGTTGGTAGTCTGTTTTAAATCCACGCTCCTTAATGAGTTGTTCGCAGAGATCCCAGTCATTGTTAAATCCACCTTGTTCCCGAACTCTTGTGATATCTGATTGTTGAATCTGAACTTGGGTAAAAAACAGCACTGTTTCGGAGATGCAGGAATCATAGGACTGACTTGTGTCAATCAAAACTCCATCCATATCAAATCCTAAAATATTGGGTTTAAACACGGTTTTTAAGCATTCCAGCAATTTATCGATGTTTTGCGGAATGGTAATCCGAACCCAATCCGGCAAATCGATGACATTGTCCTTTATGGCAATGTCATTTTTTTTCAGATAGGAAACCAGTAATTTCTTTTTCATTTTTCCGGGCTTAATAAGCAGAAAATTCCCTTGCCCAGGGAGAACTTTGATATTTCTTGTTTTAAGAAATTCAAATACTGTTTCTCTGTTCTGAATAATGTTCCGGCAATAAATCCGTGTTTCATCTTCATGTTGCAAAGCCGCTTTTGCCAGTTGCAGATTGGGGCGACTGACATTGAAAGGCATGGCAATGTTTCTGAATTCGGAAATTAGACTTGCACATCCGGTCAGATATCCCAGTCTGGCTCCTGCCAATCCGTAAGCTTTGGAGAAGGTTCTCAGACAAACGACATTGTCATATTGCAATGAAAAGTTGATGGGTTCTTCTTCCGAACAAAACTCAATGTACGCTTCATCCACAAAGACATAAGCCCCGGCTTTTCCAGCAGTTTCAATGATAAATTTTAATAGTTCATTGCTGATGTATTCACCGGTTGGATTATTGGGTCGGGTGATAACCAACCATTGGTCTTTCTTCAGATTATCCTCAACAGCCTGCAAGTCAATTTCCAAATTTTCAAGACTGGGCAGCATTGTATTTTCAACATTCCAGACCGACAAATTATGGGTGTACTGACTGAAGGCCGGAAGTGGTAGGAGAATGGAAAAATCATTCAGTTTGCAGAGTTTGAATAACAGTTCTATGGATTCATCTCCGCCGTTGCTGAGAAAAATATTATCTCTGCTCGAGTTAAATTTTTTTGCAATCAAAGATTCCACTTCAGATTTAACCGGATATTTCCACATTTCTTCTGTATTGATCTGAAAATCGTTCAACCAATCGGGGAGTGAGTCAGCTCGTTCGTTGAAATCCAGTTTGTATTTCATATCGCTTTCCTGATGGCTGTTTCCAGAATGTCAGTGGCTCCGGCTTTGAGAAGTTGAGGAATCAGTGATTTGACCTGATTTCTCATGACTGCAGCTTTAACCGAAAATCCGCTGGAATTGTAAAGCTGGCTGACAGTGGGAGAGCGCATTGCCGGAAGCAAGTCCACAATTTCACCGATGTTGGATTCCGTGGCGTTCATTTCCAGCAACACCATTTTTCTACCGTTAAGAACGCCATCAATCAGTACCAGAACATCATTGATGATTGTCATTTTTTCCTGATTCTTGAAAAAGTTTTTATTGGCAATAAACTGCGTGCTGCTTTCATAGAGTGTATCGACGATTTTTAAGTGATTGGCAACAATAGTCGTGCCGGTGCTGGTGTTGTCAATAATCATGTCGGCATCTTCCGGCGGAAAGACTTCAGTAGCTCCATATGAACGAATCAGCTTGTAGTTAAAACCGTTGGATGACAAAAATTTTTCACTTAGGGTTTTGTATTCTGTTGCGACGATGATTTTTCTCTTTTTCAATTCATCATAATCCCAGTTGTCCGGAATACAGGCGACAATCTTTACCGGATCAAAACCCAGAGGTTTCAGGATTTCCACATCGGCTTTTTGCTCGGCAATCCAGTCCAGCCCGCAAAATCCGATATCATGCTGACCAAGTTCCACCAGCTTGGGTATGTTTTGCGATTTCAACAGTTTGATTTCAAACTGAGGATCAGAACACAAAGGTCTGTAATTGCGTTCATTGCTTTGTAGTGTTAGTCCCACTTCTGCAAGAAGTTTTAATATTTCTTCCTGCAGTTTGCCTTTGGGTATAGCCAGTTTTATTTTCATCTTTTCATTTCCGGTTGTTAAAAAAAAAGCCCCGGCTTTTTTGTCGGGGCTTTGAAGTTGTAAATTTGAAATACGAACAATCATCGCCTCCGATTTATAAAGCGGTGATGATGCAATGTTGTCTTCAATTTTTTCATTACTCGTTTTTTATTTTTGTTCGATATAAAAAAAGCCCCGTTAAACTCTCATCTAACGGGGCTTTGGATTTGTTGAATTTATTTTACGAACTAACAAGCACCGCTAGCTGATGGCTGACGGTGATGATGATGTAAAGTTGTAAAATTCAATTTCATGTTCCCGATGTTACTCTTTGATTGAGTTATGTCAATTACTTTTTCAACAATAAAAGCGGATTTCATTCTTTTCTCCTATTTCTCAAAACAGGTTTGAGGATTGATGGCATTTTCATTACCCAAATCCAGTTGTTGTTGATAACTTGTCTCAGCCATAGTTTTAAATAATGCCAGTTCTCCCTGATTGCGTTCAATGGTTGAAAGTTTTTTGAAATCTTCAGGGTTCAGGTACAAGTCAATTTGATTGTTGTTTGAGCTTTTTATTCGCATCAGACATTCATATTGTTTTTTAAGTTTTGCTTTAATAATTTCAGTTTCGGAGGCAAGATTTTCCTCACCTATAAGTTTTAAAGTATCAATTTTTACGGTATAACCAACCATTGGACTGATGATTGATTTGTTTTTGCTAATTAAGATGTCGGAAATTTTCAAGCAGGTTTTAGCTAAATTCATATCCGATTTACAGACATCCATTAAAGAACGCATGGTAATCATTGGGTAAATGAGTTTGAAGTGGATTTTGTACATATAAGATTGATAATAAAAAAAGTCCTCTCTGATTTCCTGAATTTTTTCCGGTGATATTTTCTTTAAAGATTCAATGGCAGTCAGCTCGGAATTGATCATTTTTTCATGATAAGGGTGATTCCGAGTGTATTCATCAATTGTATCTTCGAGGAGTTCTGGTATAGAGGAATAGTTGTTGGCAAATTCTGAATGAGCCATTTGATTCAGAAGCTGATTGACCTCATCAGTCTTATTATTTTCAAAGGCTTTTTTGAGGGATGGGAAATAAACAAGTACATTATTAGGTTCTGACTGAATCAGTTTTTTATTGATAGGAGTAGAATCACAATAATCTATGATATTCTCACCCGAGCATATTCCAGAGGCGATAAAAAGGCTTTGGGTGGATAACTCATTTGAGTCAACTAGATTTCTGAGGTCATTTGCAAAATCAGTCAAATCATTAGGATTGATAATTTTTTGTTTTTTAAAACCATAATATTTTAAAGACAGCTCCTGTAAACCATATAAATTAATGTCGGCACTTTCATGGTTTTGCAAATGTTCGACAAAATCACTATTCCACTGTTTGCTGAGCTCGTCAATTTCCTCCTTGTCAGGCATGATATTGATAACTTCAAACATTTTAACTAATGTCTTAGCAACTTCTTTTTCATTAGATTTGTCTTCTTCAGCACTCACAAGATTGGTGAAAATAAGAGTGATTACCAGAATTAAATTTTTCATGATTTTCTCCAATTATTCAAAACATGCTTGTGGGTTTACGGCGTTTTCATTACCGATATCGAGTTGTTTTTGGTAATTGATTTGTGCCATTTTCTTCATTGCTTCGAATTCGCCTTCAACAAGAACAAACTTCTTCCATTGATTGTAATATTGCGGATCTAAATATTCATCTAACAAATGCTCTTTTTTCATTCTAATTTCCGTCAGGCAAGAAAATTGAGACTTGAGTTTTTGTTGTTCAGAGTTGTTTTTCTCAATTTGTTCAGGAGAGTAGTAATGTGTCAGTATCTCCGATTTAATGGCATGACCAAGCATTGGGAAAATCATAGTTTTTGAATGGTTAATCATCACATTTGCGACTTTTTCACATTCGGGAGCAAGCTGCTCATATTGCTTACAAGTTTGTGTTATTGCTCTTAAGCGTGGAAATGGCCCCATAAAACTAAACATCATATTATAAGTAGCAAATAAATAGTAATCATGGTTTTCACTCAGAGATTTCATGACATCCGGTGATAATGCTTCACTGAAATTTGTAATTTGTTTGATATCTTCATCAATGAATTTTGTTGGCACTGTGTTGTTTTTAATATACTGTTCAATAGCTTCTTCTAGTTCTTGAGAGGAGATAAAATGTGTGTCTGTATATTCTGTTTTTGACATTTTTTTGATGAGTTCAATTATTTTTTCTTCATCACTATTGTCATAAGACTTACTAAGAGAGATAAGATAAACCGCAAGATTTTTGGGTTCGGATTGTATGAGCTTCTTATTGATTGCCTTGAAATTGCAGTAGTTGAACATTTCTTGATTGAATCCGCAAATCTGAGCAGCAATCATTAAACTTCGGGTTGATAATGTCTCGTTTTTAACAATTTCATCAATCATTTCTCCCAGTTCCTGATAATCGAGCAAGCTCTTTTCTTCTTCAGGAGCAATGCCCAATGAAGTGAGTTTTTTATTAATCGCTTCGATATTGACATCCGGACTTTCATGTTGCAATAAGAAATCAGTTAAGCCATTTTCATAATCTTTCATGAATGCCTGATATTCCGGACTGCTTTTGTTTTCATAAGCAAATGTCAAATTCGTTATTAAAAAAATTACTAACA
>ERZ795048.2416-NODE-2416-length-15035-cov-20.457810_pt1 | contig 15035 bp, 16 predicted proteins | sample MGYA00375132_ERZ795048 | MGnify/ENA primary metagenome ERZ795048 (study PRJEB30177, sample SAMN05720225) | activated sludge metagenome | isolation source: Anaerobic digester | place: Hong Kong | collected 2014-12-17 ...
TTTTTATATTATTATATGTTCCCATAATGTTATTGAATAGTTTCTCGCATGCGCAGCCATGACCTATTTTAAAAAAATAATATAGATATAAATAAATGTTAAAGGATTGTGATTAAATGGCTAAAGAGTTCGCTAGAAAGTTTTATGATAGTCCTGCGTGGCGCAAGGTAAGAAAGAGTTATATAGCGCATCGAATGACGATAGATGGCGGACTGTGTGAGATGTGTCATGACAAACCGGGATACATTGTCGATCATAAAGAAGAACTGACACCGGATAATATAAATGATCAGATGATAACGATGCATTACAGGAACTTTCAATATCTATGCCAGGCATGTCATAATAGAAAGACGTTTGGCAAGGAGGAGGACAGATATTGCTTTGACGATGAAGGGAATCCGATTCCGATAACTCCCCCCTGAATTTAATTTATGTTTCGTTTGAGATAACCGGAGTGATGAGGTTGAAATAATACATAGATAAATTACACGACCCAGTGTAGTTTAACAAAATAGGAGAAAAGACAATGAAAAATACAGAGAACTATGATGAAATGACAAAGGATGAAATTATTCAGGCGGAAAGGGAAAAACTTAGTGGTATTTATAACCAGTATGATTCAAAGACAAAAAAGTCCGTTTCCGCACTAGTAAATGAAGCTGCTTGGATGTCCGCAAGTCTTTATGAATTAAGAAAAATTGTTAATGAAAAAGGCTACACAGAAATTTATCAGAACGGGGCAAACCAACACGGAACAAAGAAATGTAGCGAAGTCGAATTGTATAATACTATGATAAAAAATTATTCGTCTGTCGTAAAACAGCTCACTGATCTTTTGCCGAGAGATAAAAAAGAGAAGACGGATGAAGATGATGGATTTGCAAATTTTGTAACAGGGAGAAAAAACTAACATGATAAAATATCCGGATGATTATAACCCGATAAAAGAATACTGGGAGTATTTGAATGAATGTAAAAATACAAATATTGATCCTCCTGGATATAAAATTTATGAGACATATCGAAAGATTATTTACGATATGGAACATCCGGGAAAGTATTTTTATTCTCACAGCAGGGCAAATCACATATTGGAATTTGCAGAGAATTATTGCAGACATTCAAAAGGTGCACTTGGCGGACAACTTGTAAAGTTAGAACTATGGGAAAAAGCAACGCTTGCGGCCATCTTCGGATTCATCGACGGGAACGGATATAGAAAGTACAAAAAAGCAAAGTTAATCGTTGCGAAAAAAAATGGTAAATCTCTAATAGCATCCATTGTCGGATTGTATTTGTTAGTTGCAGATGGAGAACACGGGCCCGAAGTTTATGCAGTTGCCACAAAAAGAGATCAAGCGAAGATTATATGGCAAGAGTCAAAAAAAATGGTTAGAAAATCAAAACCATTATTAAAAAGAATCAGAACGCTTGTTGCCGAACTCGTCAGCGATTTTAATGACGGTGTTTACAAACCGCTTGCATCCGATAGCGACACTCTTGACGGCCTGAATATTCATGGCGCGTTGATGGATGAGATACATCAATGGAAAAGTGGAAAAGCGTTATATGATATTATTGCAGACGGTGTTAGCGCAAGAATGCAGCCACTCATTTTTATCACATCTACGGCTGGCACGATTAGAGAAGATATATACGACGATGAGTACGAAGAATCCGAGCGAATCATAAATGGATATTTTGACGATGTTGGATATAAGGACGAAGAAGTAATATCTTTTATCTATGAACTTGACAACCGCAAAGAATGGACGGACCCAAACTGCTGGAAAAAGGCAAATCCCGGATTGGGAACAATAAAAAATTTTGATACGCTATTTAAAAAAGTCGAGAGGGCAAAATTAAATTTATCCCTTGTTAGAAATATCATTTGCAAAGAGTTTAATATACCGGAAACGAGTTCCGAGTCATGGTTATCAAAAGAACAGGTTATGAACGAAGCTGTATTTGATACAGCTGTGTTAAAACCAAAGTACGGTATAGGCGGATGCGATCTATCGTCGAAGGTAGACCTAACAGCCGCAAAAATTATATTTATGGTTCCCGGCGACGAGCATATATATGTCTTGCAAATGTATTGGATTCCGGCTGATTTGGTCGAACAAAGAACGAAAGAAGATCATATCCCGTACGATCTATGGATTGAAAAAGGATATTGCAGGACGTGTCCTGGAAATAAAAATCATCCGAAGTATATTACGGAATGGTTTGTTGAAATGCGAGACAAATATGATATTTATATTCCGTGGATTGGTTATGACGCATGGTCGGCAACATATTGGGTAGAAGAAATGCAAGTATATTTTGGTATAAATTCTATGATTCCAGTTATACAGGGAAAGAAAACATTGTCCGATCCCATGAAGTCACTTGGAGCAGACCTTGACAAAAAACTGATTGTGTATAATAATAATCCTATGGATAGATGGTGTTTATTTAACACTGCTATCGACATAGATAAAAACGATAATATACAGCCGATAAAAACAAGCAAGCCGACGCGAAGAATAGACGGAACGGCGGCACTGTTAGACGCATATGTTGTTTTGCAAGATAAAATGGCAGAATATCAAACGATGATTTGACGAAAGCGGGTATATAATGAAATTTTTTGATAGATTTAGAAATGTTGCGACATCTGCAAGGTTTAAGATGGTTACAGAGCGCGGAAACGGATTTTATGAATGGAACGGCGTTTTGTTTGAGAGCGACATCGTAAGAGCATGTATTCGTCCGAGAGCAAAAGCAATGGGAAAGCTCGTCGGAAAACACATTCGCAAAACCGTAAAGAATGGCGCAACGGAAATAGTCACGAATCCAGATGCTTATATGAAATTTCTGCTAGAAGAACCAAATCCGTATATGTCCGGACAGGTCATGCAGGAAAAAATTGCAAATCAGTTATCATTAAATAACAATGCGTTTATATTGATTATGCGTGACGCCAATGGAATACCTGTAGAATTATATCCGATTCCGGCAACTGGTGTAGAAGCCATTTATAATGCATCCGGTGACTTATCGCTTAAATTTTATTTTATAAATGGAAAATGGATGACAGTTCCGTATACAGAAGTAATTCATTTGCGCGATGATTTTTACAGCAATGATATTTTTGGAGACTCTCCGGCTGTTGCGCTGACGAGTTTAATGAATGTTGTCGGAACGATCGATAGAGGAATTATACAGGCAATTAAAAATAGCAGTGTCGTACGATGGCTATTAAAATTTACGACACCATTGAGACCGGAAGATTTAAAAAGAAACGTGCAGGATTTTGTTGATAATTATTTGAGCGCAGAAACTACAACGTTCGGCGCGGCTGGCATGGATTCGAAAGCAGACGTAATTAGAATCGAGCCAAAGGATTATGTTCCAAATGCAGCGTTGACAGACAAAACAAGAGAGCGCATTTTATCGTTTTTTAACACAAATGATAAGATTGTCCGATCAGAATATACAGAAGATGAATGGAACTCATATTTTGAAGCAAGAATTGAGCCGGATTCTGTACAAATGAGTTTGGAATATACAAGAAAATTATTTACAAGGACACAGCGTGGATTTGGAAATAAAATTGTGTTTGAAGCAAGCAACCTGCAATGCGCAAGCATAAGTACAAAACTTGCACTGGTCGCAATGGTAGACAGGGGAGCATTGCTTCCAAACGAATGGAGAGAAACGATGAATCTATCTCCAATAGCGGGCGGTGACGAACCGATTAGAAGGCTTGACACGCAGGTTGTAAACCAGCTTGTAAAAAAGATCGATGGTGAAAATTATAAAGAACTTTCAAATTTAATTCTGGTCATGCTTAGCGCGGGAAAGGATAATGATCATGAAAAAGATAGAAATAAAGGGTGAGATAATACCAAATGACGATCAAGAAATGTACGACTGGTTCGGCATAGATGCAGTTTCGCCAAAAAAAGTACTATCTGAATTAGGCGTTGCCGGTGGTGATGATATTGAAATTGAAATAAACTCAATCGGCGGCGATGTTGTTTCCGCTTCCGAAATATCAACCGCTATAAGGTCATACGCAGGAAACAAACAAATTAATGTTGTAGGTCTTGCGGCTTCCGCGGCTTCCGTGATTGCAATGTCCGCGAAATCATCTATCGCACCAACTGCATTACTCATGGTACATAATGCATCAACGATAGCGTCTGGAGATTACAGGGATATGCAACATGCGGCTGAATTGCTAAAAACAGTCAACAAGGCTGTGGCGAATGCGTACATGGAAAAGACGGGGTTGTCGGAAAAGGAATTGTTTGCTATAATGGATAAAGAAACTTGGATGTCGGCGCAGGATGCAGTAAAAAACAAATTCATTGATTCGATTATGTTCATTGATAAGACAGGGTCGCATCAATCAAATGCTTTTTACAACGGTCATGGCTTGATTTCAAGGCAGACCGCTGAAAAGATAAGAAATGAGTATATGAAACATGTAAATGCCGGCAATGTAGAAAACAAGCCGGAAGATGCGCGGAAGATAATGGCGCAACTTGAACTTTTAAGATTGAAGGGAGAACAGAAGTAATGACAAGAGAAGAATATCTTGCAAAAAGAAACTCGTTGCTTGACGCCGCGCAAACAGCAGCGGACGCTTCCGATATGGCAACGGTGGGGGCAAAAACAGAAGAAATCAAAAAGCTTGACGCATCGTTTGAAGCGTCTGCGGAGGCACAGGCTAACATTGCAGCAATGAGAGATCAAGTATCACAGGCTGCGCCGCTCACGGCAAATGGAATCACGTCAAATGTTGTGAATTTTGTCGGTGGGAAAGCGGTAAAGCAGGAAGAAAAAGAGGATATTTATGCATCAAAAGGATATAGGATCGCATTTGCAAACTATGTAGCAAAAGGGGTTCCGATTCCTGCAAAGTTTAGGAATACAGACGAGAATACGCTCACAACAGATGTTCCGGGCGTAATTCCGACAACAATCGTTCCGAGAATTATTGAAACGATGGAAGCGATCGGAATGATTTATCCGTTAATTACGAAAACGAATTATAAGACTGGTGTCCAGATTCCGACATCCTCTGTTCGTCCGGTTGCTACACGTGTGGCAGAGGGCGCGGGTTCGGATAAAAAGAAAAAAACAGTTTCCTATATTACGTTTTATGCTTACAAATTGCGTTGCGAAATTAGCTGGAGCATGGAAGTAAATGAAATGACTCTTGGAATTTTTGAATCCACATTTACAAAACAGGTTTCCGAAGCCATGATTAAAAAGATCGAGAGTGAAATTTTATCTACGGCAGACGGTTCAGCATCCTGCAAAGGTATTTTTGCAGAAACGCCGAACTCCGGCCAGTTACTACAGCAAAGCGAACTGTCTTATGAAAATCTTGTCGCGGCAGAAGCGGCTCTTCCGGAACAGTATGAGGGCAATGCGGTCTGGGTAATGACAAAAAAGACATTCATGGGATATATGGGAATGACAGATGCGAACGGACAGCCAATCGCCCGCGTAAATTATGGTATGGGTGGAAAGCCGGAAAGAACGCTGCTTGGCAGGCCGGTTGTTACGGCAGGTGAATATATGTCAAGTTTTTCCTCAACACTGACCGCCGGAGCGGTATTTGCTGCGATCTTTAATTTTGCGGACTACGCATACAACACAGTTTACGATATGGGTATTATGCGTAAGCAGGACTGGGATACGGAAGATATGTTGACAAAAGCCGTTATGTCCAATGATGGAAAAGTTGTAGACAAGGGATCGTTGGTTGTTATCAAAAAGAAAGCGTAGGTGATTGATATGATGGCACCTTACAAACATGATTTTGGGCAGGAAATAACAACTGACGCAAAAGACACTTCTTGCGATATGGCTTTTCTTGCACACTATAAAATTGAAGCAGCAGACGCGGTGGCGGCAGATACTGACGGCGTACATGCAGCAAAAACATGTCCGGCTATAAACGCGGCAGCAAGCGCAACAGTCGAAGCTGCATCTGCGGGAACGGACACTCTCACGGTATCGTCAACGGTCGCAATCGGGGCAGCGGCAAATGCATTGAGTATTTTGCTCACGACGGCAGAAGGCGACACGCTTGCAGTATCGAAAAACGATCCGGACACAGATGGGGTTATCAATATTGCTCTTGCAAATGCGACGGCTTCAAAAAATACGGCAACGTTGATTCAGGCTGCGATTAGAGCGTTATCGACAGTTAACGGAGTTGACGTATCCGCATTTACGTGTTCGGCTGGTGGAAATTGGAACACGGCGGCAATAGCAACCGGAGAAACAGAAGCGGTTGATTTTACTGGCGGCGTTACATCGATCGATGTTTTGACAACCGAAATTACAAATCCGGCAGTACCGAGAAATATTACGGCTAAATCCGGCGGTACAGCGGCAGATATCGGAGCGATACAGGTTACCGTTTCCGGAACGAATTTCAACGATGAGGAGATCAGCGAAACACTCCCGATATTTACAGCAAATTCCGCAACGACTGTTTCCGGCTCCCTCGCATTTAAGACAGTTACGGAAATTTCCATTCCCGCACATGACGGACTTGGAGCAACAACAGAAATCGGGTTCGGCAATAAATTCGGACTGCCGTATATGCTTGAAGCTGACGAACTCGTGACTGTAAAATTGTTCGACAAAGCCGCAGACACTGGAACGGTTACTCCGGATGCGGACGAATTGGAAAAGAATGTTTTCGCAATAAACGGAACGCCTGACGGAACAAAAGATATTGACCTTTATATCATCGTATAAAAATTTGCGCGGAGGATTTGAAAAAGTCTTTCGCGCATAAAGAGGAAGTGTAAAGATGTCTCTGTTATCAGACATGGCGTTATCGCTTAGGATTAAAACAACAACATACAATACAGAAATTCAGGATTTGATCGATGCGTGTATCGCAGACCTGACGATCAGCGGCATACTGCAAAGTAAAATTGACACTCTGAATACTGACTCACCTGACATTCTGCTCAAGCGGTGCGTAATTTTGTATTGTAAGTCAGGCTTCGGACTTGACAACAAAGACGATACGAAATATAAATTGATGTATGACAGCTTGAAGATACACCTCATGTTGTCAAGCGAATATACTGTGGAGGTCGCCGATGTTTAAGGATGATATTGTACTAATTTATGTCGATAACAGCCAAAAAAACGAAAATGGCTATCCGATAACGGTAGAAACGCGCTATCCTGCATTTGCGGAAAAAATGTCCGTAGACAGGAAGGAGTTTTACACATCATTACAGGCGGGAATAAGTCCGACTGCGATTTTTAAAATGAGAAATGAAGATTATGAAGAAACAAAACACATTGTTGACGGTAAAGCAGTTTATGCGTCTATCGTTGAATATGATGGCGGGAGATATGATATAATCCGAGGATATGTTATCGGCGACGGCATGATCGAATTAACATGTAAGTAGGTGATCGCATGGCAACGTTTGAATTTGACTATGATAAATTTGAAAGTCAGTTTGCAGACCTTGACAATTTTGATGAAATCGCCCCGAAAATATTAGAGCAGACAGTTCCGATATTAACAGCGGCAGTCAAAAAAGAATGCGAAAATCATACACGTACGCGCGATATGGTAAATTCGGTAAAGCAGACAAAGGTGACAAAACGCAAAGATGGATTTGGCGTTGTTGTTCGACCGACCGGAAAGGACAGTAAAGGCGTTCGAAATATGGAGAAAATGGCGCATGCCGAGTATGGAACGTCAAAACAGTCGGCAACACCGATTTTGTCAAAAGCGATCGCGGATTCCAAGTCTGCGGTAACGGAAAAAATGCAGGAATTATACAATGAGGTTGTTGGAAAATGACGGTAAATCAAAAAATTATTGCGGCTATAAGTCCAATAGTGGATATTGAACCAGTCGTATATACTGGAACAAAAACAACATACGCGATTTTTGAATTTTTACCGGACGAAGTTATTGTATCCGGTGACGATGACGCGAGTTTAGATTTGCTATCGCCGCGCATACATTTGTTTTGTCCTGTTTCTTCCGATCCCGAAGCATTGCGGAAATCCATCAGAATCGCGTTGAAAAAAGCAGGTTTTACATATCCAACAATAACACAAACGTACGAATCAGACACGAAACTGCATCATATTATTTTTGATTGTGAGATGCTAAGGGCATCGGAAAGGGAATAGGTATAACATGTATACAGGTTTAAGATATCCATATATCTCTAAATTAAACGAATCAACCGGGTTATACGAAAGTGGATTTGTCGCAAATAAAGGAGTTGAACTTGTTTTCACTCCTGCATTTAATACAACATCGTATCCGGGCGACGATAAGATCGTAAAGCAGATTGACATTTTTAAAAATGCGACCGTTGCGGCAAAAGTAACATCGTTGCCGATCGTTGCAGCTTCCGTCGTATTTGGCCATACCGTTTCCGGCAATAACATTGTTAGGAATGTAGACGACAAGCCGAATTATGTCGGGTATGGATATGTCACTACGCAGGTAAATGATTCCGGTCCGGATACGTATATTGCGAAAGTAATACCGAAAGTAAAATTTGTTGATGGCGCAGAAACATTTACAGCAAACGGTGACACGATCACTGTTACGGCTCCGCAGATTAACGGAGCGGCTGTTGCAAATGATAATGGGGATTGGCTTATCGAGGAAACATTTGATACGATCGAAGAAGCTGAAAATTATGTAAAAGTATACCTGAACATCACAGATCAGGTTGCTGCTCCGGTCGCAAGCGTTGATGCCGGAACATATACGGAAGCACAGTCTGTAACATTGTCATGCGCGACATCAGGCGCAACGATTTATTACACGACAAACGGTCTTACTCCGACGGATGCTGATACAGAATATACGACAGCGATTGCAGTTTCTACATCACAAATGCTTAAAGCAATCGCGATAAAATCCGAGTCACTTGATTCTCGGATTATGGAAAATGAGTACATCATAACGGCATAGTTTTTCCTCCTCCTACGGAAAGGGCGCGGCTTTTAATAGTCCGTGTCCTTTTTGAAAGAAAGGCATAAAAATGAGAAAAATAATAATAAGCGGGAACGAATACCCGATCAGATTTGATTATATGGTTTTGCGCGCACTGTCTGAAAAATACGACAGCATACGGCAATTTGAAATGGATTTACGCGGATGGACTGTTGCGGGAACGGATAAAGACGGAAACGAAATTATGAAAAAGACAAAAGAGCCATCTGTCAGGTGCATTATGTTCTTACTTCCGTTAATGATAAATTCCGCTCTTGATTATCAGGGGTTCGCTCCGGTAGATGAAGAAAAAATCATAAAAGAGATTGATTTGAATTTTACAGAACTTGCTATAATTTTGCACAATGAAATGAAAACATGTTTTAAAAGTTGCATACCTGAAAAAAAAAAGTACGATCCGACTCCGGAAGCCTGAAAAAGTTTCCGTTCGCAGAAATTTTATACACATGTTTGGCAAAATTGAATTTATCAAAGCGAGAGTCAGAACATATTTATATAGGCGAATATTTAGAGTTGTTCGAAGTGTACAAAAAATATTACAATATGGAAGTTATGAAAGAAATATTCGTAGATGAAAAGCAGGATAAACAGGAAACGGAAAAATTACCGGACTGGTATAAACCACCAAAGGGGTAAACTATGGCGAATAAAATTAGCTTAGGCGCATCATTAACGCTTGACGGCGAAAAAGAATATAAACAGGCACTAAAAGAAATAACATCAGAACAAAAACTGCTCACGTCGGAAATGAAACTATCTGCGGAACAGTTTAAAAATAATGCAAATTCGGTCGAAGCATTACAGTCAAAAAATGAAATCTTGACAAAGCAAATATCGTCACAGACGGACAGGGTTGAGTTATACACAAAAGCGGTTGAAGAATCCACGGCGAAACAGAAAAAAGCCGCCGAAAATGTTGAGAATTATAAGTCTGAACTGGAAAAAGCAAAGACTGAACTTGACAACATGAAATCTTCTTCAAATACGACAACCGACGCCCTTGAAAAACAGGAAAAAGTTGTTTCTGATTTGGAGAAGAAGCTTTCTGTTGCAGAAAATGCATATAACAAAACCACGCAAACGACCAATTCATACAAGACATCGTTGAATAATGCCGAAGCCGGATTGCAGAAACTTGACAACGAGTTGGTACAAAACGAAAAATATTTAGAAGAAGCAAAGACGAGCGCGAATAAGACAGCAACGTCCATAGATAATATGGGAAATAAAGCCGCCGTTGCTAAGACAGAAGTATCTTCTTTTGGCTCAACCATGCAAGCAAATCTGACAAGCGCGGCTATTATTGGCGGCGTGATCGCTCTCGGAAACGCAGTCAAAAGAGTTTCGGAAAATATTGTCGAGTTGGGTGTTGACGCGGCAAAATACGCAGATGATATGCTGACCTTATCCACGCAGACGGGAATTTCTACAGATAAACTGCAGGCATATAATTACATGGCTGAATTGACCGACACGTCTATGGAAACCATTGAAAAAACGATGGTTAAGAATATAAAATCCATGTACAATGCGCAAAAAGGCACAGAAGATTATGTAGACGCATATAATGAACTAGGCGTTGCGTTTGAAGATAGCAACAAAAATCTGCTTGATTCGGAAACGGTATACTGGAATTTAATAGATGCCCTTGGACAAATAGAAGATGAAACAAAGAGAGATTCTCTTTCGCTTGTTATTTTCGGGAAATCTGCGCAGGATTTAAACACTCTTGTTGCGCAAGGCTCTGCCGGAATTAAAGAATTTACGGACGAAGCAATCAGCATGGGAGCGGTTCTTGATAAAGACACGTTGCAAAAACTTGTAAAGACCTCGGACGCAATCGACCGGTTCACGCAAAGCACAGAAATACTCAAAAGAAAAATCGGTGCAGAGTTATCTGATGAAATCGAAGATTCAATGGATAGAATAACAGAAGCGATCACGGATTCGAGTGACGAAATAGCAGACTTGGCAGAAGATGGCATAAATTTATTAACAGACGGTTTCGAATGGCTGATAGATAATGCAGATATTGTGATTGCCGGATTGTCCGGAATCGGAGCATCTATGATAACCGCAAAAGCGGTGAGTGGAGTGACCGCTGCAATAGATGCGTATAAAACATTGTCTGCGGCTACAAAAACAGCCGCTGTTTCGCAGGAAGCATTGAATCTTGCGCAAGCGGCAAATCCGATCGGGTTATTGATAACTGCGGTCGCAGGAATAACCGCCGCCATGATTACATATTCAAAAGTGTCAGAGGGTGCAGAAACTGAAACGCAAAAATTTTTAGAAGCAACAAAAGAATCGACTGCAACATTGAATAGCAGTATCGAAAGCAGAAATCAAAATATCCAGTCTATCCAATCCGAATACGGTTTTATGAAAACGCTTGAGACGGAACTCTCATCATTGAATGAAAAAGAAGTTCTGTCGAATGCGGAAAAATCACGCATGAATGAAATTGTTGCAAAGTTAAATTCAGAATTGCCGGAACTTAACCTTGCAATAGATGAGCAGACGGGCAAATTAATCGGAAATACTGCGGCTATTAAGGATTCAATCGAGCAAAATCTCGAATGGTATAAAGTGCAGGCGGCTAAAGAGGAATTAACCGAACTATACGAAGATCAAGCCGATGCAGAACTTGAGATTTACAAGATAAATCAACAGTTGGAAGAACAGCAGCAGAAGTTAATTGACATTGAAGAATCCAGGGCGGAAGCGATCGAAAAAGCGAACGAAGCGATCGAAAATGGAATTGATGATGGCGGGCAGCTACAACTTACAATCGAGCAACTGACACAATCGCAGGACGAAGCGACAAGCTCAATCGAAAAATTGACAGAGCAGAAAAACGCTTTGTCGGAAACGGAAAAATCACAGGCTGAACAGGTCGATATATTAAATGGATATATCGGCGAAAATACAGAAGCCACAGAAGAAAACACGGACGCAGTCGAAGAAGCATCGAATACTTATACTGCATACGGGGATATTGTTGTCGGTGCAAGTGCGGATATGACGTCTAGCATTAATGAATTAAACGAGTCGTTTTCAGACGCGAAAGAGTCCGCAGAAGATAGCCTAAATTCACAAATCGGATTGTTTCAAGCAGCATCAGAACAATCAAGTATATCCGTTTCCGAGATGGCTGATAATTTGGCATCGCAGACAGAAGCGTTTAATCAGTATAAGGATGATTTACTTGCAGCAAGCGGGCTGGTCGAAGATGGACTCATGCAGGACGGTTTACTTGGTTATATAGAGTCATTTGGCATTGATGGAGCGGGTTATTTGCACGAACTGGTAAATGCTGCAGAGACAGACAAAGATTCCTTTAACGACCTCATGGCGCAATGGGCGGAGTTGTCTGATGCAAAAAGCCAGCTGTCTGATTCAATGGCAGAAATTGAGACTAATTATACTGACGCAATGGCAAGAATCGGCGTTGTCATGGATGACGGAAACGAAGAAGTAAGACAAAGTACGGTCGACTTGGCAGACGGCATCGTTGAGACTGGCGAAAACTTAGAAGAAGAATTCGTAAATACATATGATCGCATGATGGTTTCTGCAAACGATACAATCGTTGCGAAAACGCCAGAAGTTGCTTCATCTGCAACATCAATGGGCGCAAATGTTATAACTGCACTGAATACAGAATTAGAAGTTGTTGATGGGAAATCCTTAAAAGCGCAAACTGCTGCAACGGCCGTTGTTGACGGATTTGCAGCCGGGATTTATAATGGAACTAGCACAGTATCCAGTGCATTTCAAGCCATGATAAATGATGCGATAGACAATGCGGATTTTTCCGGACTTACAAGTAAACTTGATCGGGCAATCGGCAGCGCATTGAGATAACGAGGTAATTTATGGACATTCGACAAATAACCTTAAAAAATAAAAATGGAATCATTTTAAATCTGAACGATACAGATCATTTTTTTGAGCAGTTAAGCGGGTTTGGATTTGAGCGAAAAATTGATACGGAGTCGGTCGGGATTAATTTTATCGAAGTGGAAAACTATATAAAGCAGCCAAAAATAAAAGGGAATATGAAGTTTTCCAGTTACGCGTTTTATAATAGTTTTATAAGGTTTTCGCAATTTACCCCGCTTATTATGTCGTACACGATGCCGGGAATTGACGAAACGTATTATATAAATATAAAAGCGGAAAGTATCGGCAAGACGGAAAAAGAAAATGATCTGCTTGTTTGCCCTGTGGAGTTTTTGGGATACGGACATTTTTACAGAGAAGTATCCGCGCAGAACGAGACTGGCGGAACAGGAAAAGTTTATCCATATACATACCCGTACACCTATTCCGATAATTCAAGCGGAACAGTGACAATCGAGTCAGATACGACGCTTGAAAGTCCGGTCAAAATCACGTTTTTTGGAGAATGTGAAAATCCATCGTGGACGCATTATGTAGATGGGGTTGTTGCCGGAAACGGAAAAGTAAATTGTACGGTCGGGGCAGGTGAAAGATTAATTATAGATACAACGTCGGTTCCGTACTCAATCAAAAAATTCGACTCGACCTTGACAGAAATTGACGACTGTTATCAGGACAGCGATTTTTCCACAAATAGATTTATTCTTTTAGAACTTGGCGAAAATAAAATTGGATTTACGCATGAAGGAACCGGAGATTTGAGCGTTTTGGTAGAGGGTAGACTGGAATACGAGAGTGTATAGGGGGAATTAATTATGACATATCCTAGTTTGACAGATAACTTTAATTTGGAAACATGGAATGCGAATTTTAAAGAATTAAAAGACGCGCAGGACAATGTACCACTAAAAACATTGATGTTCTATCCGGACAATCAGTTTGGAAGCATTGTATCGACCGATCTCGATGCAATAACTACGAGCGGATTTTATACATGCGCTTCATCCGCTACAAATGCGCCATTTACAACAGCTTCTGCTTTTATTTATCATCATCAGGCAAATGCCGCAACTGATGCATGGCAGAGAGCGACTTCATATGTTGACGGTAGCGAAAAAATTAGATATAAGAGGGCTGGTTCTTGGACTTCTTGGATTGATTTTGTTGCGGGCGATATGCTTGCGTCTGTCTATGCTACAAACGGAGCAACCGGAACTGTGGATAATTCGATTGCCCTAAACGGACATGCCGATACCTACTTTCAGGCAGCAGAAGCCGGAAAAGGACTAAGTACAAATGACTATACAACTGCTGAAAAGACAAAACTTTCCGGCATCGCGGAAAATGCAAATAATTATTCATTGCCAAATGCGACAGATTCTGTTCTTGGCGGCGTAAAAAAAGGATCCAGAGTTACGATTACAGACGGCGTTATATCCGCTGACATTACAACTAAATCATATTCTAACATATCCGTATTGACCAGCGCATGGGCTACAAACCCTAAATCTTTAACAGGAGAAGCCGCCCTATATACTGCCGGCTATGTTTATCGTGCACCCGTTACGTGCTCCGGCATGTCAACATCGTATTACTCACTGGTCGAATTCGGAGCGGCAGAAGCAGTCGGAGGGAATTACGCACCAATATCAATAGAGGGCACTGATTTGGTTTATATTTATGCGAAAACTGCGCCAAGTGCAACAATTACAGTTGCATCTGTACAAGGAATATTGAAGGGGGCATAATTATGGGAAAAACAAATGCGGTAATAGGCGGAGGCGGCTCGCCTCAATTATATAAAACATATGGGGTTGCAATAGATTTTAATGCTTCAAACCCAGACACAATGTGCACCTATACTGATGATGCGGTAGGAATGACAGCTGGTAGCGCAGATTGGCTTAAGAAACCTATTTTTTCTTTAATTAAATCTTGCTTATTAAATAATGGTTCTGTTTTAGGTTACCTAAATGAAGCAAATATTGCTCAATATGTCGGAGGCGCATCTGCTGATATTACTACTCTCGGTAACGATGTAATGATAGAAATTGGTGCAAGAGTCGGCTATATGATTACATGGGATAGTTATAGAATTTTA
>ERZ795048.2418-NODE-2418-length-15028-cov-15.874374_pt1 | contig 15028 bp, 28 predicted proteins | sample MGYA00375132_ERZ795048 | MGnify/ENA primary metagenome ERZ795048 (study PRJEB30177, sample SAMN05720225) | activated sludge metagenome | isolation source: Anaerobic digester | place: Hong Kong | collected 2014-12-17 ...
TCCGTGAGGGCGGCAGGACCGTCGCCTCGGGCGTTATCGTCAAGGTTATAGAATAAACGAATAGGAGCTTTTGTAAGATGGAGACACAAAGGATACGAATACGGTTAAAAGGGTACGACCATAAACTCATTGACCAGTCTGTCCAGGAGATAGTTGATGCAGCACGAAGGACCGGTGCACGGGTGGCAGGGCCTATCCCGCTTCCGACCAAGATTGAGAAATATTGTGTTCTGCGGTCTCCTCATGTTGATAAAAAATCCAGAGATCAGTTTGAGATCAGAACCTTTAAAAGGCTCTTGGATATTCTGGACCCGACACAGCAGACGGTCGATTCTTTGATGAAGTTGGATCTCTCAGCTGGAGTTGACGTAGAGATTAAGCTTTAAAGAACGTGGAGAAGAAGATGATTAAGGGGATCTTAGGGAAAAAGCTGGGAATGAGCCAGATCTTCAATGAAAATGGAGAGATAGTTCCAGTTACGTTAATACAGACCGGCCCCTGTTTTGTTATTCAGAAAAAGCTGAAAGATCGAGACGGCTACGACGCTATTCAACTCGGTTTTGAACCGAAGAAGGAAAGTCGGGTCAACCAGCCGTTGAAGGGTCATCTAAACAAAGCAGGAAAGGGATATTTCTACCATCTCAGGGAGATGCAGTGCGACGACATGGAATCCGTTGAGGTGGGCCAGGAAATCAAGGCATCCGATATCTTTGAAAAAGGCGAGAAGATCAAGATCACCGGCACGTCAAAGGGCAAAGGATTTGCCGGCGTGACAAGACGTCATGGCTTTGGCGGTCTTCCAGCCTCTCACGGATCTCTTATCCATCGGGCTACCGGGTCCATTGGATGCTCAGCCGATCCGAGCAAGGTTATCAAGGGCAAGAGGATGCCCGGCCAGTTGGGCAATAAGAGAGTAACCACGAAAGGCCTGGAAGTGGTAGATGTCATGGCGGATGAGAATGTCATTGCCATAAAAGGTGCCGTGCCCGGAGCCAAAGGCCAGGTCGTTGTATTGAAAAAACAAGGGGTGTAGAGATGCCTACTGTGGATGTATATAACATGGCCGGGGAAAAGGTCAAAGAGATCGACCTGAACGAAACGGTCTTCGGCTGCGAATTAAAACCTCACCTGATCCATGATGTCGTGATCTGGCAGCAGGCGAACAGGAGAGTGTCAACCGCCAAGACCAAGAGCAGGTCTGAGGTTTCAGGCGGCGGCAAAAAGCCGTGGCGTCAGAAAGGATCAGGCAGGGCCCGCGCAGGGACGAACAGATCGCCCATATGGAGAAGCGGCGGCGTGATCTTTGGTCCGAACGGCAGGAAGTATGCCAAGAAACTGCCCAAGAAGATACGTTCTCAGGCCCTGCGTTCCGCGTTGAGCATGAAGTTCAACGAGAATGTATTCAAGGTCGTGGATATAATTACCCTTGAAGAGCCAAGGACAAAACTGTTCGTACAGGCCCTTGATTCCCTGGGAATGGAAAACTCCCTGGTGGTGATGGGGAATATGAGTAGAGATATGTCACTTGCCTCGAGAAATCACAGCAAGTCCAAGATGCTCGATGTCAAAGGGCTGAATGTATACGATATCCTCAGATATGAGGGCCTGATCATGGACCTCGAGGCTGTTGAGTATATTCAGGAGAGGCTGAAGCAATGAAGGATTTTACACAGATTATAGAGAAGCCAATCATTACAGAAAAAGGCACCATGCTCAGGCAGGATGGCAATCAACTGGTGTTCGCCGTACACAAGGATGCCAACAAGATCGAGATCAAGCAGGCAATAGAAGATCTGTTCAGCGTTCATGTGGAAGATGTGAAGACCATGGTTGTCAAGGGAAAGACCAAACGCTGGGGCATGCATCAGTATAAACGCCGGGCCTGGAAAAAGGCCATTGTGACGCTGCGGCAGGGTGAAAGCATAGAGTTTTACGAAGGGGTATAGCAGATGAGCATACGGAGCTTCAAACCAACATCAGCCGGAAGACGTGAAATGACGGTCTCCACCTTCAAGGAGATCACCACTACAACGCCGGAGAGATCGCTTACCTGTTCGCTGAGGAAAAAAGGCGGCAGGAATAACCTGGGACGGGTCACGGTCCGTCATCAGGGTGGCGGTCACAAGCGACTGTATCGGATCATCGACTTCAAGCGGGACAAAGTGGGCGTACCCGGCAAGGTAGTAACCGTTGAATACGACCCGAACCGCTCAGCCAGGATCTCTCTGATCCAGTATGCGGACGGCGAGAAGCGATACATCATATGGCCGGACGGTCTTGCGGTGGGGAGTACGGTAATAGCCTCCGAGGATGCAGAAATCAGACCCGGAAACGTGATGAGTCTGAAAGCCATCCCCCTGGGAACATTCGTACATAACGTGGAATTCAGGCCTGGTAAGGGCGGCCAGCTGATCAGAGCTGCCGGAACCTATGCCCAGGTGCTGGCAAAAGAAGGAACCTATGTCCAGCTCAAGATGCCTTCGGGTGAAGTGAGAAAGATCTTCTCCGAGTGCAAGGCAACCATTGGACAGGTAGGCAACGTGAGTCATTCCAATATCACGGTGGGCAAAGCCGGAAGAAGCCGCTGGCTCGGTATACGGCCGACGGTCAGAGGCGTTGCCATGAACCCGGTGGACCATCCGCATGGTGGTGGTGAAGGCAGGGTCAAGGGTAACCATCCGGTCACGCCGTGGGGTGTTTCAACAAAGGGCCATAAAACACGTAAGAAGACCAAGGGCTCGGATAAGTATATCGTTAAGAGGAGGAAATAAGCTGTGTCCCGTTCATTGAAAAAAGGCCCTTTTGTTGATGATCACTTGCTGAAGAAAGTGCTCGAGGCGCAGGATACCGGGAGCCGTAAAGTTATAAAGACATGGTCGAGAAGATCAACCATCCTCCCGGAATTTGTCGGTTTGACGTTTGCCGTCCACAATGGAAAGAAATTTGTCCCGGTCTACGTGACTGAAGATATGATCGGTCACAAGCTGGGTGAGTTCTCTCCAACCCGGACATTCTTCGGACACGCAGCTGACAGGAAAGCACAGAGAAAGGGGCGCTAGAGATGGAAGCAAAGGCAATACTGCGACATACTAGGGTTTCTCCGCAGAAGACGAGGCTCCTGGCAGATAAGGTGAGAAACAAGCCCATTGCGGATGCATTGAGGATGCTCAACCTGATCGGCACAAAACGTGCCCATATTATGGCAAAGGTGCTGAACTCAGCGGTTGCAAACGCCATGTCCACGGGAGTCATGGATGTGGACAACCTGTATGTAAAATCGATACTGGTGGACGAGGGAGCTCGTTTAAAGAGATGGAGGCCGCGTGCCCAAGGAAGAGCGACCCGTATATTGAAGAGAACAAGCCATATATCTGTGGTACTCGACGAGTTATAAGGAAAGGGGAACCAGGTGGGACAGAAGATACATCCGTATGGGTTTCGGCTCGGGATAACCAAAGACTGGAAAGCTCGGTGGTATGCCGAGAAGGGTTTCGGAGATCTCTTGGTTGAGGATAGAAAGATCCGCAAATATATTCAGAAGAACCTGAGTCATGCAGGGATTTCGAATATCGTTATAGAGCGCGCTGCAAACAAGGTCAAACTGGTCATCTATACCGGACGGCCGGGTCTCGTCATCGGACGAAAAGGCCAGGGTGCCGAACAGTTGAAGAATGATCTGGGCAGCTTTGTGGATAAGGATATCATGCTCGAGATAAAAGAGGTCAGACGACCCGAGACCGATGCGCAGATAGTTGCAGAGGGTATCGCAAACCAGCTGGAAAGACGTGTCGCCTACAGAAGGGCCATGAAGAGGGCTGTCGGCCAGGCCATGAGAATGGGCGCACAGGGAATCAAGGTTGCATGTGCAGGAAGACTTGCCGGTGCCGAGATCGCACGCAGAGAGTGGTACCGTGAAGGACGTGTTCCGTTGCACACCCTAAGAAGTGATATCGACTATGGTTTCGTCGAGGCTCATACCATTTACGGCGTGATCGGCGTGAAGGTGTGGGTATTCCACGGCGAGATCATGAGGAAACAGGAAGAGGCAAGCGCATAAGGGAGATACGGCCATGTTGATGCCAAACAAGGTAAAACACAGGAAAGTACAACGCGGGCGGATGACCGGAAGCCCGGAAAAGGGTTCAAAGGTTTCGTTCGGGAAATACGGACTTCAGACCATCGAACCCCACTGGATAACTGCACGGCAGATCGAGGCGGCACGTATTGCCATTACGCGTTCTGTAAAACGTGGTGGAAAGGTATGGATCAGGATATTCCCTGACAAGCCCATAACGAAGAAACCTGCCGAAACAAGAATGGGAAAAGGAAAAGGTGCTCCGGAGGAATGGGTTGCCACGGTCAAACCTGGCAGGATCCTGTTCGAGATCGACGGAGTGACGTACGAGCAGGCCAAAGAGGCGTTTCGTCTTGCCTCGCATAAGCTTCCCATAAAGACACGGTTCGTAATGCGGGAGGGGCTCTATGAAGGCTAGTGAATTGCGTGAAAAAAATATGGGCGATCTGACGCAGCTGAAAAAGAAATATTCTCGTGACATCATGGATGCACGGTTCAAGAATTCCATGGGACAGCTTGAAAACAAGAGTCTCATTCGCAAGCTGCGCCGCGACATAGCACGGATTAATACGATCATCCAGGAGAAACAGTGATGGCAGAGAAATCTTCAAAGCGTGAGTTATTGGGTACAATCACCAGCGACAAGATGGACAAGACCGTGGTGGTAACCGTGGATCGACTTGAGAAGCATCCTGTATTCAAGAAGTATATCAGGAGGCGTACGACATTCAAGGCCCATGACGAGAAGAACGAATGCAGAATGGGTGATACGGTATTGATACGAGAGTGCAGACCCTTGAGCAAGAACAAGTGCTGGAGGGTTGTGAACATAGTTGAGAGACAAGAATAGGCTTATTTGTGGAGGCGAGCTATGATTCAGCAGCAGACAAGGCTGAAAGTTGCAGATAACTCTGGGGCGAAAGAAGTGATGTGCATCAAGGTACTTGGTGGGTCCAAGCGCAGATATGCCTCGTTGGGAGACATTATTGTCGTGAGCGTAAAAGAGGCGATACCCCGCTCCAAGGTCAAGAAGGGTGATGTATGCAAGGCTGTGGTTGTGAGGACAAAACGAACCCACAAGCGAAGCGATGGCTCGTCTATCCGGTTTGATGAAAACTCGGCAGTCATATTGAATACCCAGAATGAACCGGTCGGGACACGTATCTTCGGTCCCGTTGCCAGAGAACTGAGAGCAAAGAACTTTATGAAGATTGTTTCCCTGGCCCCAGAGGTGCTCTAGGAGTAAAGAGATGGCAAAGCATGAAATGAGCAAGATAAAAAAAGGTGATACCGTTGTAGTTCTCGCAGGGAAAAGCAAGGGTAAGAAGGGGCAGGTGATCCGCATCTTAGGCAAGAAGGACCGGGTGCTCGTGGAACGCGTCAATATGGTGAAGAGGCATACAAAACCTACCCAGACCTCCCAGGGGGGCATAATCGAGAAAGAAGCCAGCATTCAGATTTCCAATGTTGGTCTCAATTGCCCCAAGTGCAATACGGCGGTCAAAGTCGGGTACAAGTTCCATGATGACGGCAAAAAGGTACGGGTGTGCAGACGCTGCGGTGAAGAGTTGGATACATGAGGTGCAGGCAATGGCAAGGCTAAAGGAATATTACAAGACAGAAGTTATCCCCAGTCTCCAGAAAGAATATGGATACAAGAATATCAACCAGATCCCGAAAATCGTCAAGATCGTAGTCAATATGGGGCTTGGTGAGGCTGTTCAGGATGTAAAGATTATTGATAAGGCAGCTCATGAGCTGTCCCTCATTTCAGGGCAGAAGCCCATTGTCAGGAAAGCCCGCAAATCGATTGCTGCGTTCAAACTCAGAGAGGGCATGCCTGTCGGGTGTACGGTAACGCTGAGAGGCCAGCAGATGTACGAGTTTTTAGACAGGCTGATCAACGCCGTACTGCCGCGTGTGAGAGACTTCAGAGGAGTGTCTTCCAAGGCATTTGACGGAAGAGGCAACTATACCCTGGGTCTCAACGACCAGTCCGTATTCCCTGAGATCGATTATGACAGCATTGATAAGCTCCGCGGGATGAATATAACGGTGGTGACCACGGCTGCCACGGATGACGAAGGCAGGAGCCTTTTAAGCGCATTCGGCATGCCATTCAGGAGGTAAGTGGGGAAGATTATGGCCAAGAAATCGATGATAGCAAAACAGAAGAGACCGCAGAAATTTAAGGTCAGACAGTATAACAGGTGTTCCATATGCGGCAGACCCCATGCATACTACAGAAAGTTCGGTATTTGCAGGATATGCCTGAGAAAATATGCAATGCAGGGTGAAATACCCGGCCTTAAGAAATCTAGCTGGTAAAGGGGACGAGGATGCATACTGATCCTATTGCAGATATGATAACCAGGATAAGAAATGGTGCTCAGGCTTCGAAAGAGAGCGTGGATATCCCGGCTTCCAAGATGAAACTCAATATCGCCGATATCCTGATGAAGGAAGGATATATCAAGGGATACAAGGTGATCGAGGACGGAAAGCAGGGACTGCTCAGGGTTAACCTCAAGTACTTTAATTCGCGCCATGTCATCACCGGGATACAGAGAGTTTCAAAGCCGGGACGCAGGATATATAAAGGTGCGCAGGATATTCAGCCGGTCAGAAAGGGCCTGGGAATTTCCATCGTGAGTACATCAAAGGGAGTTATGACCGACCACAAGGCAAAGGCCGAGAACGTGGGCGGTGAAGTGTTGATAAGGGTCTGGTAAGGAGCGGAGACATGTCAAGGATAGGAAAAATGCCCATTCCCATTCCAGATGGGGTCACGGTAAAGATAGATGAAGAAAGCATCCTGGTAAAGGGGCCCAAAGGTGAGTTGCGCAAGAATCGCGTAGGCAACATCGATTACAAGATTGAGGACAATGTCCTGAGGCTTGTGACCCTCGATGATTCCCGTCAGACAGGCGCCTTTCACGGACTTATGCGATCACTGGTCAATAATATGGTCATCGGCGTAACCGAGGGTTTCACCAAGAAGCTCAGGATCGTCGGAGTAGGATATCGGGGCGAGTCAAAAGGCACGGCCCTGGTATTGAACGTGGGATACTCACATCCTGTCGAGTTCCCGCTTCCCGATGGTATTTCCGCCGAGGTGTCCAAGGAAGGTTTTATTGATGTGAAAGGCATTGACAAGGAACTTGTCGGAGATGTCGCTGCCAAGATCCGTAAGGTCAGGAAGCCTGATTCATATAAGGGCAAGGGAATCCGCTATGCGGATGAGGTGGTACGGCTCAAACCCGGAAAGAGTGCGGCTAAGGGTTAAGTAGCAGAGTAAGGAGACGAAGAGGTGGGAAAGAAGACTACCAAGGAAGCTCGGCTGTACAGAAGGTTGAGGATTCGCAAGGTCATAAAGGGAACGCCTGAGAGACTTCGACTGAGTGTGTACAGGGGCAACAAAAATATATATAGCCAGATCATTGATGACACGCAGGGCATCACACTCGTTTCAGCCTCCAGTCTGAGCCCTGAGATTCGGGATAAGGTAAAAGGCTTTACCGTTGAAACCGCAAAAGAGGTTGGAGGACTCCTTGCTCTCAAGGCAAAGGAAAAGGGTATCGAGAAGGTCGTCTTTGACAGGGGCGGCTATAAATACCACGGTAAGGTCAAGGCGTTATCAGACGCAGCAAGAGCCGGGGGGCTGAAGTTTTAGACAAGGAGATGAGAGTTGGCTAGGCTAGATAACTTTGAAGAGCAAGATCAGTTAATAGATAAGGTTGTTTTCATTAACCGCGTTGCCAAGGTCGTCAAAGGTGGAAAACGCTTCCGGTTCAGTGCGCTGATCGTCGTCGGAGACGGCAACGGCAAGGTCGGGCATGGCATAGGCAAGGCCAAGGAAGTTGCAATAAGTATCCGCAAGGGCCTTGAAGTGGCAAAGAAGTCCATGGTGGATGTGCCTATTGTGGACGGCACCGTGCCTCATGCCATGGTAGGAGAGTTCGGTTCTTCAAAGGTGGTCTTGAAACCAGCTGCCCCCGGAACAGGAATCATCGCAGGAAACGCCGTGCGTGCGGTTATGGAGGCGGCAGGATTCCATAATGTCGTAGCCAAGACATTAGGATCGAGGAATCATAATAATGTGATCAGAGCTACGTTCGATGCCTTGCAGCGTATGGAAACCAGAGAACATGTCGAGGCAAAGCGGGGCATAACGCTCGAGCACTTGTAGAGACATCATAAAAAGGGGTTTCAAGGTGGCTGGAAAAATTAAAGTAACATTACAACGATCAGTTATAGGATCCACAGAGGATCAGAGAAATACAGTAGCGGCCCTCGGGCTGAAAAGACGGGGGAGATCACGGGTATTGCCGGACAACGCATCAACCAGGGGTGCAATACGCAAGGTTTCTCATCTGTTAGTATGGGAGGAGATATAGTCATGCTGGATCTGTCCAATCTGAAGCCGGCCCCGGGATCAAAGAAAAAGGCAAAGCGAGTAGGCAGGGGCAATGCATCCGGAACAGGTACAACAGCTGGAAGAGGAACAAAGGGGCAGAACTCCAGGTCCGGCGGTGGTGTTCCACCATGGTTTGAGGGTGGACAGATGCCCATCTACCGGAGATTGCCCAAGAGAGGTTTCAAAAACCGTTTCCGGAAGGAATATGTAATTATCAATATCAGTGATTTGGCTGGGTTCGAATCTGGGAGTGTAGTTGACAGGCAGGCCTTGAAGGACAAAGGCAAGATCCCGTCATTGGATGTTGCGGTGAAACTGCTGGCAGATGGAGAGATCGCAGTTCCCCTGACCATTAAGCTTGATAAGGCATCAGGCAGTGCAGTGGAAAAGATCGAGAAGGCCGGTGGTTCATTTAATGCACTATAAGGGGTTATAAGTGGCATACGGATTTGACAATATCGGCAAGGTTCCGGAACTACAGAAACGTATTCTGTTCACCCTGTTCATGCTTTTCGTCTACAGGATTGGTATCCATATACCAACCCCTGGGATAGACTCGGCTATCATGGCCGAGTGGTTTGAACAGCAGCAGGGAACCCTGCTCGGTATGTTTGATATGTTTGCAGGCGGGGGGCTGAGAAGCCTGTCGATCTTTGCGCTTGGAATTATGCCGTATATCAGTGCCTCCATTATCGTACAGCTTCTGGGCATGGTGCATCCCACCTTTGAACAGCTCCAGAAGGAAGGGGCGGCAGGCCGTCATAAGCTGACCCAGTACACACGCTACGGCACCGTGGTGCTCTGTCTTGTGCAGAGCTACTTCATGGCATTCGGCGTGGAACAGATGACCGGTCTGGGCGGTGAGCCCGTGGTGCTGACTCCGGGCTGGGCGTTCAGGATTACCGCCATGATCACCATGACCACCGGGACCTGCTTCCTCATGTGGCTCGGTGAGCAGATCACGGAGCGGGGGATCGGCAACGGGATCTCTCTCATCATTTTCGCCGGTATCGTTGCAAACATGCCGATCGCCATCTACAACAGCGTAAGGCTTACCAGGACAGGTGAGCTGCCGATATTCCTCCTGCTGATCCTCGCGGTATTCATGCTTGCAGTCCTTGCCGGGATCGTGTTCATGGAGACCGCTCAACGAAGGGTGCCCATACAGTATCCCAAGCAGATTCGCGGGCGGAAGGTATACGGCGGGCAGAGCACGCACCTGCCGCTGAAGATCAATGTGTCCGGGGTTATTCCTCCGATCTTCGCATCTTCCATCATTGTGTTCCCGGCCACCATTGCTCAGTTCTTCCCGGAGGTCGGGTTCATGAAGGTTGTTGCAGACACGATGAATCCCGGCGGTATTCTCTATAATCTTATATATATCATCGCGATTGTATTCTTCACCTATTTTTATACGGCAGTTGTCTTCAACCCTGTTGATGTGGCTGAGAATCTGAAGAAGCACGGCGGATACGTACCGGGCATCAGGCCCGGCAAGGCGACGTCCGAGTATCTTGACAGGGTGCTCTCCAGGCTTACCTTTGTCGGCGCCATCTATCTCTGTGCAGTATGCGTACTGCCCATGGTACTTATGGCCCAAGCGAATGTACCGTTCTACTTCGGCGGCACATCGCTGCTCATTGTCATTGGCGTATCACTCGATACCATGAGCCAGATCGAGTCTCATCTGATTTCCCGACAGTATGATGGGCTGATGAAATCCGGTCGCATCAAGTCAAGACGCTAGCACGATAAAACCTACGAGGGGGGATTTATTATGAACATAATTTTGATTGGACCACCAGGGGCTGGGAAGGGTACTCAGGCGAAGAGGATGATAGACAGGCTCGGCGTTCCTCAGATTTCCACCGGGGACATGTTCAGGGCCGCGGTTAAAGACGGAACTCCTATGGGTATCAAGGCCAAGGAGTATATGGATAAGGGAGCACTGGTACCGGATGACGTGGTCATCGGAGTGGTGGATGAGAGATTCGGCAAGCCGGATGCAAAGCAGGGGTTTATCCTTGACGGATTCCCCCGCACCATTGAACAGGCAAAGGCCCTTGACGGTCTGCTGGACAAGCTGGGCATCAGCCTTGATCATGTAGTGGTGATCGAGGTTCCTGATGACTTCCTTGTGGAGCGGCTTACCGGGCGCAGAACCTGCAAAGGCTGCGGATACATGCACCATATCATGTTCGATCCTCCAAAGACCGAGGGCGTATGCGACAAATGCGGCGGCGAGTTGTACCAGAGGGATGACGACCAGGAGGCAACCATCAGAGAACGGTTGACCACCTATCATGCCCAGACCTCGCCCCTTATTGACTATTACTCCAAAAAAGGGATAGTGAGAAAGATCGAAGGTACAGGGAGCATGGAAGACGTGCAAGGCGCTATTAAAGCTGCTATAGGGGCATAAGTTACGTTATGGCGAAAGATGTGATCGAGACCGAAGGGGTTGTAGTCGAACCCCTTCCCAATGCCATGTTCAAGGTTGAGCTGGAAAACGGACATCAGATCCTTGCACACATTTCAGGTAAGATGAGGATGCATTACATACGTATCCTGCCGGGTGATAAGGTTCAGGTGGAAATATCACCTTATGACCTGACCAAGGGCAGGATTGTATACAGATCAAAATAAGATGGGGATATAAAGATGAAAGTAAGTGCATCGGTGAAGAAGCGGTGTAGGACCTGTAAGATTATCAAGAGACACGGCGTGATCAGGATAATCTGTAAAAATCCGCGACATAATCAGAGGCAAGGGTAAGGAGGAATAGTCTTGGCAAGAATCGCAGGTGTTGATTTACCACGGAATAAACGGATTGACATTGCTCTGACCTATATCTATGGCATTGGTAGAACACGATCAACAGAAATAGTAAGTGCTTTGGAAATAGATCCCGCGACGAGAAGCGATGATCTTACCGAACAGGAAATCGCAAGTATCAGGGATTATATCGACAAGAATCTGACCGTCGAAGGAGATCTCAGGCGTGAGATCACCATGAATATCAGACGGCTTATGGATATTGCGAGCTACAGAGGTCTGAGACACCGTAAAGGGTTGCCTGTCCGCGGTCAGCATACACACAACAATGCCCGGACAAGGAAAGGTCCGAGACGAGTAGTGGTTGGAAAACGGAAATAACGCTGAGGAGAAATTTCAATGGCGAAACCCAGACAAAAAGCTGGAAAGAAAAAGATCAAGAAGGATATACCCGAGGGTGTAGTACACATTCAGGCTACATTCAACAATACCATCATTACCATTACGGACCCAAAAGGGAATACGCTTGCATGGTCGACAGCGGGATCCCAGGGGTTTAAGGGCTCCCGGAAGTCCACCCCGTTTGCCGCCCAGATGGCTGCTCAGGAAGCTTGCAAGAAGGCACAGGAGCACGGTGTCAAGACAGCATTTGCCTATATCAAGGGACCGGGCAGCGGCCGTGAATCAGCACTGAGAGCCGTGAACGCAAGCGGTATTCGTATCACCGGGATCAAGGACGTGACCCCGATACCGCATAACGGCTGCAGACCACCAAAGAAACGTAGGGTATAAGATAAAGGAGGAACAGTCTTGTCGAGATATACAGGCCCTGTATGTAAGATATGTCGCAGAGAGGGGATGAAACTCTTTCTGAAAGGACAGCGGTGCTATACAGATAAGTGTGCTATGGAACAGCGGGAATATCCCCCCGGGCAGCATGGTCAGGGAAGGATCCGCACGAGTGAATATAGACTGCACTTGAGAGAAAAGCAGAAGGTGAGAAGCACCTATGGTGTTTCCGAGTCTCAGTTCAAGAAGTACTACGAGATCGCACGACGCAAACGCGGCGTAACAGGCGAGAACCTGCTCAGCCTTCTGGAAAGAAGACTTGATAATATCGTATACCGCAGCGGTTTTGCAGCCTCGCGTGCAGAAGCCCGGCAGCTCATCACACACGGACATTTCATTGTGAACGGCCATAAGACCACCATACCGTCATTCCTGGTCAAGGCCGGCGATGAGATCGAGGTGAAAGAGAAGAGCAAAAAGCTCGGCGCCATCAACGATGCCCTTGAGAGCCGAGAGCAGAGAGGCGGCGTTGAGTGGCTTGAGGTAGATGCCGAAGCCAAGAAGGGCATTGTCAAGGCGCTGCCGGAACGGAAAGATATGCCGATGGCTATTGAGGAAACATTGATTGTTGAGTTCTATTCAAAATAAATTTATGACAAGGGACTAGGATGATTGAGAAGAATTGGAAAGAAATCATAAAACCCGGCAAGTTGGAAATAGTTGAAGATACATATACGGACACCTATGCACGGTTTAATGCGCAGCCTCTGGAGAGGGGGTTTGGTGTCACTATAGGCAACTCGCTGAGAAGAATTCTCCTGTCATCCATCTATGGATCTGCAATCACGGGCGTACGATTCGATGAATCATTAGGGGTTCTTCACGAGTTTTCCAGTATTTCGGGCATTTACGAGGATGTTACCGATATCCTGCTCAACCTCAAGAAGGTTGTTCTGAAGATGCACACCGACAAGCCGCAGATAGTGAGCCTTGAGAAAAAGGGTCCGTGCACTGTGGTGGCCGGTGATATCCAGACCGGCGGGAATATCGATGTGATCAACCCTGACCAGCATATAGCAACAATTGAGAGTGATATGACCCTCAAGATGGAGATGAGAGTTGACTGGGGCAGAGGATATGTCCCTGCCGAGATCAATAAAGAACAGATCGATACCCATGGGTGGATTGCCATAGATGCTATCTTTTCACCGGTTCGCAGGGTGTCGTTCAATGTGACCCCCACAATCCTGGGACGCAGAACAGACTATGACAGGCTCTCCCTTGAGGTGTGGACCAACGGCGTCGTGACTCCGGATGACGCCCTGGCCTATGCAGCAAAGATCAACAAGGAATACATGGACACCTTCATCAATTTCCAGGAAGAGGAACTTGAGCAGGTAGTTGAGGAAGAGGAAAAGGAAAAGGAACTCAACAACAACCTGTTCAGGACCGTTGAGGAGCTTGAGCTGTCCGTCAGGTCGGCCAATTGCCTCAAGAATGCCAATATGACCTACATCTATGAGCTGGTTCAGAAATCCGAGGCAGAGCTGTTGAAGACCAAGAACTTCGGCAGGAAGTCCCTGGAGGAGATCAAGGAAAAGCTCGCGAAGATGGGGCTCCATATCGGCATGAATATAACCGACCTGCCATCTCCTGATGAGATCGAAGAGCGAAGACGGAGAATGGAAGAAGAAGAAAGCAAGTAGAATTGGGGTGGAAAGATGTATCATCAGATAGCAGGAAGAAAACTCGGACGGACAACGGATCACAGAGAGGCAATGCTCAAGAACCTGGTGACCTCCCTGATCCTCCATGAAAGATTGGAAACGACAGAGGCAAAGGCCAAGGAACTGAGAAAGCTCGCAGACAGGATGATCACCCTGGGCAAGAAGGGGGATCTCGCAGCTGTCAGGCGTGCCGGCAAGACCGTCAAGACCAAGGAAGCCCTCGGCAAGCTCATGAAGGAGCTGGGCCCCAGGTTTGAAGGCAGGGACGGCGGCTATACCAGGATCATCCGCCACAGGAACCGCAAGGGCGACGGTGCTCCCATGGTCATCATAGAGTGGGTCGAGCCCATTGCCAAGGCCAAGGAAAAAGAGGCTTCCGAGAAATAGTCTTGGGCGATAATGAAGGTGCATCTCCTGCAATAACGCTGTTAGGTGTAACCTTCTCCTTTGAAGACAAAACTATTATCCGCGGCATCGATCTCGAAGTGCCCAAAGGGGCCTACTTCGGCGTAGTAGGCCCGAACGGATCCGGAAAGACTACCCTGGCATATCTCATTACGGGGATACTCTCGCCTGAAGAGGGCAGTGTGGACACGCACGGCCTGAGGGTGGGTCTTGTCCTGGCGAACCCGGCAAACCAGATCGTCAGCCTTGTGGTGGAAGAGGATATCGCATTCGGTCCCGAGAATATGGGGCTCGACAGTGCTCAGATCAATGCCCGGATCGACTCCTCGCTCGGCGCAATCCATGGAGACTATCTCAGGAAGGAGCTCACCTCCGCCCTTTCCGGCGGAGAGCTCGCCAAGGTCGCCTTTGCAGGGCAGCTCGCCCTCGATGCGGATGTCTTCGTCCTCGATGAAGGCACCGTGATGCTCGATCCCGTAAGCAGGGCGACGCTCCTTTCCACAGTGCAGGAACTCCACAGGAAATACGGGAAAACCATCGTTCACATATCCCACCGGCTCGATGACCTCGAATGTGCCGATGCGGTGGTGGGCTTTGTCGACGGAACCATAACGGTCCGGTCGGACAGCGTGCTCGGCCTGGTGAAAGACTATCCGCAGCATGATATCACCGGCATCGAGCCGGGTGAACGCCTCCTCTACAGGAGTTTTCTTGATGATCTGGGGATCGAGGAAGAGGATCTGGAGAAGGCAACACAGGAGTTGGCGCAACAACTTCTTTCGCAGCAAAAATGATTTTATAGAAAGCGTTATAGAGAAGAAGAATCCAGTATCCAGAATT
>ERZ795048.2421-NODE-2421-length-15020-cov-8.752957_pt1 | contig 15020 bp, 10 predicted proteins | sample MGYA00375132_ERZ795048 | MGnify/ENA primary metagenome ERZ795048 (study PRJEB30177, sample SAMN05720225) | activated sludge metagenome | isolation source: Anaerobic digester | place: Hong Kong | collected 2014-12-17 ...
CCCACCGCCGGGAGTTCCCAGTACAGGTAGTCATGCTGCTTTTGCGCGGGGGTATCGCCCGTCAGGGTGGGTAGCATCGAGATGCCGTCGGTTCCGCCGGGGGTGTCGATCCCAGCGATGTCGCACATTGTCGGCATGATGTCCCAGAACGCGGATATGTGGTCCGAGACCGCGCCGCGCGGTGTTCTGCCCGGCCAGCGGACGATGAACGGCACTCTCACGCCGCCTTCATAGAGGTCGCGCTTTATGCCGCGCAGCCCGCCGGAGCTGTTGAAGAATTCCGGCATTGCGCCGCCTTCTTTGTGCGGCCCGTTGTCCGACGCGAGCATGACGACCGTGTTGTCGTCGATGCCGAGTTCGACCAGCATATCGAGGAGTTGGCCGATCTGCGAGTCGAGCCGGGTCATCATACCCGCGAAGCATGCGGGCGGGTTGTTGATAGTCGGGCCGTCGTAGATGCCGATTTTGCTTTCGAATTTTCTGAACTTCTTCCTGAACGGTTTCGCGGATTCTTCCGGCACGTGCAGGGATGCGTGCGGGATGGTGACGGGCAGGTAGCAGAAAAATCTGCCGCCTGCGTTGCGCCGGATGAAGTCGAACGCATTCTCGACGATCAGGTCGTGGCTGTATGTTTTTCCGTCGAGCTCGACCTTTTCGTTGTTGTGCCAGAGCATCCGTGGATAATAGTTGTGCGCTTTGCTCTGGCATTTGTAGCCGAAAAACTCGTCGAATCCCTGGTTGAGCGGGTCGCCGCTGTTGCCTGTGTATCCGAGTCCCCACTTGCCGAACGCGCCGGTCGCGTACCCGGCCTGTTTCAGCAGTGAAGCGAAGGTGACAGTGCCGTCCGGCAACGGCATCTGGCCGCCGTTTTTCTCTGAAAAATTGTCCCTGATGTAAGAATGCCCTGTGTGCAGTCCAGTGAGCAGCGAGCAGCGGGAGGGCGCGCAGAGAGTGCTGCCGGAATAGTGATTCGTGAACCGGATGCCCTCGCCGGCCATGCGGTCGATGGCGGGCGTCTCGAACTTTTTCTGGCCGTAGCAACTGAAATCGCCGTAGCCGGCGTCGTCGAGCAGGATGTAGATGATATTCGGCGGGCTGTCCGTGTTGAAAGCCCATGCGATGTCGCCGATGGAAATAGCCGCCGCGCCGATGCATAAGCTTTTAATGAACTCGCGTCTTGAGATTCCGTTGTCGGACATGCCCATTGCTCCAGTTGTGAATTTATAAGTGCCGCCCGGATATCAGCCGAGCAGGTCTTTGACCGCTTTCACGACCGCTTCCGGGGTGAACCCGAACTTCTCGAACAGCACGCCCGCGGGGCCGCTTGCGCCGAATGTTTTCATGCCGATGACGCGACCGGCGTTGCCGGTGTATTTCTCCCAGCCGTCGGCGATGCCCGCTTCGACGGACACGCGTGCGGTAACCTCCGGCGGCAGGACTTCATCTTTGTAATCCTGTGGCTGTTTGTCGAAAAGCTCCCAGCTCGGCATGGACACCACGCGGATGTTGACGCCGTCGTCGGCGAGCGATTCCGCGGCACTGATGGCTATGGCGAGTTCCGATCCGGTGGCGATGATGACGGCGTCGGGGGTGCCTTTGCCGGATTGCATGAACGTGTAAGCGCCGAAGTGCAGCTCGTGCGCGGGGCCGGTGTCCGAACGGTCGAAGACCGGCAGGTTCTGGCGTGAGGTAATAATGGCGGTCGGGCCGTACTCGTTGAGCAGCGCGGCGCGCCATGCCTCGGCGGTTTCGTTCGCGTCCGCGGGCCGGATGACGGTCATGTTCGGAATGATCCTGAGGCTCATGAGCTGTTCCACCGGCTGGTGTGTCGGGCCGTCCTCGCCGACGCCGATGCTGTCGTGGCTGAAGACGTTTATCACGCGGATGCCCATCAGCGCGGCGAGCCGCAGAGCAGGCCTCATGTAATCGACGAACACGAAAAAGGTGCCTGTGTACGGGATCACGCCGCCGTGAAGCGCCATCCCGTTCGCGACCGCGCCCATCGTGTGCTCGCGAACCCCGAAGTGGATATTGTTCGCGCCGGGGTCGTCGGGCGTGATGTATCCCGAGCACGACAGTTCCGTCTTGTTGCTCGGCCCGAGGTCCGCCGAACCGCCGACGAGGTTGTCCACTTTCTGCGCGATGGCATTCATCACTTTGCCGCACGCCGCACGCGTCGCGGTGCCGGGCGTGCCCGCCGGGAACAGTTCGGTGATGCCCTCATCCCAGCCGTCCGGCAATGCTCCGTCGATCTGGTCGAGCAGTTTTTCGGCAAGTTCGGGGAATTCTTTGCTGTAAGCGTCGAACTTCGCCTGCCATGCTTTCTCCGCATCCGCGCCGCGGGCGATCGCCTTGCCCATGTATTCTCTAACCTCGTCCGGAACGAAGAACTCCATGTCGCACGGCCATCCAAGCCGTTTCTTTGTCTCTAAAACGCATTCCTTCCCGAGCGGCGCGCCGTGAACTTTCGGCGTGTTCTCGTTCGGGCTGCAATAGCCGATGACCGTTTTGCAGATGATCAGCGACGGTTTGTCCTTGACCGCCTGCGCCTCAGCGACGGCGGCCTGCACCGCCTCAATGTCGAACCCGTCGATCGGGCCGGTCACATGCCAGCCCACGGCGTTGAAGCGGGCCGGGATGTCCTCTTTGAAACACAGCGACGTGTTGCCCTCGATCTGTATCCCGTTGTCGTCGTAAAGATAGATCATCTTGCCGAGTTTCTGGTAGCCGGCGAAGCTCGCGGCCTCCGCGGAGAGGCCTTCCTGCAGGTCGCCGTCGGAGACTATCGCGTAGGTGTAATGGTCGATGATCTCGTGACCGGGTTTGTTGAACCGGGAGGCGAGCCATCGCTCGGCCATCGCCATTCCGACGCCGTGCGCGAAACCCTGCCCGAGCGGGCCGGTGGACATCTCGACTCCGGTTGACGGGTCGAACTCGGGGTGGCCGGGGGTTTTGCTGTCCCATTGCCTGAATTCCTTCAGGTCGTCCAGCGAGATGTCGTACCCGGTGAGATGCAGCAGCGAGTACAGCAGCATCGACGCATGCCCCGCGCTCAGCACGAACCTGTCGCGGTCCGGCCACAGAGGGTTGCCGGGGTTGTGTTTCATGATCATGTCCCAGAGAGTGTACCCGATTGTCGCCATCCCCATCGGCGCGCCGGGGTGCCCGGAGTTAGCCTTCTGGACCGCGTCCACTGCAAGGAACCTTATCGTGTTGATGCAGTTTATATCCAATTCAGAACCTTTGTCTTTAATCCCGCTGCATGAATCGCTCATAGTCATGCCTCCCAGATGTTTGATTGTCCATAATTATATAACGCGGTCGCTCCCCGCGGCTACCCCGGATTTCTCACAGATAAATCCGGGTTAAGGAGCGGATTCCCTGGTATAAAAATATTTTTGGGTGTGCCATGTACAAAGCGTCGTTCTTTGTGCATGCTGCTATTTTGTGTCTTTTCAGCCCGGCCCGAAAGGCTCAACCCCCGGCCGTCCTGGCCCCCCTGGATTCCCGATCTCCGTCGAGAATGACAGCAAGCACCGCCTGACGGCCCAGGCCGCGGCCTTTCACGCACTCGCTCCGTGAACAGTCTACACTTAAAAACAACACCCTATCGGTGTCATTGCGAGGAGTAGCGTTGCGACTGTCTTGCAATGCGCGACGCGGCAATCCTGACTTTTCGTTGCCCGTTTAAGAGAAACAAAAGAGAGAGCCTTCGCGTTGCTCAGGATGACAAATTCTCGAAGATACATTTTTTCAACAGCCTCCTGCGCGGGGAATGACAACAAGGAAAGGCGAGTGATGATAATAGAAAAAACATGGTTAAAAGCCCGGGCCTCCGCGGCATTCATGACGACATGATTTCCACAACACGCATTTCGATATTACCTGCTCCGGGATCACAACTTTTCTTCCTGAATCGGCCTCGACACCTGACGTTTCGCCCCTTAGAATAAGATATAAGTAATTCTATAGAGAGTTTCCTTGACAAAGGCGTAAAAAAAGTCTTGAATAAAAACGTGAGAAAGATATATCTGAAACTATTTGTGATGTGCGCGGCGCTGTTGATTGTTTTCGGCGCAAGCGTGAGCGCTGCTGAAAAAGAGTATATTTTCAGCGCTGTTCCGTGGGGAAACGCGGACGAGATCAAGGCGATGATGCAGCCGCTGCTCGACCACATCGAGGAAAAAACCGGCGCGAAGTTCAAAACCGTGATGTTCCCGACCTACGACGACCTCGTGGACGAAGTGATGGGCGGATATGTTCAGTTCGCGCAGTTGAACGCGGTAACATATCTCAACCTGATGCACAAAAACGCGGACATCAATTATGTCGCAACCTCGATCAGGTCCTTCGGCGAGTTCGAGCGGGACTACTATCTTGGTTACATCTTTACGCGGAAAGATTCGCCGCTCGAGAGCTTCGATGATCTGAAAGATAAAATTTTCGCGTTTGTCGATGATACGTCGAGTTCGGGCTACAAGATGCCGGTTGCGTATATGAAATCCCGGAATCTCGATCCGAAAACATACTTCAGAAAATATTTTTTTATGGGCGACCACGATGAAGTTGCCAAGGCGGTCGCGAACCAGAAAGTTGCCGCGGGCGCGACATGGGAAGCCAGCTACACCCTGAACCAGCGACGATATGACGACCTTTTCAAAATTATCTTCGAGACGCCTCCTATCCCTAACGACGCATGGATTGTTGGAAACTCTGTTCCCGATAATCTCACCGAAAAGATCAAAAAGGTTTTGCTCGAAACGAATATTTTTTCATACACTTCCGATGGAAGAAAAGTATTGGATCAGGATCTGGGTATACCCGAGGTGGGTTTCGCTGAACGGAACAGCCAGTTCTACGAAGACGCGGCACCCCTTCTTTTAAGCGATTTCGATTAACCTTCTATCTTTTAAGACCACCTGAGGTTCTTGGAAATGAACATTCGCCAGAAAGTCATGAGATATGCGACTATTCCCCCCGCGATACTTGCCGTCGTCTGCATTGCTATCGTTATTATCTTTTTCTACATGAACCAGCGGACGATTCAGCGCGAAAACAGCGTCAAGGCTTCCAGCGTTCGCATGAACTACAATGAGTTCAAAACAAGAACCAGTTCTTATGCATTGATTATCAGTTCCTACGAATCGGTTCAGCGCGGCGTCGGCTCAGGCAAAAGGCACATGATTACGGCTGTAACGACACCTCTTTTCGAGAATATGGATGTCGATATCATCACTGTTCACGAAAAGGACGGGTACGTGATTGCCATGGGTCAGGATCCCGACAACTTCGCGCAGGACGAGAGCGACATGCCCTATGTCAAAAACGCGCTTCAAGGCAGGCCCACGTACGGAATCGTGAAGATTAACGACAAAATGGCGCTTATCAGCACCGAACCGGTTATGCATGGCGGCGTCCCTTCAGGCGCGGTCACCGTAGGCTACTATCTCGATAATGACTTCGCGAGAAACCTGTTCTCGCTCGTCGGCGCACACGTGATAATCACCCAGAACAATAAACCCATCGCTTCTTCCATTCCCGACCCCTACCAGGAGATCGGCGACAAGAAAAAGAAGTCTCTGCCGGACGAGATTTCGGACCGTCGATATAAAATCAGGGCAAACAGCATCAGGTACGATCTTTCACACGTGAAAATCCAGCAGGATGAGGATAACGTGATAAAGCTGGTTCTCGCGACCGACAACAACGAAATCCGCCGAATTCTCGTGATACTGTTCGTGGGCTGTCTCGTGATAACGCTGCTCATTTTCCTGGCGCTTGTCGAACGGGCGTTCAAATTCACGAACGAACTTACTTCACCGATAGAAAACATCGCCCGGAACGCCGATATGGTGGCTCACGGAGAGCTGGATGTCGAGCTGTTGAATGTCGAATCGAGCGATGAAATCGGGAAACTGACGGAATCGTTCAACGTGATGGTCTCCAACCTGCGAAATGTTGTGGACAAAGACAAGCGGCAGAGAGAGTATCTCGAACAGCAGGTCGAGCGGCTGACCGAGGTGATCGACGCGGCGGCGCACGGCGATTTCGAAGCGAGATTCGAGGGTGAGCGCGACGACGCATTCAGCAAAATAGGCCGCGCGCTCAACCAGATGATTTCAGACCTCGATTCGATGATACGCAACGACCAGGCACAGAGAGAATATCTCGAAATGAAGGTGGCCGAGCTGCTGGACATAATTAATTCGGCGGCGCAGGGCGATTTCTCGAAATATTACCAGGGTGAAGCCGACGACCAGATAGGCAGGCTCGGGATATCGCTGTCCGAAATGATTGTCGATCTGCAGAGTATGATCGAAATGAACAAGTCGCGCAGAAGCTATCTCGAAGGCCAGGTGTCGAGCCTGCTGGAAGTGATCGAGGCCGCTTCGGAAGGCGATTTCTCGAAGAAATTCGAGGTCAAGCGAAACGATGAGATCGGGCGTGTCGGGAAAGCGCTGAACGAGATGACCGGACAGCTTAAAGACCGGCTCGAACAGATAGAATCCATGAAGCTCCAGGACCGCGACCAGAAGGAAAAACTCGAAATCCAGGTTAAAGAAATCCTGCTCGGCGTAGCACAGGTGGCAGACGGCGACCTGACGGTTCAGATGCCGATCCGCGCACAGGACGAAGGCATCATCAACGAGTTGAAGAAGAACCTGAACTTCATGTTCAAGCGGCTGCGCGACCTGGTTGCAAAGGTGCGCGAGAGTTCCGAGGCGGTTGAAAAAACGAGCGCCGCCATGCAGAAAATTACACAGCAGCTCGAAAACGGCGCAACCAACCAGGCAAGCCTTCTCGAAAATGCCGCGAAATTTGTCAAGCACATGACCGTGTCGTTCGAAACCGTTTCGAAACACTCCAACGATATGCTGAAGATAGCCGAACAGACCAACGAGGACGCCGCCGAGGGCGGTGAGACGACCAAGAAAGCGGTCGTCGGGATGAACCAGATCGGCGAGGCGGTCGAGGAGATCGAGGTCATGATCAAGGATCTCGAAACCAGCGCCGAGGAGATCGAAGGCATTGTCAAAGTCATCGACGAGATTTCCGACCAGACCAACCTGCTCGCGCTGAACGCTTCGATCGAGGCGGCGCGCGCCGGCGAGTATGGCCGCGGCTTCTCGGTGGTCGCTAAAGAGATCAGCTCGCTGGCGAGCAAAAGCACGGAATCGACCCGCGAGATCGCGAACATTGTCCGCAGCATCCAGGAGAGAATCAAAAAAGCCAACCAGTCGATGTCACGCGGCCACACCAAGGTCGAGGAAGGCAGCAGGATGGTAAACCTCGCCGGAACCGCGCTCGAACAGATTCTGGAATCGATCACGGGCGTCACCGGCCTGATCAAGCAGACTTCGGAGTCGATCGACCAGAGATCCGGCGAAACGGTCAGAATCGAATCGGCTATCAAAGAAATCCTTAAAATATCCGAAGAGACCTCGCATCTTGCGGAACGGACGAAAAAAGCCGTTGACTCGCTCAACGCCATGTCGGGCGAACTCGATACCTTTGTCAGGCAGATCAAGCTCGGCATGGAATGAACTGCCCCGCCCCGGTTCAGCTTTTCCCAGTATTTACTACGACATGTTCAGGATATGTGTGCGTATGTAACCGGCCCCGAGTCCTTTCGCCCCGAGTCCTTTCGCCCCGAGTCCTTTCGCCCCGAGTCCTTTCGCCCCGAGCCCTTTCGGACCGAGACCTTTCGGACCGACCAGTTTTTGCTGATTCATGCGCAGAGCAAAGCTTGTGCATTTCACCCGGCGCGAAAGGACTGGTGTTATCGCGGTTTTCCGGATTTCTCTGTGAGAAATCCGGGCTAAACGGAGCTTTCTGGATTCCTGCCGACTGCATGCAGGAATGACGGCAGGCGCTTCGTGACATATTCCATATTATAGTGATTCTCAAAAACAATCTTGAATACATGCACAAAGGAAATAGCTTTGTGCATGGCACACTATCTTTGTATTTGTGATTTCTGATCGAGTTGTGAATCTGTTTTTGTTATGAGAATTACTATATTTATGATAAACAGTATATGTATGAAAATACGCAGCCCGCTGAAGTGGAAATGAAAGTGAAACACAACGAAGGCACATTTTGCTTTCAGTGTTCAAAAAGTTTTTCGGGGATTCTCAAAAGGCAGTTTTTTCAAAGGCGCCCCTGAGCCGCCGGGGTCCGTTTCAATCCGAGCTTTCCAGCCGGGGGCCTTTCCAGCCGGGGGCCTTCCAGCCGGGGCCTATTCCGGCTGAACCGTGCATTCATCGTCTGGGTCGGCATCATCATTATCCGGCTGCCCGGCGGTTTCGAACATTTCTATACATGAGACCGCGTTCTCGCAGCTTTTGCAGCTTTTGCATTCCGTTTTGCCCTGTGACTGGTTCCAGAAATGACGGACAACAAAAAACAGAGCCAGCGCTAAAATCAAAGGAAGAATAATCCAGTCTATCCACATAAGATCAGCCCCCCAGGCCCATCGCGCCGCCAACCTGGTAGACGATAAAGCATACCGTCCAGGCAAGTACTATGTGATAGCCCGCAGACAGCAGGGGCCAGCGCCACGAATTGGTTTCTTTTTTAATGATGGCAAGTGTTGCAACGCATGGTACGCTTATAAGCGCGAACAGCATAACGACAAGTGCCTTGAGTTGATTGAACGACGGGTCGGCTCTGAGCGTCTCGCTGAGCGTTTCCGGATCATCGCCGCTGTTCCCGAGACTATAGATGGTTCCGAACGTGGAAACGATAACCTCTTTCGCGGCGAGCCCGGAGATCATGGCTATGGTGGTTCGCCAGTCGAACCCGATCGGGCTGAACGCCGGCTCGATGAATCTTCCAAATCTGCCCGCGAAGCTGTAAGCCAGTTTCCGGCCCGCCATTTCGTTCTCTATTTCAATTACCGGGGCATACAGGACCCGGTATTCTTCGCTGCTTTCATCGAGCGAAACACCGCCCGCCTGTTCGAATTCAGTGACCGCCGCCGCGTGCCGGGATTCCAGTTCCGCTCTGTCCGGGTAACTGCCCGGGAACGACATAAGGAACCATATCAGGATCGTCAGCGCGAGTATAATGGTTCCCGCTTTCCTGACATACATCCAGCCGCGTTCCATCATGTGGATAAAAAGGCTTTTGAGGGTGGGCAGCCTGTACGGCGGCAGTTCCATTACAAACGGGGTTTCAGGCCCCCGAAAAATCGTTGATCTGAACAGCCGTGCCATGAGAGCCGCGAGCACTATGCCGATCACGTACATCAGGAACACGATCAGGCCCGCCGTGCGCACGCCCCTGAACGCATAGCCGGGGAAAAACGCGCCCGCCATCAGGATATAAACAGGCAGCCGCGCCCCGCAGCTCGCCAGCGGCACTATCAGGATCGTAACAAGCCGATCTTTCCAGTTTTCGAGAGTCCTTGTGCTCATAACCGCCGGAACGCTGCAACCCATCCCCACGAGCATGGGTATGAAAGCCTTCCCGTGCAGGCCCATCAACTGCATGATGCGGTCCATGATGAACGCCGCGCGCGCCATGTAGCCGGAATCCTCAAGGATCGCTATCGCGAAAAACAGCAGAAGGATATTAGGCAGAAAAATAATAACGCCGCCCACACCGCCGATCACGCCGTCGACGACCAGCGAGCCGAACAACGTGTCGCCAAGCAGCGAACTCATCAGCCCGCCCAGGCGCTCGAATCCCTCGGCAAGAAGCTGCATCGGAGGATCGCCCAGCACAAAAGTAAACGTGAACACAAGGAACATGAAAAACGCAAACACCGGCAGCCCGACCACGCGGTTCACAAGCACGGAATCAACACTGTCTGTAATTGTCCGCCTGTCCGCGGCAGGTTTCTGCAGCACTTCTTTGATCAGGCCCGTGATGAAACCGTATCTCTGATCCGCAATCACGTTCTCGGGATCTTCGCGGAACATGCTTCGCAGGTAAGACCTGCTTTTCGCTACCGCTTCCTGCAGGTTGCCCGTCACGTCCAACTCGGAAACAATCCTGTGAACCTGTTCGTCGTCTTCCAGCAGCTTGATTGCGAGCCAGCGCGGGGCAAACCCGCCCGTTGGAATATTCTCTTCAATTATTATCCGCAGAAGTTTTTTTACTTCCGACTCGATCTCGCGCCCATACGAGATCCTCACATGCTTGTTCGATTGTCCCTCCGCAAGCCCGATCGCCTCCCGCATCAGGTCGTCCATGCCTTTTTCAGACCTCGCAACCGTCGGCACCACCGGCACCCCGAGCAGCTTCGAAAGCTTTTCAGTATTTATTTTATGGCCCATCGATTTTGCAACGTCGAACATGTTGAGAGCCAGCACCACGTTATGGGTTCCCAGCTCGATGAGCTGAATCGCAAGATAAAGATTCCGTTCGAGGTTCGATGCGTCCACGATATCCACCACTACTTCCGGCCGCTCGCGCACGATATAGTTTCTCGCCACGACTTCTTCCATCGAGTAAGCCGTCAGGCTGTACGTGCCGGGCAGGTCAACGACGCGGATATTGCGTTTCTCGAACCTGAAATGCCCTTCTTTCTTCTCGACGGTCACCCCCGGCCAGTTGCCGACATGCTGCCGCGCCCCGGTGAGATTGTTGAAAACCGATGTCTTCCCGGAGTTAGGGTTTCCCGCGAGAGCAATTGTTATCTCATCGCATGTGGATTGTGATTCCGGTTTGTTTTCAGGCAAAGACAATGCTCTATCCCCCGTTGTTCTCTATCGTAACCATGATTTTCGACGCCATCCCTCGCCCTACAGCGAACCTGCTGCCCCGCACGGAAAGAATCATTCGGCCCTCGTTGCTGACAATCTCGATTTCCGAACCCGTGGTCAGCCCCATCTCGGCCAGCCGGTGCGCCATCCATGGGCCGCCGGCGAAATCCCGTATAATAACACGCTCGCGCGGCGCAGCCATTGTCAGCGGCATGACCCGGTCGCGCTTTCCCATGCACGACGGGCAGATGCCGTAAACTTCCAGCTTATGGTAAAGCGGATGAAAACCCTGCTCCCTCGCAACCTGCCGCTTCCCTTCTTCGAGCGCCTGGTTGTAGAACTCCATTATCTTCCCGCATTTGACGCAAACCATGTGGTCGTGGTGTTCCGAGAGGTGGCGATGCTCGTACATCGTCATGCGCGAGTCGAACTCCCGCCGCTTCGCGAACCCGTTTTTCTCTAACATTTCAAGCACGGTCATTACATCTTTCGCCGAAATATCATGCCCGTTGCTTTTCACTTTTTTCAAAAGCTTATCTGGTGATATGTGCTGCTCAGTTTCAAAAAACGCTTTCGCAACCGCTTTCTGATCATCTGTGAGCGGAACATCGAGCTGAGCCATCAGATGCTCGAACTCCTTTTCGAGCTGCCTGTTCAGCGCTGTGATATCATCGCTTCCCTGAACCATTTATCGTTCCCTGTTTTCTTTCACGTTATTTGTTTTACTATTCTATTTATGTGCAGCATATACCTTTATTCAATCGTCTCTACATCGATCTGCCGGGCTTCCGATTTTCGAAGCGAAAGATGAAACCCCTTCAGCTTGATCTCGATCGGGTCGCCGAGCGGCGCTATCCTTTCGATCTTGATTTCCGTGTCCCGGCTCATTCCCATTTCGATAAGCCGTTTTCTGAGCTCGCCGGACGAGTGTACTTTCAGGACTCTCACCCTTGAGCCGACCGTCGCATCCGAAAGCCTCATCCCGGATCTCTCAACAACCTGCCCGCTGTCATCTTTCTCGATTGGCCTGAACGCATATTCCGGCGGAACCGATTCCATCCAGCGCGTGAATTGCGAGAGCCGCTCGAACGTGTCGCGGCTTATTATATGCTCGACCCTGCATGCTTCCTGCTCGGCCCTGTCTTCCGGCACGCCGAGTATCTCGTGAAAAAACTTGAGCAACTCCCTGTGCGAATTGTAGACGGACCTCGCGATGCTCTCTCCCTCGGGCGTAAGCTCGATATGCGATCTCTTGATATGCCGGATAAGCTTCTTTTCGGCAAGCTTTTTCATGTTGTATGTTACGCTCGGCATTTTCACGTCCAGAAAATCCGCCACATCCATAACTTTTACGGGTTTCTTGACGTTGCGGAGAATGTAAACCGCTTCGAGATAGTTCTCCAGCGCCGGGGTGACCACATGGCTGTCCTTCATAATTCGGCCTCATCCAGTTAGACTACTCTAATTATATGGAGCACGTCGATATTTTGCAAGACGGAATTTTCGATATTTTTTCGCTGCGCCGGAAAATCCCTTTGCCGACAGGGTTTTATTCCAATTCTTTTTCCCGGTGGGATATTTCATTCCCGGTGTGAATCCCATAACCGTATCAACGGCGACACGTTATGTTAAACGGCGATGTTGTTGAATTAATGTGTTTCCGGATTTAAAATACAGACCCCGCCGCAAAAACGGCGGGCCATGTTGTGTCCAATACAGAACGGTCGTGGTGATTCGATATGATCATAGGAATAGTGGGCTTGCCGAAGTCGGGAAAAACAACTGTGTTCAATGCCATTACGGGTTCTCAGGCGCAGACATCTTCGTTCTCGACGGGCGACGAGTCGTCGAATGTTGCAATGGTGAAAGTGCCTGATCCGAGGATCGACGAGCTTTACAAATATTTTAAAGATCCGAAAAAGATATATGTGGAACTGAAGTTCATGGATTTCGCGCCGTTCCACAAGGGACGCGGCGAGAAGGGATTTCCCGCGAAACATCTCGGGGACCTGCGCGCATGCGACGCGCTGCTGCTGGTTGTGCGCGGGTTCGAGGACGAAACGGTTCCGCACCCCGAGGACAGGGTCGATCCCGGCAGCGATGCGGAATCGCTGCTCATGGAACTCGCGTTCGCCGATCTTGAGGTTGTCGAAAGGAGACTGGAGCGCATTGACGAGGGGCTGAGAAAAACGGCTGCGAAGGTTGACCGCCCGAGGCTCGAAAAAGAAAAGGCATTGATGCTGCGGCTCAAGGATCAGCTCGAATCCGGCGGCTCGATGTCGCGGTTCGAGATGACGGATGAGGAGAAGGTGATTGTCAACAACTACGGGTTTCTGACGACCAAGCCGGTGATCCTGATCGTGAACGTCGGTGACGACGAGGTCGGCGCCGATGTGCCCGAAGGCGTGAAGAGCGCCGCCGCGGACAGCGAAGTGCCGGCTATCGCGCTTCCGGGCAGGCTCGAAATGGAGATCGCATCGCTCGATGAGGAAGAGCGGCCCGAGTTCATGGAGGAGCTTGGAATCGAGGAGAATGTGCGTGACCGCGTGCTGCGGCTGGCGTGGAAGCAGCTCGGCCTGATCGTGTTCTTCACCGTCGGCGACGACGAGGTTCGCGCATGGTCGATCACGCAGGGTTCGGATGCGGTTACCGCGGCGAGCAAAATACACTCGGATATCGCGCGCGGGTTTATCCGCGCCGAGGTGGTGCAGTACGACGATTTCATGCGGCTGAACGGCATGCAGGGCGTGAAGGATGCCGGGCTGCTCAAACTCGAAGGCAAGACCTATATCGTCAGCGACGGCGAGATCGTGCATTTCAGATTCAATGTCTGAGCACGCGGACGCAACAATCCGTTTCCGTAATGTTCATTATGAAAGCTGCTGATTAAGAAACCGGGCGGACTTCCGGCTGTTACTTTTCTTCAGCCGTTTTTTTTATCGCTCCCATCGTCCCGGTGAGAGCGCAGCATCCTGCGTCATTTCAGCCCGGCCCGAAAAACTCCTGCCCTGGCCGTCCTGGCCCCCTGGATTCCCGATCTCCGTCGAGAATGACGACATAAAGGAACTCAGAGAAGCGGGATCCTTCGCTGCGCTCAGGATGACAAACTCTCTTCGAGATATTTTTTCAACAGCCTCGGACGCAACAATCCGTTTCCGTAATGTTCATTATGAAAGCTGCTGATTAAGAAACCGGGCGGGTTTCCGGCTGTTACTGTTCTTCAGTTGTTTTTTTCGGCTTACTTTTCCAGCGTCGGTGCCACCAGAAGTATTCCGCGGGGTACACGCGCGCGAAATCCTCGACCGCCCTGTTGCACATCTGCGTGTTGAAGAGCAGGTCTGCTTCGAAGTCGCCGGTGTCGCGCATCTGGAGGGGTTCCTTGATGTGCAGCGTGATGGTGCCGTCGGGGTTGCGCGCCGGGAACCCGGGGATGACAGGCAGGCCGCGTTTCATCGCGATTTCCGCCGGCCCGGTTGCGGTCATGGCTTTTTTGCCGAAGAAATCCACGTAAACACCGCGCGACGAGTTCTGGTCCGCGAGCAGCGCGAGAATCTTTCCCCGGTCGAGCTGGTTGTGGCATTCCTCTTTCACGCCTCGTTCCCTGAAGATGTACTCGTTGCCCCATTTTGTGCGGGTGTCCATGATGAACCTCGAAAAAATCGCGTCGCGCTGCGCTTTGGCAACTATCACAATCGGGTACCTGTGCAGTGCTATGCGGGCGCCGACGAGCTCCCAGCTCCCGAAATGACCGCCGAGCGTCACCACGCCTCTGCCTTTCTCGTGCTCGGTTCGGATTTCCCAGTTCGGGTCGTCGAAGTCAACCTTTCTTTCGATCCACTCAGCCGACTTGTGCGTCAACATCAGGAACTCAGCCAGGTTCATCCCGTAGTTGATATATGTCTGGTGCAGGATCGCGTCTATTTCCTCGGGTGTTTTTTCGTCGCCGAACGCTATGTTCAGGTGCGTGCGCGCCAGTTCGCGGAATTTCGGGAACTTATCTTTCAGGTAGAGCAGAAGCTTTACACAGGTGTTATAAGTCAGCTTTTCGGGTATGACGGCTGAAAATTTACCAAGACCTGCTATTACGCTGCGTATCGCAAAGTATTTCAGCCGGTGTTTGACCGGCATTGTTTTATTGTCCTCCGCCGGAGGCTTATTTATTGTCTTCGGTAATATCTCTAATTCTCCCAAACCGCTAACCTCGCAAAAAATCGTTTCGGACTCCAGGCTGAATGTATCATAAGATAATCAGAATTTTACATTCGAACCGCCGGAAAGCACAAGCGCCGCACGAACAGAAGGCTGCTG
>ERZ795048.2427-NODE-2427-length-15007-cov-37.058454_pt1 | contig 15007 bp, 24 predicted proteins | sample MGYA00375132_ERZ795048 | MGnify/ENA primary metagenome ERZ795048 (study PRJEB30177, sample SAMN05720225) | activated sludge metagenome | isolation source: Anaerobic digester | place: Hong Kong | collected 2014-12-17 ...
GTTATATACCTAGAACACAAGTGGATTAGTATGTATGTAGTAGTAGTAATACCTACGTAGTAGGTATTAGTACGTACTCAAATCAACTTAACTCTAAATCAAGCTAGTTTTCATAACTCCGATTATCTCCAGATGACCCCCATAACTCCCCATAAGGTATCGGTATCGGCGATACCTTAGCTCCGAGACCCATCTTCCTAAAATCCTGTAATAGATCGTTCATGGGGATCTCCGATCATCCCGTTATGTGACTGTATCCTTCATCTCGTCTCTAAGGGTCACATAACCGGAGATCAGGCGATTCTTTCCTATTTGTCCATAATATCCCTGAAATTTCATATTCCTGTCCAAAACTATATATACTAGAAGAGATACTTAGAACGTGGGAAAGGGTTAGTTAAAAATCACATCTCGGAGCTGGTAAGAATGGCACCTACTCAAAACGAGATTATCCAAATTTTACGGTCCGGTGAGGAGCTGACGTTCCCGGAGATCTACGACCGCATACAGGCGGCGAACTCCAGGACTTCAAGGCTTGCAGCGTCTAAAGCTCTTTACCGGCTTCACAGAGGGGCTAAGGTATCCTCTCGCCTCTCATCTGTCTCGGGAAGTCCTCTTCTTTATAGGCTGCCCGAGACTGAGCCGTCTCGGAGTTATCCCGCCCGATGACCCGAGGCGGTCCCCTTTCCCCATCCGGGGCTCGTCCTCTCCGAGCCCCAAAGCCAAAAGCGGCCCGTCCCCTTTGCGGGCCGCGCCATTCCCTCCCAGGGGGTGCCTGAGTGAGTAAAGGCGGCCCCGTCGGCGAGGACGAGGAGAGGAAGATCCTCGAGGCTCTGGAGTCGGGGCGATCTGTCCGGGACGTGGCGGCGGAGTTTCAGCGGGCCACGGGGACCATATCCAACGTTGCGGCGAGAAATGGACTCGACCTTGAACGTTCAGCAACCAAAAAGGCGGCGTTGCTCAATTCTTGTTATGCTTCAGAGGCTCGAATCCGGCTTATAGGCCGTGGTCTTGATCGGGTGGATAAACTACTCCGAACCTGCGATAGTGCAAGAGATCTTCAAGCCCTGGCTATGGCTTCGGCGATCTGGATCGACAAACGACGCCAGGAAGAGACCACCGACCCGACGGGGCGGGGCGGGGAGATCCGGGCCCTATTTGACAAGATGAGTGGCGAGGAGGCGAGGCCGTGAAGACCGTCGCCGACATCATCGAGCTGGATGAGCTGGAGATCCGGGCCGACACCGATGTCGGTGAATTGAAGAAAAACGTCGCTAGTATCCGGTTTCCGACGTCCACGTTGAAGGTGAGCCGAAAGAGCTTGGGGCCCCATGAGCTGAAGAAAACCGTCGCCTGTATCCGATCACCGACGGTGGTGTTGAGAGCAAACCGGGTTAGCTGGAGGTTCTGGTCGACACCGGCGTCGGTGAGCTGGGAGGGGGCCAGATGAGGACCGTCGCCGACATCATAGAGCTTGAGGAGATCCTGTCGCGGCCGTGCCCGGTCTGCATTCGCATAATGCAGGGGCTCGAGCTGGAGACGCTGGAGGACCGTGCTGAAGTTCTCATCGCCGAGCTGCAGACGACGTTAACTCGAATCAAAGAGCTGAAGGCTGAAAGTACAGGCTCGAACCTGAGGAGGCGGAGCCGGTGAGCTTCCAGGTTCCCGTAGGCAAGCAAAGGGACTTCTGCCTTCGCTCCGACAGCCGGGTGAACGTCGCCCATGGTGCTGTCAGATCCGCAAAAACTGTTGGCTGTAATGTACGATGGCTACGTACCGTCCTGGAGGCTCCGGCGGGGGTCAATCTGTTGATGACGGGCCGAACCCTCGGGGCCCTGGAGAGGAACGTCCTTCAGCCCATCGGCCGACTCATAGGCCCTCAGAACTTCGATTATAAGAGGAGCTTGAAGGTCTGCACCATCTACGGGCGGCCTATCCTCTGCGAGGGGGCCAACGACGAAGCGGCATATACGAAGATCGCCGGACTTACGCTACATTCTGCTTATGTCGACGAGGGGTCCCTTTGTCCTGAGAGCTTCTATAACATGCTGATATCGAGACTCAGCGAAGAGGGGGCTCAGTTATTCCTGACTACGAACCCCGGCCCGCCAGCTCATTATCTCAAACAGAAATGGCTGGACCGGGAAGACGAACTCGATTTAAAGAGCTGGCATTTTACCCTGGAGGATAACCCCTGGCTTGATCCGAAGTACGTCGAAGAGCTGAAAAGGCAATTTGGGCCGCCCTCGAGCCTCTTCTATCAGAGGTACATCCTCGGCCGGTGGGTGATGGCTGAGGGGGCGGTCTTCGCTCACTTCAACCGGGATCTGCACGTCGTCCGATCACCACCGGACGGGCCGATGAAGGCCCTAATCGTCGGTATCGACTACGGCCAAACCCACCCGACGGCGTTCGTAAAAATTGGAAGATGGGGCGATACCTGGTACGTCTTCGGCGAGTACCGAGAGAGCGATCGGACGAATGCCAGGCTCTCCCAGGACCTGCAGGCCTTCCTCGGGGGGGCGTACCCCTCGGGGATCCTGGTCGATCCGAGCTCGAAGGCCCTCATCAACCAGCTTCGAGCTGACGGGGTGCAGCGGGTCCGGGGTGGCGATAACGCGGTCCTGGATTCCATCGGCAGGATCAGCTCGGCCCTCGCCACCGGGAACCTGAAGATCACGGCGGCCTGTCCCCGACTCATCGAAGAGCTCGAGGGGTATCGATGGGACCCCAAAGCCACAGAACGGGGTGAAGACAAGCCGATAAAAGAGAATGATGATTTAATTGACGCTTTAAGATATCCAGCCAACTATATATTTAAGAGGGGTGGGGGAGCTTGACACTTACTGACTTCAGTTTCTTAGAATCGGGGAGGCGTTTCCCGCCTACCGACGAGAAGGCGAGGATAGACCGATACGACCGCTGCACGCTGCTTTTTGAGGGCGACCATGAGGCGGCGTTTCCGGGGCTCACGGCGCTAGATGACGATTTGGACATGATCGGGGCCAACTGGTTCAAGAGATCAACCACGTTAATATCCGACCTGGCGAGCCCTGCGAGGTTCTTCGCCGATAACCAGGATACCCTTGATCGCATCCTCGAGGCGACCGACTTCGACCTTCTCGTCTATGATCTCTTCGGCGACGTTCTGAAGTTCGGTAACGGGGTCCTGAAGGTTCGGTTTGACCCGAGACGGGGGGGGATCATCGAGCGTGTCGATCCTCGATACTGGTTCCCGGTGGTCTCACCTGATGACTCAAAGAACGTCCTTGCTCACTGCATATGCTACAATTTCAGCCAGTACGAAGACCATATCGAGCGGGGATACCTCCGGGTGGAGATCCACAAGCCCGGATCGATCACGAATCGCCTCTTCCGGCTCGATTCCGGGGCGGTGATCACAAGCGAGATCCCTATATCAGCCATCGAGCGGTACTCGGGGATGCAGTCGGAGGTATCGACCGGCGTCCCTGACTTCCTGATCGTCCCTGTGGCGGGGCTTCTCGCGTCCGATGGGGTCTTCGGGCTCGATGACTTCGCCGGGATAGAGGGGCTGGTCCGGGAGCTGGAGAAGAGGATGATCCGGACCTCGAGGACATTAGATAAATTCTCTGATCCTAACATTCTCTGGCCGAGGGCTGCAGACGACTATATCGACCCTGCGACCGGCGAAGAAATCGAGCCGGTCGAGATCGAGATCGGAGGCGGGCGGTATATAGTCTATCCCATCGGGACCGGCGACCCCAACTCAGGCGGGTTCGTCCCTCACTTACCGTCTTATCTGACATGGGATGCGTCCCTCCAAAATAATTTCGCCCAAATCGAGGAGATCAAGTCTCAGCTTATGGCAATGGGGGAGATCAGCCCTTCACTTTTGGGAGATGTTAAAAACGGAATTGCTGAGTCTGGTAGCGCTTTAAAGCGTTTAGCAATCCCAACTTTAGCAAAAGTTTCAAGATTGAGGGCGAGGGTGAAGCGGCCTCTCCTCCACGCTCTGAGACTTTGCGCCGAGCTGGAGACCGTCTCCAGGTATCCGGGGGCTTCGGGGCTGCCGAACATCACTGTCGAATGGAGATCAAGCCTTCCCGAAGACAGGCTCGAGGGCGCACAAATAGAACAGCTTCGCAAGACCGCCGGGCTCACTTCGACCCGCTCGGCCCTGGCGAGGCTCGATCCCGACTCCTCCGATGAAGATCTGGACTGGGAAGAGTCTAAAATATCTGAGGAGAGACGAGACGAATCTTACCAGTTCGTCTGAATCACGTTCATCATAATCAGCTTACTGGAGCGTAAAACCAGGGGGTTAACACGCTATGGCGGACGAAGACAAGAAATTCACGCAAGAGGACGTCGACAAGATCGTGCAGGAGAGGCTGGCCCGAGAGAGGGCGAAGTTCTCTGATTACGATCAGATCAAGGCCGAGCTGGAGGCCACAAGGACCAGCCACGCCGAGCTGAAGGCGGAGAATACGGACCTGAAGGCTCAGATAGCCGAGAGGGACGGGAAGCTGAAAGACTCCGAGCTGAAGGCTCAGAAGATCGAGATCGCAACGAAGGCGGGCCTATCCGAAGCCCTGGCCGACCGTCTCCGGGGGACGACACCCGACGAGCTCGAAGCTGATGCGAAGAGGCTCGCCGAGGCGATGGGGCCTGGTCCCTCTGTCGGATCAGGGACGAACCCACCGACCGGGGCGAAGAAGCCGCTCACCCGATCCGACGTTAAGAAGATGAGCCCTGAAGAGATCACCGCAAACTGGGATCAAATTAAGGCTCAGTTGAAAGATGGGAGTCTTTCGAGAGTGTGAGTAAAACCGCTAACGGGGGTTAGTGAACTATGACGCTGACAAACTTCATAGGCGAGATCTGGAGCGCCCAAATTCTCCAGAACTTACAGAAGAGTCTGGTCTATGGCCAGGCTGGCGTGATAAATCGAGACTACCAGGGAGAGATTCAGGGGAAAGGCGACACCGTGAGGATCACCGCCCATGGGCCGATCTCCATCGGGAACTACGACAAGGCGACCGGGCTCGGCGATCCCGAAGAGCTGGACGACGCCTCCACCACGCTTGAAATAACTCAGGCTAAATACTTCAACTTCAGGATCGACGACATCGACAAGGCGCAGATGAACGTAGCCCTGATGGAAAGCGCCACCCGTGACGCGGCATATCGGTTAGGCGATACCGCCGATCAGTACATCGCCGGGATCATGGCGGCTCAGGCCGGGAACCTCATCGGGTCCGACGGCTCCGATAAGATCTTCGACGGGACGACCGATATCGTTATCGAGGAGATCCTGGACTGTAAGACCAAGCTCGATGAGGCTAACGCGCCGAATCAGGGCCGCTGGATCATCCTTCCTCCGTGGATCGTGGGTCAGATGATAAAAGACGGCGAGGTAGCGCAGCCTGCCTGGAGCGGGGTTGAGGGTGTGATGCTCAACGGCGAGGTAGCGAAGCTGTTCGGCTTCTCGATTCTGCAGTCCAACAACGTCCCCAACACCGCCGGGGATCACTACAAGGTAATTGCGGGAGTCGGGCAGGCTACCACTTTTGCCGACAGCGTGAACGATACCGAAGCGTATCGACCTGAGAAGTTCTTTGCGGATGCTCTCCGGGGTCTGCACTGCTACGGCGCGAAGGTCATCGAGCCGAGCTGCCTGGTATGCTTAACGTGTGCTCCGAGCTGAGGAGGGATAGAGAATGGTAAGATCTGAAATTACCGTAAACGAGCTGAGCGGGGCCTTCGCTAACCACGAGACCGCCGATGCGATCGACAAGGGCAACGACCACTACATAGCCGCCGGGGCCAACTTCAAGCGGCTGATCCTGAGCTTCGAGCTGTCTGCAGCGACCGCCGCCGACACGATAACGATCGTGGCCGGGACCGCTCATCCCGCCTTCAGGAAGGACCTGGGAGATCTCGTCTTTGAGGCGGCTGGTGGAGCTGAGCGGGTATGCATCGGACCCATCGAGACGGCAAGATTTTTGCAGAGTGACGGGACGATCCACGTCGATATCGCCGGAACCAGCATCGCCGGATCCATCGACGCCTACGCCCTGCCTTAGGCGGGCTCCTCCTCTTTTTTGGTGGTGTACGTGGACGAAGTAGAGGCTGTGAAATGCTTGCTGGCGATCCGGTCGCCGGTGATACGCGCCCTCAGCCGATCCGGCTACTTTCAGGCGGCGACGAGGGCTGCGGAAGACAACCCTGAATACTACGTAACTTTAGCCTGTAGCGGTCAATTGAAACACCAGCTGATAAGCAAAAACCGCATGTTTGGGCCGTTAGTGCTTGAGGAGATCCCGTCCCTTCGAGGTAAAAATTATTTCAGAGCTCATGGACTAAATCGACTCGCCGGCCAGATGGCCGACACCGACATAAAATATATCAAAAAACTTTTCATAGATAACTGGCCCGTTCATGAGCGCCAGGCCGTTAAGCTTCTCGGAGATTCGCCACTATGCAGCTTTTCCAGAGCCCGAAGGATAGGAAGGACTGAGAGCACGAGGGCGATTAACGGCTCACGGTTTGAGATGCAGATCGAACGGGGAATTTTCAAATACAAAATTTGGGATGCTGTCGGCGATTCGTCTACGCGGCCACTTCACAAGAAAAGAGATGGGGTGAAGGTACGTCTCGAAGAAAGTTTCCCCTTCGGCGGCAGACCCTACTTCCCCGGCGACGGGCCTGCATTCGAAAGTATTTTATGCCGTTGTACGATGGGATACTCAACAAATTCGAAGGGTGCGTATTATGATTAAGCCAAGAACAAAGACCAAAACCAAGACCAAAACCACTAAGCAGCGGGACTATAAGAAGGAATACAGGGATTATCACGGTAAGCCCGAACAGATCAAAAAAAGGGACATGCGGAACAAAGCCCGCCGGATGATGGAAAAAGAGGGCCGGGTCCGAAAGGGCGACGGTAAAGAGGTAGATCACAAGGTCCCTCTGTCGAAAGGCGGGTCCAACAGTCGAAGGAATCTTAGGATAGTTAGCCGAAGGACGAACCGGAAGAAGGGGAACAAGCGCGGTTAAACCGCGCGGATGAATAGGTTGTGCTTCTTCATGATTTCTGGCGATAGTGTCGCCTTCGGCTTTGCTTTCTTTCTCCGGATAACGGCTTCGACCTGATCCCCGTCTTTCAGGCCGAGCGCCTGGCGGGCCTCGACGGGCATCTCCAAGTCGCCGGCTTTCCCGGCGAAGATCCGGACTTCGTTTATCGCCACGTTAAACCCTCAGTTAAACTAATGGTTTAATTAGCATAAATATTTAACCCTTGGTTTAACAATAGGTTAAACATGCCATTCTTGGGGGTCAAGATCTCGGCGGAGCTGGAGACCCTGATAGATGAAGAGGTTAAACGCTCCGATAAGTCCAAAAGCGATATCGTAAGGGATGCGTTAAACCAGTATTTTAACGTCGCAATCCCTGAAGGTACGGGCCTAATAGTATTAGATAAAAATGAGCTTATAGAACTCATTGATAGCAGATTAGGAGTTAAACAGGAAGTTAAACCAGAAGTTAAACAGAATATCGTAGTCGTTAAACGCGACGTTGAACCAAGCGTTAAACCGGTTAAACTCGATGTTAAACCAGAGGTTAAACCCACCATTCAGAGGTTATCCGAGGACCTGGCGGCACAAGAGAAGATCAAAGAGATCTGGCGGGCTGGGGAGCGGAACCGACAGGTGATAGCCCGGCAGGTGGGGTACAAAGACCGGACCGTCCAGCAGTATATCAAAGACTGCCTGGAGAGCGGCGAGCTGGAGAAGTGAAGGAACGGGGTTAGCCGGGCCTGTAACAAGCTATATATATCTCAGAGATCGCGATTTAGATTCAAGGTGTTTCTAATGAGCCCTGAATATCAGCTGTATAATCCACATGAAAAACAAATGCCCTATGGCGGAGCCACCGATATTCACGGCCGTGTAAAATGGACTGTAACAGAAGAGGAACACGACGAAATGATGGCGCGGGTAAAAAAGGCCTTTGGGTGATAACATGAAAATAGTCGTGGACTCCGATACATTCTTTCTTTTCGATGTCTCAAGGGACGCAGAAAATAGGGCGTCGCCATATCAAATCATCTGAGATAAAAAGCGCTATACAACATCTAAGTCAACACCCGAAACTAGAGCTTTGCGTCCCTATTTCAGTCCTAGGCGAATGCGTTCTCATCTGCCTGAAAGGGGAATATGAAAATCGGAGCCATAATATAAAAGAACTCCATGAGTTAATCGACTTTTGGGGAGGATTGAATGTTTCGGTTCTACACCCAAATGATGTAGTCGCCGAGATCATCCATAACTTGTACACCCATCCAGAATATAAAGAAGAGAGGCTGTCACCAGGCGACCTAGTTCATCTTGGATATGCGCTAGCTTACGATGCTGATTATCTCATAACATCTGACAAAACATTAAGCCATTATAAAGTTCCAGAAGTATTCAAGCTTCAAATCATCCCTCCCGGAAGAATATCCGAGCTATTGTAATCTATTTTCAGGCGGATCGCAAAGCTAGTTCTGTGATATTGCTCCCATCATACCAGAAATTATCACAGAACCTCAGGCCGAAACCGCTATTTTTTCAGGAAGAAGGCAGATACAAAACCGGGGAACTTCACCGGTTCCAGTTTGGCGATATCGTAATCAAGATCCGCCTTTTCGTGTTTGTTTATATATTATCTACTGTTTCTATATCTATATCTCCGACTAGACCGTATCATATTTTGTTGAACGATCATCACGTTCAACGATCTGATTTTCAGCCGCTAGCGATTTATCCGAAAAACCGGAACCGGTGAAGTTCCCCGGTTTTTCCTCCTAAACTAATCGAATAAGATGGCGCTGCTTGTGGTGAGGATCTTTCATGACCACAAACCGGGAATCCTCCGCTAGATACGGCTTTACGTCTTTCATCTGGCGTTTGGATATCCCCAAAAGGCGGGCGGCGTCCGTCGTGGTTACCTGTCGGATGGAAAGGCGGCGCATCTCCGAGAATAGGTGGTCAAGGTGGGCGGCGGCGGTCTCCTCTCTGAGTGCCGGGGCCGGGGCTTCGAGCCTGGCGAGTCTCTGGCGGTCGTATGCTCTTTCGAGGGCGACCTCCTCCCTTAGCTGGCGGTTCTCCTCTCGGAGGGCCGTTAACTCCTCCTCTCTGAGGCGGTCTCTCTCCTCCAGGGCGGTGAGCTTCTCCAGGACTTGGGATAGGAGAAGGGCGGGCGATGCGACAGGTACTATTTGGTTGCCATCGGTAACTTCATATTCCTTCGGTTGACTAGTTCTATCAGTCATTTGGTTTCACCGACCTAGAATGACTCAGGCGGTCATGGGGGCCTTACAAGGGTCCTCTTGACCGCCGACTAATGCCTCTTTCTCGTGGCGATCAAGATACTCTACAATGGCCTTTGCCGCTATCTCACTTTGTCCTCGGAACGATCCGGTTTTATTATAGACGTAGTCTTTCAGCCTCTTTTCTACGTCATCGGGTAGATAAACGCCGATTCTAGCCATAGTATATACTGACTGTTATTAGTTTATAAGCGTTATGGTGTTAAGTTACCATAACCCTCATATAGTGTTAAGGTTCTATAGTGTTATGGTGAAACCAAATGACGGCATCAGTCGTTAAAACAGCAGCACAAGAACCGACAGCGTGCGATCTCCCCGAAGGGGTCCACGCGCCGAGCGCGGTCGGATATCTCGCCGAGAGGCGGGGTCTGAGATATAAAGACGGGAAGCTCCCCGATAAGCTGATCTTCGGTGAGGCGGCGGGCTTCTCGGAGCCCGTGGCGTTTGTGAAAAGCAGCGACGGGCGCGGCTATTATCTCGTTCGGCGGGATCAATGCTCTTGCCCCTCCTATCGGTTCCGGGGCGGCGAGTGCAAGCACATGAAAGCAGCCCGGCCCGACCTGGAGCGGAAGGCGAGGATAGACCAGCGGAACCGCCAGAGGCGAGAGGAGAGGGCGAGCGATCCGAAGCTCTCCACCACCAGGGGGTTCAATCAGCCTGAGGAGGCGAGGACGTGACCCACGATCGTATGAGGCGGAGGCGCTAGGGCTCAGGCCACCTCGAATTATGTGACCCTAATTATTACATATTGCGTTAGGGTCACAAAACCAACACTGGATCGGAGGCTGCTTTGGTCTTTTCTGGCATTTCAGCCTCACCTCCTATATTTCTTACGATCTCTGTTTTATGATGCTCAATATTATCTGTTATGGGATTAAACCAAAAACTATTTTACTTTAGTATCTCTATTATTGTAACAGTTATAAAACAATATCGCGGTTAGAGGGGAACGAAATGAGGATATTTTTGTGTCTTATTACGCTGGTTTGGCTTTTGCCAGGGCAAGCTTGTGCTTTGGGCGCTCAGAGCGTTGATGTTGGTCCCTATGTTGTTAGCTGGGACTTGGGAGAGACGTCAACTTATTGGAGGGAAGATCCTGTTCAGTATAATGACACTTCAGACGGCATCAATTACACTTATTATCAACTATACATAGATGATCTGGATGAACATACAGGGTATGCTCATATAGGAATACTGGAGTATGAGCAAGAAAAAACTAGGAATTTTTCTAAACCTGGTGATGAATACAACCCCAATCTAGTAAGCACTTTGCTGCGGTCCATAGATGGTAAACAAAGTGTTTTAGTGACCATGCAAGAGACGCTAGATTATGATGTCATAACATACTATCAAATAAGCTACATGTTGGATTCTGGTGGATGGATAGACGATGATGGAGAATTCACTGGTGACATTTTATTAGACATGAATGCCACACTAACAGGGAAAGACTATGTCAAAGTATACAGTAATATGGAGTACCACCAAACCAATAGATTATTGGATACGCTCCACATAGTCAAATCGACCAGTTTAGCAGGGCGGCCTTCTCCGGGGGCCGGGGGAGATGGATAAGATCGTCTTTTAATTATGCGACCCTAATATAGAATATATCATTTTAGGGTCACAAAACCAACACCGAAACATTTTTCGGTGATCATGGCAGTCTACCACGTCATAGGAGGTAGATAAAGACGAGAACTAAACCGATTTTCGCCTTGATGTGGCTATTGTCACTGGCCATATTACTCCCAGTATCAAGCGCTTTCCCGCTGACTGGCGGTAATGGTGTTGTGAATGCGACGGTCTATGGAGTTGTCAAGGGTGGCAGTACTCTGTACTTGGATATGAGTGCTAGTGAGAATGATAGCTATATCGTTGAGTTAATAGACTCTGAGGACAGAGTGTATAGTACCGCCTATGATACAGCATTTGCGGAATATCGAAGTACATGCTACTTTTACAACGGATCCATTCGGGACACAATATCATTTGTCATACCCGAATCTGTTGAGGTCAAAAAGGTCAAGGTAACACCAAGAAATAGCGATCCTTTCCTGATCGAATGGACCGGCGTGCCAGAATCCAGCGGATCTGGTATTACGCTAAAATTCTACGGCGCCACCTACGGGTCTATGGGTGGTTCGACTAATGTAGGACGCCATCTCTATAAGTGGACGTTTGATATAAAAATCACTAACACTGGGGATGACGTATTATCAATCGAAACTGGAGAATTCATGTTGAAAGATACTGTTGGATGGATCTACAGTGACCGTGATGGATTTGGTGGTGAAACAAAGAAACTCTTACCAGGCGAGTCGATACGTTTCCCCCTTGAATTTAACCGCGTTGGAGAGTTCTCCCGGCCTTCTGAGCTGATTTTCAGGGATCTCACGATGAATATCGAGGCTTGGATCTAGAGGGGTGGGTCGGTTATGCGACTTTCCCTAACCTCGGAAGATGCCACCTAAAAGTGTGCAAGCTACCAAGATCAAGGGGGCACGTATTGACAAAGAAATTTGATCAGATCATCTTGGAGCTGGAGGGGCGAGGGCTAAACCCTCGCCTCGGGGCTTCTCTGAGGGCGGGGTACGTGGTTGATGCGATGATAGGCAACGTGGTGATTCTGGACTCTGGCAAAGACGACCTCTTCAAGGTCCGAAAGCTGGAGGCTGTCAGCTATAAGGTGGCCGTGGTTCCAGGAGGCAGGCCTTCAGATGAGGAGATCAAGGGGTTTTGTGATCAGGTAGAGAGGATGGTGAGATGACCGAAACAGAGAATGTAGTCGGATATGAGGGTATAGACGAGCATGGTTATCATGTGTACATCGGGCTTGTGGACGCTGAGCTATTTCAGGAAAACGTAAAATTTGGCGAAGGTATCATGGGTCCGGGATCTCGTACCATGAATCTTGGGCTGGCGTATCGAGGCCGTCCGGTGTTTAAGGTCATATTAGATTCTAAGATGAGTAACAAATCTGCTGAGGATCATCTTACAAAGTTAATTGGTATTGTTGATAAGCTCTCTTATGTGGATCAGATATTTTCGGTAAACTTGGGTGATACTAGAGGGGTTAGATTAGAGGTGATAGACTCTAATCCTGAGGACGTTTCCAAAGAGGCCATAGACGAGCTTTTGGATAAAATATTAGATAATGTTAAGGCCGGTGATCACGGAACGAATTAGCTTGATCGGAGTCGTCACCCTGACCAATTCTTTTTTTATGCGTCTTTTGAAATCGCTATGCGTAAACCAGCAACGTGCGACCCCCTACCCTTTCAGCGGGAAAAAAAGCTGCTCACCCATGGGTGACGGCGACGAGATTTTAGTATTCCTATAGTGTACGTTTTTGACGTGTTTACATCCGAGGGGGTCCGGGGGTCCGAGCCGAGGGGGGCCACTTCTGGAATATTGGGCTATGGGAATTTATGGGAAAATGAGATGATTACTTCTTAAAATCTAATGGCAAGATCATGGGCGGGTGACCAGTCCGCCCGGCCCGCGCGCGGCCATGATAGATCAAGCCATGCAAAGCTGCAGACGGGGTTCAATCGTCTGCTGAGGCTGCCGCACCGATCCTACCGACGTTTGGTCATCGGTCGGAGGCACTTTCACCTCTTGTTAGTTAGTCAATCCCGAAGGATTGCCAAAATAGGATAGCTGCGACCGCCTACTTAAGCCATTTGACAGACAAGATGAACGACGGTCCGCCAGGCGCTTCTTGTGGTGGAATCATGAAGGCGGACCGTTGGGGGCCGATCTCGGCTTCCCTGAGTCAGTAAGCGGGGCCTGAGGTCGGATGAATGTAATTCTGCTGAATCTTTAATAAGCGTTTCTGCGAATCTACTTCTAAAAATCGTTATAACCGGCGAGAGGGTATATAAGCGATAAGGGTATTCACTTATACAGAAAAAAGCGCCCCGAAAGGGGCTCCCGAACTCCCCGAGAGTGGGGAACTTTTGAGGAGATCGGGATTGAGGAGTATTTAACATGACATCATTAGCGGATGAGGGTAAAAGCCTTTCGGCTTGCGAAACCAGCAACGGCGACGGCTTCGATTTTGATCAAGAGGCGGGGGATCTTTTTGAGGACGTCGTGAGGAGGGTCTATTACGGGGTTGGTTATGATGGCGAGCTATCTCTTGTTGGTTCTTCAAGTGATGCTGGAGAGGAACCGGTATCTGATGACCCTGTACGCGACAGTATAAGCCTGATCTTCCAAGAATTGAAGGAACTGCGGGCGCTGGATGCTGAAAGGGAAGAACGCGCCAAAGCTGAGGCAGAACGCGCGGCGACTAGGATAGGTGATCTGGAGTATGTCGTCGCGAATCAGGACGAGCTGATAACTCAGCTTGTCAACTTCATCTACTGGCGAGAGAGTTTAGGCGTGATGTACGACTTTGAGGAGCTATATAACCTATCCCAGTATTACAAAGGCCATCCTGATGAGTTAGAGGTGAGAGCGAAGCTCGTTCAGAGGTTTGAGGATGGGCTCAAACAGATGAAGCGGGCTAAGTACGATATGGCCCTGAAGGCCCACGTCCTGGGCTATAAAAAAGATATAGAGCAGATGGATGAGAAGGCCCGCAAACAGCTATTTATGGGTGAATGGCTTCCTGAAGGCTCCTCGATCAATCTTCAGGCTCGATCTCCTGGGGCGGTTTTTGGTAGGGACGGGCCGATCACCCACGATTCAGTACGACGACGGGATGAGAAAGCAACGAGGGAGAGAGGTCTCGAGAAACTGAGCAGACCCGACAAGCCCTCGGAGGTTACTGAGGCGAGGTTGAATCAGATCTTCTTAACGCTGGCAACGAAGGAACGTAACGGTGCGGCTGATCCTACGCTTTCGTTTATCGTGATCAAGAGAGAGTTGGATCTCAAAGATGCAGCTATGACCCGTCTAGGTAAGCAAATAGACCGAGATCCCAGGTTTGAGCGTTGCGAGTCGTCGAATCCTAGACCGGGATCGCCTGTTCAGCTAGTTAGGTTATCCGAGGAAGGTAGGCGGCAAGCGATGAGACATGATTAAGCTCATCTCCAACTTTTTTACGTGAAATGGCTTGATTCTAAGGTATCGCCGATACCGATACCTTACGGGGGTTCTGAGGGGGGCCCGGAAAGCCTGATTTTCTCGATAATTCTGTTGTACATTTCTGTACGTTGTTGTAATAGTAAAGTATATATATGTATTAGTTATATACCTAGAACACAAGTGGATTAGTATGTATGTAGTAGTAGTAATACCTATGTAATAGGTATTAGTACGTACTCAAATTAACTTGAAGCTAAATCAAGTCTGTTTTCATAACTCCGATAATCTCCAGGGGACCCCCAGATCCTGGGAGCAAAGGTGCGGTGCGGCGCACCTTTGCTATGGGAGAACTTCTTTTAACTGTACCTCGAAACCACCGATCAGGCGATTCTTTCCTATTTGTCCATAATATAAAAAGTTTTGATCTTTTAGTCTAAAACTATATATACTAGAAGACATTAACTTGATACTGGGAAAGGGTTAGTTGAAATCACATCTCGGAGATGGTAACTCATGGCACCTACTCAAAACGAGATTATCCAAATTCTACGATCCGGCGAGGAGCTGACGTTCCCGGAGATCTACGACCGCATACAGGCGGCGAACTCCAGG
>ERZ795048.2429-NODE-2429-length-15003-cov-5.157145_pt1 | contig 15003 bp, 13 predicted proteins | sample MGYA00375132_ERZ795048 | MGnify/ENA primary metagenome ERZ795048 (study PRJEB30177, sample SAMN05720225) | activated sludge metagenome | isolation source: Anaerobic digester | place: Hong Kong | collected 2014-12-17 ...
TCATCAACGCCCAACAGGTTGTTGTCGGTTATTTCATAAAGAATCTGCTGAGCGAGGTCGAACTTATTGATATCTGTCAGCATTTCACCGAGATACGATCCTGAGGATATTTTCGCGCTTCGTTTTTCAAGCTCCCATTCCATAACGGGATAATGTTCGGCTTTCTTATATGATTCAGACCTGAGATAACCGATTATTGCCGATTCAAGGGCTTTCAAAGTATCCTTCAGATCAATATAGTAATACCTCGAAGAAGTTGTATAAGGCAGATAGTCTTCAGAGAACTCTTTCTGAAAATCCGTCAGGGATTTTACAAGATTTTCCCGGTCTTTTACCGAGCTCAGAGAATTGATGTAATACTGATAAAGCGTTCGCCGCCATGTCGTTTCAGGATACTTTTCCAGCATATCCTCAACGATCTTTACTTTTGCGCTGTCATCAGTCCATACAGGATACATTCTTTCATAAAATTCTGACGATGCAAGGTCGAACGTTTCTTTTGACCGCGGGTACTTTGTCAGGATCGTGTTTTTCACTTTTTCTGCGTGCACGGAATCATTTGAAGAGAGAAATTTTATGTATGACTTATAAAGAAGCTCGTTTTCGGCCAGGGTTTCTTCCGGTATTGTTTTATGAATACTGCATGATGTTAAAAATATCACCGCGACAAGAGCTAAAAAAAATTTTTTCATCCGCGCTCCCCTGATGCTGAAAGTATTTCACTTCAACAACACTCCCCAGTGCCGTTAAATAATAAAACAATAATTGATGAAAAAGGCAAGGAAATTTGCATACGGAGATTCACTTAAGTTGACTCTCGCTTTCATGATGAGTGAGAACTTTCATACTTCGCTGGATCAGGATCCAAATTATGCTGATTCGACTGTCGTTGATCTTTCGGATGGACTTGATGTGTCACTTTACGATCAGGGTGGTATGACGCTTTCAATAATGTCATTTGGGCAGAAAGAGTATCTGATACTCCGATGTTCGATACTCCTGAGACAAGATGGGGAGCTACAAAAAAGGACGGCTGGTACGGTAAGAACGGAGCCTACTGGAACCTGATAAACGAGAACAGACAGGCGGTCATGTCGGGAATATATCTCTTCAGCGTTCAGGATGTTGATAACAAGAAGGATGATTTTGTCGGGGAGTTAGTAATAATAAAGTAATTTATCGAATTATTCAATTGATTAAATATGCGAAATTCGGTATATTAAGCATAAAGAACTAAAGTGAAATCGCAATGAAACCTGTTTTTCGAAAAGAACTATTCTGGGATGTAAATTACGAAAGCATTAATTTCGAAGATAATGCCCGTTTTGTAATCGGCAGAGTAGTAATGCGCGGAAATCTCGATGACTGGAACGCCCTCAAAGAATTTTACAGTCTTGAAAGAATCGCATCGGAAGTTGTGAATATAAGATATCTCGACAAGAGAACGCTGAGTTATCTCTCTGTAGTTTTAAATATAAAAAAGGAAAAGTTCAGATGCTTCAATACGGAATCGTCAATAAAGGCACTCTGGAATTATTGAAAGAGTTAATGACCATGCCAGAACTAAAAGATTTTTTTTTAGTTGGCGGGACAGCACTGGCTTTAAGGTTAGGGCATAGATTTTCAATTGATCTTGACCTTTTCACACTGAATGAATTTAATCCCGAATCGCTTTTAACGGGCATCAAAGCCAAGTTTGCAGTTACTGAAGTAGAAGAAAGTAAGAACACGCTCAATCTGAGCATAGAGTTTCCAAAAAATTCAGGCAACAATGTGAAAATCGATCTTATAAGATACGCTTATCCGCTTATTAAGCCCGTAGCTGAAATTGATGGAATAAGGCTGCTTGAGACCGAAGACATTATCCCGATGAAGCTGTCAGCAGTAGCGGCGAGAGGTTTAAAAAAGGATTTCTATGATATTTATTTTTTGCTCAAACATTATACTCTGGATGAAATGTTCGGATTTTTCGACAGAAAATATGACAATATGAATAAATTTCACATAATTAAAAGCCTGACCTATTTTGATGACGCGGAAAACGAAACCGATCCCGTTACGATGAAAAAAATCACATGGGAAGAGGTTAAAAGAGCTATCCTTCTGGAAGTTAAATGAGAAAGGCGATTTCGTCGGCAAGTTCGTGATCATAAAGTGATTTGGATGTATTTTATAGCATCCCGAAATAAAAGGCGGCTATTCCGAAGAACATGTCTATTTTCATGATAAGGCTTAAACGCTCGAAATGGACATTGGACACATTCCTAAACAGCGAACTGAGGATGTATATGATCACGGGGAAAACGAAGATGAGGATTATAAGCGGGAAATAAAAATTATATTCCCCTGATGACATCAAAGAAACAAGATAGAACACAAGTGAGATCAGGAGCAGTTTGATTAGAGTTACTGTCCGCGCGACGCCGAGTTTTATTGCCATCGTGTTGGCCCTTTCGTGTTTGTCTCCCTCAATGTCGGCTATGTCCTTGATGATCTCCCTTATGAAATGGAACAGGAAAGCAGAGACAGCAAGAGGCAGGATCTTTATGAAATTACCTGTCGTTATTGAGCAGAAATAGAAAAGGTATCCGCCTGTAAAAGCGACGACGAAATTACCCCAGAACGGTCGTCTTTTCAGGAATATGGTGTAAAAAAGCAGTATGAAATTCACAAGCACGACAGCGGCGAAAGAGTGATATCCGAGAAAATATCCCGCAGTGCAGGACGCGATGACGAGGAAAGAATACAGATAGTAAGCCGAGCTGATCTTCAGATTCTTTGACGGAAGAGGCCTGTGCGGCTTGTTGATCGAATCAATGCCGATGTCTATTATGTCGTTGATTATGTTCCCCGCGCCTGCAGTCAGTACGGTTGCGGCGATAATAAGCATAAGATTACCGGTCTTCATCTCGGCGGAAACAATAAAATAAGCCGCGGCGGAAGCGAACGCGGTTATTATCAGGTTCAACGGGCGTATTATCTGTATGTAGTGTCTCATCGGGTCATCTTTCTGACGGAACGGGGTTTGAAATAGCGTTTTTTTGCCGCGATCTTATTAAAGATAATAAGGTCAACTATACCCAGGACCAGTCCGGTCAGCGCGCCGATCATACCTGCATCCTCCGTTCCCCATATTCTCAAAGCTATATAATAGCAGATTATTAGAGAGATTATAGGGAAAATGAACAGCAGAAAACCTGCAGTGAGCTTAGTTTGAGGGGGAAGATCTATCTCGACCATATCGCCCGGTTTCAGCCCCGAACTGTCTTCGATCTTCAGTTCTACGGGTTTGTCGCCGGCCATACATGCACCCTTATTGGCGCAGGCATGACATGACTCGTTAAGCTCCATCTCTATGTAAGCAAAACCCTCTTCCGTTCTGGTGACAGTTCCTCTGTCCATAATTTATTTCCAAAGATAAGATAAGCTGGCTTTGTGGGTGTTGCCCAGATCCTCGAAGTCGGGTCTGAAAGCATAATCAAGAACAAAATTCATAAAACTAAGCCCGCTTCCGGCAGACCAGGTGTCGTCAGTATTGTAGCCGCCCCTGATAAAAACATTTTTAAATTTAAGTTCAAGTCCGCCGGAAAAAACTATATCGGCAAAACCTAAAGACGCAAAAGAATATTCGGAGTAGTTTTCTGTTCGGATCTTCATTCCTCCCAGAACTTTGTAATCTGCCAGGAAATATTCCAGCCTGCTGTTGTATTCTGCGCCGAATAAAGCCGAGGGGTTGACGAACTCGTTCTCGCCGGTGCTCCAGAAAAGAGCGGAAGTTGTAATGTCCTGAAGTTTTAATCCGAGAGTAATGCCGTAGGGAGCTTTATACAGTCCCGAGACGTCAAATCCTATCCCTGAAGCGGATTCTTTTTCGAAAGTTTTAAAAAGAAGTTTGGTTCCCGCTCCCCAGTTAATCCTGTCGCTGAACTTCCTGCCGAAACTTAAGAACAGTGCAAGTTCATTGTCGGAAACCGTATCGTAAGGCAGTATCCTGTTGTCGGGACCGACAGGCTCATTTTCGTTCTCAAGTTTTGTCAGAGTGATGCCGTCAACATTTATCCATATCAGCGCGGCTCCGACGTCGAATTCTCCGTATTTTGTGTTGTATGCCGCGAATTCCTGCTGTACTATCCCTTCGAACCGTTCGCTGTGCGATAAGATCAATCCGCTGCTGCTGTATTCGGGAAGAAAGGCCGGATTAAAATATACCGCGGAAGGATTGCCGAAAGATGTTAGCACGATGTTTCCCAGCGACAGGCTTCTTGCGTCCACGCCGCCGCTTATGAACTCACCCGCGTATTTCCCGCTTCCGAAGAGTGTGAAAGCAAGGGCTAAAAGTATTAAAGCGGTCTTTTTGATCATTTTACTCCATTGAGAACATGTCTGTCGAGCCTTTGCCCTGTCTGATTATTTCTATATCCTCGCCGCTGAGGTCTATCACGGTCGAGAACTCGGGTATAATCACTCCGCAGGCAATTATCTCGTCAACCAGTTTTCCGTAATTTTTTTCTATATCGACAGGATCGGACAGAGTTTGACCTTTACCCTCTGTGATATCTGAATACTTATTGAGACTCGAACTTATCAGAGGATTTCCTAATCCTTCAACTAAAGAAAAGTCTATATTGTTCTCGGGAATTCTTATACCGACCTTTTTCTTCTCACCGGAAACGGTTTTCGATACGGAATTGAGAGCCTTCATGATAAAAGTATAAGGTCCGGGGAGCAGTTCTTTCATTATCCTGTAAGATTCTTTTGAGCATTCCGAATATTCGCTTATCTGACTGAAACTGCTGCAGACGAAAGAGAAAGTCTTTCTTTTTTCCACTTTTTTTATCATTACAAGTTTCTCGAACCCCTTTTTATTGAATAGGTCGCATCCGAAAGCATAACCTGTATCGGTAGGGTAGATTATGACTCCTCCGTTCCTGAGGATATTGACTATGTGCTCTATGTCTCTTTTCTTAGGGTTTTCTTCATTCATTTCGATCATAAAATTTTACCTTTCAGCTTAATTCAAGCATTTTATTCAGTGCTGCTGCAGCCTTTATTCTGATCTCTTCGGGTACATTGATTTCAAACTGTTCGTTGAGAAGTGAGCTGTAAAGATTCTCAAGTGTAGTTTTCTTCATCTGAAGGCAGACTGCATGATCGGCTAACGGATATATCCTTTTATGAGGATATCTGTGCATCAGCATCTTTGCGATCTCCACTTCCGTGCCTATTATTACTCCCGCATCCTCATTCATTTCTTCAATATTCTCTTCAACGAATTTGATGATCTGAGTCGTTGATCCGATAAAGTCGGCCTGTTCGAGAACATCCGCCGGTGCTTCAGGGTGAACCAGCAGTATACAGTTCGGATGTTCATGTTTCGCTATGAATATATCACCCGGGCTGAATTCGTCATGAACATAGCACCAGCCGTTCCAGATCACCATGTCCGCACCGGTCAGTGCCTGACAATAAGCTCCCAGGTTCTTATCCGGCGCAAAAATGATCTTTTTGTCTTTGTAATGTTCCACTATACTAACGGCATTCGACGAGGTGCAGATGCAGTCGCTTTCAGCTTTCACTTCAGCCGGAGAATTTATATAAGTTATAACAACTGCCCCCGGATGTTTCTTCTTAAGCTCTTTTAAGCCTTCCGCGTCCGCCATTCCGGCCATCGGGCAGGCGGCTTCTCTTGAGGGCAGCAGCACTTTTTTATCAGGAGAGAGTATTTTGGCGCTTTCGGCCATAAAATCGACTCCGCAGAAGACGATAATGTCCGCATCAGTCCCGGCCGCTTTCTTTGAAAGCTCGAGTGAATCTCCGACAAAATCTGCGGCCGTTCTTATGTCCTCGTCCTGATATGAATGTGCGAGTATTACGGCATTTTTATTTTTCTTAAGTTCCGCGATATTTTTTAACAGTTCTTCCCTGTCCACTTTGCAATGCTCCGTTTTTTTATGGAATATAGTTATAAGGTGCTGTATTGTCAAATGCAAAAAGCGCCTTTGGCGCTTCTGCACGGCAGTTCAATAATAGGGGGAGGATTACTTGTCCTGCCGAAAGACAATATACAAATATTTTGGTGAAATACTAAATTATTTTTTTAAAATTTTTCGTGGAGTTTCAAAAAAGGTACAGCGTCTATGTCTCCGCCCGCCAACCATGCATCAGGTCCGCTTCTCAATATTTTTATGTAAGCTGTCATGGCGACCATCGCGGCGTTGTCAGTGCAGTATTTTGGGGAGGGATAATGGAATTTAATTTTTTTCTTCACGGCAAAGTCCGCTACTTTTTTTCTCAGTACCGAATTCGCGGACACTCCGCCGGCAAGAAGGACAGTATTTACTTTATATTTTTTCACGGCTCTGAAAAGTTTCTCCGTAAGAGAATCCGTAACGGAATCCAGAAATGAAGCGGTTATGTTCGCGATATTTTCTTTAATGAATTCAGGATCCTGTTTTTCAAGATAGTATTTTACGGCCGTCTTAAGTCCGCTGAAACTGAAATCTAGACTGTTCTTCATTCCTCTCGGGAAGGTGACAAAATTCTTGTCGCCTTTAGCGGACAGCTCGTCGATTATCCTTCCGCCCGGGAAGCCCAGACCGAGCATCTTGGAGACCTTGTCTATACATTCGCCCGCAGCGTCGTCGCGCGTTTTACCGATAAGCTCATAAACTCCGTATTCGGGAACATGGACGAGTTCCGTGTGACCTCCGGATACAACGAGGACTATGAACGGGAATTCTATTTCCGGATGTTCGATGTAGTTCGCGGAGATATGAGCTTCTATGTGATTTACGGGTACAAGCGGTCTGGACAGCGAGAAGGCTAAGCCTTTTGCAAAATTGACGCCAACGAGCAGGCATCCGACAAGTCCGGGGCCGTAAGTTACTCCTACGGCGTCAATTTCCCCGGGTGATCTGCCTGAGTCCGCAAGCGCTTTTTCCAGCACTGCCGGGAAAAAGCTCAGATGCTCCCTCGACGCGATCTCGGGGATCACTCCGCCGTAGCAGATATGCTCCAGCTGTGTGTTAGTGGCGACGGAAAGTATCTTCCCGTCCTCGAGTACGGAGACAGACGTGTCATCGCAGGATGATTCGATGCCGAGAACTATCATTTCTTCCTTCCGAGAGATATTATATCGTGGACCTTCCATCTGAAATCGTCGTCAAGAACCGTATAGAATATCTCTTTCACGGTAAATTTCAGATCTGTCTTCTTCATGAATGTTTCAAGCTGTTTTTGGGCGTAAAGGGTCGATTCTTCGGTCGCAAAAGTGCCTATAGAAGCGTGGGGAATAAAAGGCTCAAGGTTCAGACCCTGGATGTTTTCGGGACAAACGGCGGAAAGCTGAGAGTTCAGTGTGTCAAGTTCTTCTGTATAGGACGGAGCAATATATAAAAAGAACGGATCTTTGAAGAAACCTGTCTTTGTAAATTCAACCTCGAACGGGGCGGTAAGTTTTGTCCGCCGTGCTATCTCAGGTCTGTGAATATTCCATACATCTCTAGAAATATATGGAGGATACATAAGTGTAAGATGAGGCTTCGGCATTTTTATGTATTCTTTAAACTGACTCTGCCATGCATAGATCCTTGAGGAAATGCTGTCGGGAAGAAATATGAAGAGACCCCCGTCACCAGGTTTTGATGCTTCCAATTTCCACATCCTTTTTTTTAAAAGACATGTAATTTAAGAAAATAATTGATATTTAGGAATTAAAAAATTATAATTCATCACTCAATCCGGAGAAGCACTAAAATGAGAAAGATCCTGAAATACGAGATCAAGCAGCTATTACGGGATAAAAAAACCATAATTCTGGTATTCATCCTGCCGCTGGTTATAATGCCTCTCATAAACGGACTTCTGAATAAAGTCATAAATGAAAGAATAGGTGAGATATTCAGCGGACCTACAGAATTTATTTCGTACGACGAACCTTTCCTGAAAGATATATTATCACACTTTGAAGGCGACAGTATTTTTACGGTCGTTTATACTCCCACAGGTACTTCCGTAGATTCGCTTCTGGAAATATATCCCGCGGTAATAACGTCAGAGTTCGCAGATTCCGTTAAAACCGGAACGGTGGTGGTAAATTATTCATCAAAAAAGGACAAGCGGAATTTTCAGGCGGTCTCGGTAATACGAAAAATCAGAAACATCAGAAAAGATATATCGGAAGAAAGATACGGGGAAATAGGCATAAAAGACTTCTATAAGAACTCTGTTCCCGAGATAAGAAATATTGCTTCTTCCGAAGAAATGAGCAGGGCGAAGAGCGCAGGGATATTGCCGGTAACGATAATCATAGTACTCGTAATAGGAACATTTTTCATATCTAATTATGTCATCTTAGGCGAAAAGGACAACAGCACTCTCGAGTCTCTTCTTTCATCGGGAATTAAAAGAAGGGATATTATATACGGAAAGATGTCAATAGTGATGCTTGCAGGCATAATAATGTCCGTTCTGGAACTTATCTCATTCTGGCTCTACGGAAAATTCACTGCGAACCTGAGCTTTGATATCGGTCTAAGCGCGTTTCAGGCGGGGTGTCTGATACCGGTACTACTGTCCCTGTCCCTTCTGATCTCGTCAGTTTCGGTTTTCCTGTCGTGCCGGCTAAAATCATCATCTTCGGGGCAGCTGCTTTTTCTGCCTGTGATGCTTTTTTATCTGCTGACGGCGCTCTTGGGTACTTTTGAAGGTGTTTCGATAACGAGGGGATTTTTTCTTATACCTGTTGTAAATTCGGCCGGTATTATGAAAGAGTTACTGAGAGGCGATCATGCAATGTTTTCGTCCGTATTTGTCACCGTCCTGAATCTGCTTTATTCATTTTTGTTCGTCCGCAGTTCGTCGGGTTACCTGAGCGGCGAAGATATTCTCGAAAAAAATACTGACCTCGACATAGTAAAGAAAGGGTTTTCAAAAAGCGCTGTATTTATTGTTTTTGCACTTCTGGTAGTCTCTTACATGCTCATAGGAGGATACCTTCAGGGCAGAAACATCGTTTCGGGGCTTATATTGTCGCAGATATTCATACTCGGGGGATTCGCTGCAATAATGGTATCTGTAACTCAGAAATCTTTCACTGAGATACTTAAATTAAGGAAATTTAATCCTTTCTATATTCCCGCGGCTTTAATTCTGGGTCTGTCTTCAAGATACCCGATTACTCTCGTGTCGGAACAGCTTCTGAAAGTATTTCCGGTTCCCGACATTATGAAAGAAAGCGATATTATGGGAACCGCTCTCGGCGACCTTAACATAATCGCAGCAGTATTCGTTATAGCAGTACTTCCGGCATTTTTTGAAGAATTCGCTTTCAGGGGAGTTTTCTTAAGCATAATGGAGAAAAAGTACTCAAAAGTACCGCTTTTACTTATTACCGGCCTCATGTTCGGACTGATGCACATGAACATTTTCACTGTTTTCGAGACGGGGGTGCTTGGTGTTGTTCTCGGACTTCTTACAGTCAGCTCAGGATCAGTATTTCCTGCGGTGATCATGCATTTTACCAACAACGCTTTTTCTGTTATACTCATGTTTTTAATAAAAGACGGACAGATCACCGAGGACAGTTTTCTTGCATCCGACGTACATTTTGCATGGGTAATGACGGCAGTAACAACGCTTGTAATGTTCGCGGTCGTATTCAGAAAGAAAAGTTAGTGTTTTCTGAAAGCCACCATTCTTTTGACGGTCTTTTCAACATCGGTCTTTGTATCGAATATCCTTCCGGTTGAAATTTCTTTTTTGTATCTGAAAATATATGTATCGGTCTCCCTCTGAAAAACAACGTGCATATTTTCTTTCTCAATAAAAGTGAGATGGAGCCTGATCATGCTGTTCGTTATTTCCGATTCTTCAATTCCCCCGACCGCAACCCTTGCTATCCTGGGTACAGAAACTGTCTCGAGCACTTTGCATTTTATCGTGTCCCTGCTTGTAATGATATTCTCGTCGGGCAAAAACCTGTACATCGATATGAGGGGTTTGTCTTCACTGTTTCGGACAGCAGTCTCTTTCTTGATGTCATGAATATTGGTACTTACAGAATATCTGTATCTCAGAGTATCTTCAGATTGCTCTTTGCAAAGCCTGTCTTCTGTAAATTCGTTCACATCTTTGTTTTTAAAATTTATGCCTTTGAAAGATATAAACCCCGATCTGTCCAGATCGTACTTGAGTATTATCGTGTTGAATCTCTCATAAAGAGCTTTAATGTCAGTCGAGGCTTCACCTCCCAGAAGAGCGATCTCGGAAAGGTCGGTTTTCTTAACAAAACCGGAGATCATTGCGCCCTCCTGTCCTTTGTAATGAACATGGTAGTTATCTCCTGCGGTAAATTCCCTGACAAACACAATGTCGCCCGCACTCAGAACACCGGCAGGAACGGAAGCCGAACTGTCGGCAAAAACAACGGCGGAGGCCGACCGTATCCAGTGAGGATTCTTCCTGAGATCAATATCTGAACCGGCCGGTTTGTCCTTTCTTTCACCGAACGGCATCCCGTAATATTTTACTTTTCTCAGCGTTCCTGATCTTACCCAGCCTTCAATTATTCCGTGAAATTTATCGAGTACTTTTATCCTTATAAAACTTCCCCCTTCCTCAACTATCTGAACGAACATATCCGCGTCAAGAGTATAAACCGCTTCCGCGTTGTTCTTGGGGGCGTCATAGAGAAAGTCGTTCTGCACAAGCACCTGATAGAACAGAACCTGTGTCGAATCAGACCTGAAGTTATTGTATGTCTGGCCCGTCTTGTCGTCAACGATTGATTTTCTAAGCCCGATGTTCTGGCAAAATAACTGAAAAAACAATGAAAATATAATGAATGCCAGAAAAGATACTGTCCTTTTAAACGCCATACCGATCGTCTCCTTTGAAATATAGATACCGGCTAAAATATACAAAGTAATCAAACTAAAAGCAACAGAGCAAGTTCCGCTAACAGAGATAAAAAAAAAAAAATTTTGATTTGCGAATTATTAATAAAGGACATATATTATGCACAGACCTGCATTTTTAAAGAAAATGAAGGTGCGGTTGTACTAATATGATCGAGAAATTACTTTAAAAATAAACATGGAGTGTGTTATGAAAAGAAGTATCGTCTTAATGATGATCACCCTATTCGCAACAGTCTTGTTTTCTCAAACGACCGGAAAGATCAAGGGTGTAGTACTTGACGAACAGGGCGACCCGCTGCCGGGTGCCAACATAGTTGTTGTAGGAACAACATGGGGTGCAGAGGCTGACGAGGACGGCTATTACTACATAATCGGAGTGAGAGCGGGTACTTATACTCTCAAGGCTGAGTTTGTAGGATACGCGCCTAAGGAAGCAAGAGAAGTAAAGGTCAGGGTAGGTCTGACGACGACTCAGAACTTTAAAATGTCATCTGAGGTTATCGAGCTTCAGGAGATCGTTGCTGAAGTTGTAATGGAGCAGAAGGTCGAAAAGGATGTCACGACATCAGTAAGGACCGTAGACATGGGCAACATTGAGACTTTGGCCGTAACTCAGGTCGAGGACGTACTTAAAGGTACTGCCGGAATCAAGACCGACGCGAAAGGCGAGCTTCTCTTCAGAGGCGGAAGGGCCGGAGAGGTAAACTATGTTATCGACGGTATCTCTGTAGGCGATCCGACAGGCGCAAAAACCAATCCCGTAGAGATAAACTTTGCAAACGTTGAGTCGTTCAATATACAGAAAGGTATCCCTGACGCTGAATACGGTGATGCGCTTTCAGGAAGTGTCAATATCGTTATGAAGGTTGGTGATCAGGAAAGGACTTCAGGTCATGTTAAGTATACTACTGACTCATTTTTAGGAGACAGCAAACTCAATTATAACAGAGGTGAGTTCAGCCTCAGCGGTCCGATTCCGCTTCCGATGAACGGAATGAAACCGACTTATTATCTGGCAACAGACTTCACTCTTCAGGACGGCTATACAAGATCGTACAGGCTTAACGGAGATCCGGACGGTGACCTTTTTGAGTTCAAAGATTACGACCTTACAGGTTTCGGGTTCGAGATACCTCAGGGCAGAGAGAATAATTTTAACCTTATCTTAAAGTCGGCATACGATTTTACTCCTACCATGAAACTTAGCGTATCATTCACTAAATCGAGAACGCATAACTACGACTATCAGTATCTTTACAGGTATACTCCCGAGACCGCAACCGAACAGATCGCGGATCAGACCATATTCAATTTGAACTGGAGGCATACTTTAAACCAGCAGAGCTACTACGATTTCATATTTTCGTATTTCAACAAAAAATTCGAGAATCTTCCGGGAGGAAAAGAGCCTAAGGATTTCGTCTATGAGTCACAGCTCGACATCTTTGGTCTTAAGCACGATATAATAAGCAATTTCGTGAGGGACGGAGGAGACGCAGAAGGTTATGTAGACAATAACTTAAACGGATATTTTGACAGAGAATTTTTCGTTGATAACGACGGCAACGGTGAATACAGCTCAGGCGACACCTTCGTTGCTTATGATCCTGTTTATGACGCCAATATGAACGGATACTGGGACGGTGATAAACTTTATGATTCTAATGACAACAATGCCTGGGATTACTGGGAGAAGGGAACCAGTTATTCCGGATTTTACGGTGAATGTCTGACTTCTGAAATAGTTGAAGGTTATGACGATATGAACGGCACGGGTCACTATGATAAGGATATCTATTCGGTTGCCGGTGACGAGCCTTTTACAGACGGTGATATGTTCAATGACACAGGCGAACCTTTTGTGGATCATAAAAGATTCTACCGTTCCGGAGGAAATATCATAGAAGCTGCAAATGATATCTGGGACGAAGGAGAAACCTCAGAATTTATTTTCAAGACCATGGCGGCGGACCTTGTTACGGTCGCGGTGGATTATACTTCTACCTATGACAATTTTAACGACAGAGTAAATTTTATCAAATCAAACCAGTTCTATAACGCTGCAGTAAGTAAAAAACTCTTTGGACTGGATTCCATAATCACTATAGTATATCCTAAGGAATATTTTCTCGACCTGAGGTCTTCACTGGGATCGACATCTCAGCCTACTCCAAGGCTTAATGACGTTTATAACGAACCCGGTGACAGAGTTTTCGACGAGTTCGAAGCTTTCTCCTATCCCAGGTATGCGGGATCTACAACTGACGAAACGCATCTGGGATGGACGACCGGTCACGCTCCTTCGGACAATCCTTCGGATTATGTGGAATTTACAGGCTCATACTCAGTGTACAGAGCTCCTGCCGGAATGTATACTGCCGTACCGAACATTTCATTATTGACCTATGACGAAAATTATTCAACATGGAAAGACAATAACAGGAACGGAACATACGATGTACCCAATAACGTGTACGACAGCGGAGAGGATTTTGTTGACTATAATTATAATGATGTATGGAATCTGAACACCGGATTTCTGCAGCCGGGTACTTATCTTGACGGTATTACATACAGTGATTTCGACAACTCGGTTATGAAGTTCAAAGGCACTTATACCAATCAGGTCAACAGATTCCATATGATAAAGACGGGATTCGAGTTCACAATGAACGACCTGGACTATTACAGCGTTATCAATCCTTATTACTATTATGATACTGACACATATCCTGTAGATCCCGACGATCCCAATCCGACAAGAGGAGAAGAAAAAACTCTATACGCATATCAACCGAAAGAGTTCTCCGCTTTTCTGCAGGATAAAATGGAATTCGAGGACCTTGTCGTGAATGCCGGAGTAAGGCTGGATATGAGGATACTCGACGACAAATCTGTCGATTATTACGAGGAGCAGCAGGACGCAGGCGCGTTCGGATACGAAGAGGACTTAGATCAGTACAAATACGCGGTAAGTCCGAGATTCGGTATTTCGCACTCGATATCTGAATCTTCCAAGCTGTTCTTCTCATACGGGCACCTGTATCAGTTACCGACTTATACACAGATATTTGACCCCAACACAAAAGCAGGAAGAGACCCGCTTTTCGGAAATATGAACCTGGGCTACATGAGAAACGTAAATTATGAGCTTGGTGTAGTTAATGAGATAGGCGAGTATCTGGTGGATGTTACCGGTTATTTCAAGGACCAGTATGACTATATTAACACAAAAACTTACGAATATGGCGTCACTAATGCTTCGATAGCTTACAATTCTGATTACGGAAAATCAAGAGGCGTTGAAATATCTGTGGATAAATCACTGAGCAACCATTATATGTGGGGATTTGCATATACTTTATCTTATGCGTACGGTAAATCATCAAGCGAGACTTCTAATTTGGACAATGAAGTGTATGAAGTGAAAGAATTTCCGCTCGACTGGGACGAGAGACATACGCTGAACACATATTTTACACTGCTGTACGGTAGAGGCGAAACTTTGTTTGGATTACCTTACACAGATGAATGGTCATTAAGCTTGTCAACCGACTTCGGCAGCGGAAAACCATTCACTCCATCGCAGGAATATTATGAATACACAGTAGCTGAAGAGGACATCGAGCCTTACTCAGAAAGGATGCCGTGGACATCAAATACAGACTTGAAGCTTTCCAAGACTTTCTCTTTTTCAGGTGAGAATAATGTTTCTTACGGAATGCTGAAGTTCGAATTCAACGTTTATAATCTCTTCAATAAGATCAACGTTTACTCGGTCTATGCAGACACCGGAAGCTGGTGGAAAAGGAGCGACGAATACTATGCTGCGACTGTAGGAAGCGATAACCTGATCGATATATGGAAGGATCCTGAAAGGATCGCCGAAAGAAGGCATTATAGTCTAGGAGTAAGCTACAATTGGTAAAATATAATAATATAATGTAAGGAGAAATTGATGAAAATCTTAAAAACGGTAACCGCACTACTGCTCGGTTTAGCGATCTCCCTTTTTGCCAGAACGGCATACTCGGGTGCTGACAGCGGCCTTTCGGTTAACGACTCCAAAGCTCTGAAGCCCGTT
>ERZ795048.2430-NODE-2430-length-14999-cov-4.197404_pt1 | contig 14999 bp, 16 predicted proteins | sample MGYA00375132_ERZ795048 | MGnify/ENA primary metagenome ERZ795048 (study PRJEB30177, sample SAMN05720225) | activated sludge metagenome | isolation source: Anaerobic digester | place: Hong Kong | collected 2014-12-17 ...
TAATATTCCTCAGGAAATTAAATATCAGTCCGGAGTATGGAATCAGTATGCTCTTTTTTCTGACTTACTTTCAGATTCAAAAAATTATCCGGGAGATCTTGTTATTTTGCCGGAATCAGCATTTATTCAGGATATAAAAGATACAGAAATTTCTAATATGCTTAAACTTAATATAAAAAATTTAGGAAAATCTGTTATTATGGGTTATCCGACAGTTACGGAAACAGATGCTTATAATACGGCATATTTGTATAATGAGAATGGTGAAATAACAGACAGTTATAATAAAGTAAAATTAACGCCTTTTGCAGAATTTCTTCCGTACAATGTTATTTTCGGAAAGATGAGTATGTTCAGACTTATAAGGTATTATACACCGGGTGAAAATTATAATATTTTTAATGTAAAAGGTGTTCCTGTCGGTACTCAGATATGCTTTGAAACATATTTTCCGGAAGTTTCTTCCAAACTTACGGAAAACGGTGCGGGATTTCTTCTTGCAATAACAAATGACGGATGGTTTAATACAAATACAGGTCTGAAGCAACATTTCACACAGTCTGTTTTCAGAGCGGTTGAAAACAGAAGAGATTTCGTGCAGGTTTCTAATACAGGAATAACAGCTCATATTGACAGATATGGAAGAATTACCGAAAAATTTGATACAGGAAAAAATTATACAGATAATTTTAATGTAAAACTTAATACTGAAAAAACAGTTTATAATTCTACAAAAACATTATTTCAGATAGCGGTTTTTATAATTACTCTTTTACTTGCTATAATATAAAAATTTTAAAAATAAAAAAAGGCAGATCATTGATCTGTCTTTTTTGTTCTCAAAATACTAATATTTATTTTTTAAATCTACTGTTTTCTGAGGAGTACCTTTTTCTATAAAATCGGAAATACTTTCTATACAGTAGTCAATTCCGCTTTTTACGGCTTTTTTCGTATAACCTCCGACATGAGGTGAAACAACAACATTTCTGAACAAAGTTATAGGATATGAAGACGGAAGACAGTAACCGTGTTTTTCAGGATAATTAAACCATACATCAGAAGCAAATCCTTTAATATTTTCAGAAAGAAGTGCATTATAAAGATCTCTTTCATTTATTAAATTACCTCTACCTACATTTATAAGAAATTTTTCTTTCATTAAATCAAGTTCTTTTTTAGTTATGATATTTTCTGTATCTTTTGTTGAGGGAAGACATAAAAATATAATATCACTTTCTTTGACTGCATACATAATATCATTCGTTATCTCATCAAAAAGCGTTTTATCATAATTTTCTGTATTTTTTTTAAAGCCTATTATTTTTACATCAAAAGGTTTAAGATATTTAGCGATATTTTTTCCTATTTCTCCTGTACCCAAAACTGATACAGTTGAACCGGAAATACTTTCCCATGAATCATCGGTGCTCTTTTTTACTGTAAATCCATGCCATATACCTTCTTTCAGATCGTTGTGATATTCAATTAATTTATTGCTCAGTGCAAATAAAAGCGCAACAGCTTTTTCGGCAACTATTTTTCCGTTCCCGTGAGAGTTTGAAAGTATTATATTTTTTTTTATGAAAAGATCTGTATTTATATGATTTACTCCCGCAAAAGGAATAAATACTATTTTTATATTTTCAAAATCATCTGAATCTTTTTCACTGAAATCATTTGTTATTATACCGTCATATTCATTTTTTGGCAGTAAAGGTTCTGTATGAAAACTGCATTCAGGGTATTTCTGCTTTAAAAAATCTATTTTTTCATACCAGTAAGAATTCATATTATACCTAAACAAAAAATTCACAATATCACTCCTTTTAATGTTATTTTTATTATGATATAATGTTAGTTATACAAACTAATTAACGGAGGGTAAAATGAAGCAAATTAAAAAAGTTGATATTTTTAATCAGCCTGTTGAAAAGGCTTTGATGAAATTAGCATGGCCCATAATAGTATCTAACCTTCTTCAGACTGTTTATAACATAACTGATGCTTTTTTTCTCGGAAAGCTCGGTAAGGTAGAATTCAGTGCACCTACTGTAGCCTGGCCTATAATTTTTGTTTTTATATCTCTTGCCGGAGGATTTTCACAGGCAGGTACATCTATGGTTGCCGGTTATACCGGAATGGATAATAAAAAAATGGCTGAAAAATCAGCAGCACAGAGTATGCTTACAGTTACTGTTATTTCAGTTGCTGTTATGACAATAGGTCTTATTTTCGGAAAATATTTTCTTAATTTTATGAAAGTCAGTGATGATGTTTTTGAACTTTCACACAGTTATTTAAATGTAATTCTTATAAGTATGCCTTTTATGTTTTTTATGGAATTAATTTCCGGGATATTCAGAGGTTGGGGAAATTCTTTTGTTCCTATGATGATAACAGGACTTTCTGTAACATTAAATGTTATTTTGGATCCGATTTTTATTTTTAAATTTAATCTCGGGGTTAATGGTGCCGCTGTTGCAACACTTATTTCAAGAATAATTTTTGCTGGATATTTCCTCTACATAATATTTTCCGGAAAAATGGGATTTCAGGTACATATTAAAGATTTTAAACCCGATTTCAGATATATAAATAAAGTTCTTACAATAGGACTTCCGTCGTCTGTGGGACAGTCTGTTTCAGCTGTCGGATTTGCAATAATTACCGGAGTAATATCTGCTTTCGGACCTGCTGTAATATCCGCATACGGTGTGGGTAACAGGATAACAAATATTATAGTAATGGTTGCCGCCGGTCTTGGATTTGCAACTTCAACAATGGCCGGTCAGTATATAGGCGGAAATAAGCCGGAAAAAGCTTCTGAAACAGTCAGAAAAGCTTCTGTAACAACATTTTTAATAGTTATGAGTTTTAGTGTTCTTTTATTCTTTTTCGGAAAATATGTTACAATATTTTTCATAAATGACGAAGAAGTAATAAAAATAGGCGTAAAATTTTTCAAATTAGTATCATTTTCTTTACCTTTTTTTGCTACAATGTCTATACTGGTCGGAGCCATGAGAGGTACAGGTCATACTATGCAGGCTACTGTTGTTGATCTTCTCAGACTTTGGGCTGTAAGAGTTCCGCTTGTTATATTTATGGCTGACAGATTCGGTTTTGTCGGAGTTTTTTATGCAATGATAATAAGTAATATATTTGCACTTGTTTTAAGTTATATATTTCTTAAATTCGGGAACTGGAAAGAAAAAGTTGTTCACGAATTTGAATGACGGAGTGTAGCACAGTTGGTAGAGCGTTGGTTTCGGGAACCAAAGGACGCTGGTTCGAGTCCAGTCACTCCGACCATTAAAAAAAGCACGAATTTATTCGTGCTTTTTTTAATGGTGAGGATTTTTTTTAACAGTTTCTATTGCAAGTACAAGTTTTTCATATATATCTACATTTAACTGATCTTTTAATTTTTCTATCCGCGCTATAACCGCACCTTCAGAAGTTGAAACATATTTTGGCCTGAGACTATTTAATGCAATTGCTGCTATGTCGTTTAAGCATTTGTCACAGGTACAGAAGTCTATTTTACCTGATTCGATAATAGAATTTAAATTATCCTCAACAACTTCTTCCATAATGTTAAAAATTTTTTTTTATAAGTTCTCATAAGGAAAGCCTCCAATATATAATTTAATAAAAATAACGGGGTGATTTACTGTGAAAATAATTATTACAGGTTTTCACGGCCAGCTCGCAGGATTTCTTGTGAACAGGCTGAGTTACAAACACAGAATATTTGCATTAAGTCACAATGAATTTGATATATCTGATAAAAATACTGTCAGTAAAATTATAACAGATATTTCCCCTGACCTGATAATAAATTGTGCTGCTTACAATGATGTTGATAAAAGTGAGTACTTTTACGAAAAGGCATTTAATACTAATGCAATCGGTCCTGAAAATCTTGCAAAGTACTGCGGAAAAATTAAGTTAATACATTTCGGTACTGATTATGTTTTTGACGGTAAAAAAAGAATTAAATATACAGAAAATGATTTATGTAGTCCTCTTAACAAATACGGGATTACGAAATATTCAGGAGAAAAAAGTGTTATAGATTCAGGCGGAATGGTTTTGAGAGTTTCCTGGCTTTTCGGCGGAGAAAGAAGTTTTGTCTCTACTGTTATTAAAAATATGAAAAAAGAAAAACTTTATATTTCTGATGATCAGATTTCAGTTCCTACCTATTCAGGGTTTGTGTCCGAAATTACAGAGTTTTTTATAAATAACGGTATTTTTGAAGGACTTTATAATGTAGTTCCTGACGGTGAAGCCGGGAGATATGAATATGCTTCTTATATATTAAGACATTTTGAATATAAAGGAGAAGTAATAAAAGTTGACGGAAATTTTTTTGAGCCTCAGGCAAAAAGACCGGAATATTCCGGTCTTGATAATTCCAAATTAAAAAAAATATATACCGGAAAAATTTATGACTGGAAATATTATCTCGGAAAATATTTAAAAACTGTATCCGATAACTGAAAATGTCCAGAGTTTTATATTGCTGCTGCGAATCCAGTTAATTTCTATCGGAAAAGCAAATTCCGGCTGAAGTCTTCCTGTTTTTATCCAGTATTTTGAATCGCTGTTATTAACTATTCCGGGATTAGCAGAAATATCAAGTTTTATAGGTCTGTCAACAAGAACAGTTTCGGCTATAGATGATTCTTTTTTGAGTACTTCAATTATTTTGTCGGTAATTTCTTTAGGTGGAAGAGGTTTTATATTTATCAGAGCTATATTTTTTGAAAGAGGTCCTATTATTTTTACGTTTGCTATGTCTCTTTCATAACCGTACTGGTCAAGTATGTCATGAATTATTTCATTTGAAATTACATCAGCTCTTGAATGATACTGATTGTTAACAGCCATTTTTAAAAGATGTTTGAATTTACACCCTTCTCTGTGTGAATTTTCACCTACTTTAGGGATTTTAAAGTTATAATAATCGAGTATAGCTCTTATTTCGGGTTTTTCAAGATTCAGAAGAGGAGAATACATTCCGTCAAGAAATTTTATTCCTGTTTTCCCCCATGAATCCGACATATTAGCTCCGGAAGCAATAATTCCTTTATATACAAATTCTTTTACTTTCCCGATTTTTATGTTTTTTGTACACTGATTACAGTTAGGTCCGTGATACATAAGATTTTCCTGTTCTGTTTCACCCTGTACAAAAAAAAGTCTGAGACCCATTTGTTTAGCAAGGAGAAGAACGGCTTCAAGGCCGTTTGAATATGAATATGCGCCGAAACATACGTTAACAAGAGTTATCTGACTTTTCGGGAAAACATCTCTTGCTATAAGGGCTACAACAGTACTGTCAAGTCCTCCGGAAAAAGATACATAAAGTTTCTGATCTCCGATTATTTCTTTCATTTCTGTTTTTATATTATCTATAGTTTCAGTGATATTGAAATTGTTTATTTTAACTACCTCCTAAATCATGAATTTCTCTTTATATTTTACCATTTTAATGTTATGAATTTATTTTTTTAAATATAAAATATGCTATAATAAAGATATAATAATAAAAATATAGGCTGGTGGGGTAAGTTGATAGTTTCTTTATCTTTGAACAATTTTGGACTGTTTGACGATGTTTCTGTAAACTTTAAGGAAGGTATGAATGTTATAACCGGGGAATCAGGTGCGGGAAAATCAATGTTTATAAATGCGCTTGATGCTTTTTTAACAGGAAATATTCCGCAGGGACTTAAAAATTCCGAAGGTTCTGTTTCTGCTTTTTTTACAGTCGATGAATATATAAAAAACATGTTTAAAGAAATTGTTCCGGTTGAAGATGAAGTTATAATTTCTGTTAATTTTTCCTCAAAAAAAACACTTTTCAGAATTAACGGGACAATAGTTCCTAAAAATACAGTTGCTGAATTCGGGAAATATCTTCTTGAAATACATTCTCAGGATTCTCAGATGCTTCTCAGAGATGACGGATATCAGAATGAAATATTTCATGAAATTATGTATAAAAATAATCCTCAGAGTTTTGCAGAATATTCTGAAATTTATAAGGAATACAGTATTTTAAAAAGTAAATTATCAAAAATACCGGGAGATAAAGAAAGTATTTACAGAAAAATAGATGTTCTGAGATATCAGATAAACGAAATAGAGAGTGTAAATCCTTATAAGGGTGAAGATGACGAAATATTACAAAAATATAAGGCTCTTAATAATCTTGAAATTATAAAAAAAAATATATCTGAATCACTTGATATTTTAAAAGAAAATGAAGAAAATAATATAGATATAATGTTTGGTAATGTTGCTTTTATGATTTCAAAACTTAAGGATTTCGGATTTTCCGAAGAGGAAAATTTTGCGCTTACAATACAGGATCAGATAAGTCAGCTTCACAATATGCTTGAAATAAAACTTGAAGATCTTGATATTGATGAAAATGAAGTTGAGGCAGTTACCGAAAGACTCAATAAAATAATGGAACTCAAAAGAAAATACGGTCCGGGTCTTGATGAAGTTATATCAAATCTTCAGACCATGAAAGAAGAACTTGCTGAGTATGAGGAAATTGAGAAATTAATGAAAATAATACATCCTAAGATAAAAAATCTCAAAAATATACTAAAAGAAGAGAGTAAAAAAATAATTAATGAAAATCACGGTTATTTACTGGAAATGAAAAAACAGATTGAAAGTAATCTCTTTGATCTTGGAATGAAATTTGCTCAGATAGACTATTATATAGAGCAGCAGAATGAACCGGATGAAAAAAGTTCACACAAAATAAATCTGCTTTTAAAAACAGCTCCGCAGAATGATTTTGAACATTTAAGCAAAATAGCTTCCGGAGGAGAAATGTCAAGAATTTTACTCGCTCTTGAAAGTGTTTTGGGAGATACGCATAAAATAGATACTATGCTTTTTGATGAAATTGATTCAGGAGTAGGGCCGAGAATGGCTGATCTCATAGGAGAAAAATTACTTAAACTTTCATCAAAAAAACAGATAATAGTTATAACCCATATGCCTCAGGTTGCAAATATGGCAAATGCTCATTTTAAAATATATAAAACAGAAGAAAAAGATTATATTAAATCTAATATAAAAGAGCTCGGTAATGCAGAAAGAGAAAAAGAAATAAAAGATATGTACGGAGACATTGTTTACTGAAAGTGAGGTTAAAACATGGACAGAGAAAATGTTATACAGAAAATAACTGAAGAAAAAGGAATAGAATCAATACCTGTTTTGCTGGATCTTTTGGAAAAAGAAGACGAAGAAACAAAAAATCTTATATTTGAAGTTCTTTCTTATATGGGTAATGAATCAGTACCTATTCTTATGGAAGAATTTAAAAAAAGATTTGAAACAAGCGAGAAGGACGATGTGGTACTTCTGTATCTTATGGAAATGCTCGGAGAAATGGAAATAATGGAAATAGTTCCTTATCTTGAAAGAATGCTGAACAGGTATACTGATGAAAGAGCATTTCCGATCATTATAGAACATTTGTGGAAACTTACCGGAGATCTGAAATATCTGAGTATACTCGAAACTTTTCTTGACGAAGATGAAGAAACTGAAGAAATAGCAATAATGGCAATTTCACAGAAAGCAGATAAAAAAGTAATAGATATTCTTGTTGAAAAATACAATAATGCCAAATCAAATTCGAAAAGGGCACTTATTCTTGATTCGCTTACAAAAGTTCTTTTTATGGATTTTGACCTTGTTCCGTATCTTAAGGAAAAATCAAAGGAAATATCTGACAGAGTTCAGTGGTATCTTAAAAATTTTTCAAAGTAGTAAAATTTTTATTGTATTTTAAGGTATTTTATGATATCATATAAAACGAGGGGGCGTTCCGGTTTCGACGGGAATGTTCCGAGCAGAGAAGCGAGCCGAGGCGGTTGGCCCTCGTTAATCACCTGACACAAAAGATAAATGCAGAAAACAATTACGCTTTAGCTGCTTAATAATTAAGTAGCCGATCTCCTAAGACTCTGATACCCGGCCTTTGGAAGATCGTCATTTTAGGGAATCTAAGGCAGTTTTTTCTCCGGTGAAAAACAGCTGAAATAACAGCCGGATAGAAAAATATGGCTTCGCCCGGGTAGCAGTATTTTTTAAAAATTAAACCCAGGATGCGCTCGGAGATGCTCTGCAAGGGATGTTTTCGGACGCGAGTTCGACTCTCGCCGTCTCCACCATTAAAAAAAATCCGCAAAAGCGGATTTTTTTTAATATATATTAGGGTATAATTTAATATAAATATAAAAGGAGCGTTGTTTTTATGTATGATGTTATTATAATAGGAGCCGGTGTAGTCGGTTGTGCACTTGCACGTGAATTATCTAAATATGAAATAAAAACAGCCGTTCTGGAAAAATATGATGATGTTAGTTTAGGTGCTTCAAAAGCAAATTCAGGAATAATTCACGGTGATTATTCTGCAAAAAACGGCACTATGAAGGCAAAAATGCTTGTAAAAGGTAATAAAATGTTTGATAAACTTGACAGAGAACTTAATTTCGGATACCGTAAAACCGGAGCGCTCGTTGTAGGATTTAATGAGGAAGACAGAAAGAAAATAGAAGAACTTCATGAGAATGCCTTAAAAAACGGGTCATATAATACAGAAATTTTTGCCGGTGAAAAAATATTTATAAAAGAACCCAATCTCAGTAAAAATGTAAAATATGCACTTTATGACAGTAATGTGGGTGTTGCTTCTCCTTATGAATTTACGGTAGCGCTTGCTGAAAATTCCATGAAAAACGGCGTTGAATATTTTTTTGAAAATGAAGTAAAGAAAATAGAAAAAAATAAATGTTTTAAAGTATATACAGATAAGGGAGTGTTTGAATCATCAGTAGTTGTAAATGCTGCGGGAATTTTTTCCGACAGTGTTTCAGCAATGGCCGGGGAAGATTATTTTAAAATAAATCCGAGAAAAGGGTCTTATATAATTTTTGACAGAGCTTACAGTGAAAACAGCGTTGATAATGTTATTTTTCAGACACCTTCCTCTATGGGGAAAGGTATTCTTGTTACAAAAACGTACTGGGGAAATCTTCTTATAGGTCCTGATGCACAGAATACTGATTTAAAAGATGATTACGGTACTGATTTTGATTCTGTTTATAAAATAATAAAAACAGCAAAACTTTCATATGATAATTTTGATTTCAGAAAAATTCTGACAACATTTTCAGGACTGAGAGCAGCAGCCGATAAAGGTGATTTTATAATAGAGAAAACCGGAAATGAAGGCTTTATAAATGCTGCAGGTATAGAATCTCCCGGATTAACTTCTTCTCCGGCAATTGCGGAACATATAAGAGATATCATAGACAGTAATTTTATTAAACTTAATCCGAAAAAAACTTTTTTATCTTACAGGCCGCCTATTATTATAAGAAAAGTTCTTTCTGATTCCGAGACGGAAAAACTTATAAATTCAGATTCACCCGAACAGATTATATGCAGATGTGAAAGAGTTTCAAAAGAAGAAATTCTTGATGCTCTTTCACGCGGAATGAAGGCGGATTCAGTTGATGCCGTAAAAAGAAGAACAAGAGCTACTATGGGAAGCTGTCAGGGAGGTTTCTGCAGAGAAAGAGTAAGAAAAATACTTGAAGATTATTATGGTTATGATGTGCCTGACAGAAGGGACAATCCGCAGATAAAAAAAGAAAGGTTAAAAAGACTTGATTTGATTAAAGAACTTCTGAAAGAAAAATTTAACTAATATTAAATTAATTTTATTATTATCCGATATTTATATTGGGGGGGATATTATGAGAATAAATCCATATTCAAAAATATCGGAGACAATGAATGTTAAATCTGACGGAAAAGGTTATTCTGAAAATTTCTATAATTTTTTCCAAAAACCTGCCAAAAAAGAGAAGAAAAAAAATAATGAAAACCACAGGGATTATAAAATAATACAGATTGCAAAAATAGAAGATCCCAGAGTACATTTTATAAAAAATCTTAATACTTATGTTGAAAAATACATTGAAATAATAGTTTTAAAACTTGAGGACAGCAATTACGAAGCTGATGAATATTTTTACGGTAAAGAAAAGATAGATTCCATAGAAAATACAGAGGATGCCGTTGAATGTTTTGAAGATTTCGTAGAGCATCTTCATTCTGTTATAGGATTTGATGAAAATATAATACGAAAAAATATAATACATTCTTTTCAGAAATCAATTAAAGAAAAAAAAGTAAGCCGAAATTCCGAACGTCTTTTTTACAGACTTATAGAATATTTTAATAAAAAAAATAATGAAAAAAATTTATAGGAGATATTTATGAAAAAAAATGAAATGAGTTTTACTCTCGGTAAGAATAATCCTAAAGGACTTAAACTTGATATTAATTATGAAAATGGTGAAGCATGGTTAAATTTTGTACCTGATGAAACTCTTAGCGGTTGGGATAAAATTGTTCATGGCGGAATAATAAGTACGGTTCTTGATGAAGTTATGGCATGGTCAGTTATTTCAACAGGAAAAAATGTTGTTACCGCAGAAATGAATATAAGATTTTTAAAACCTATGAAAATTGACAAAGAGTATAGTGCTTATGGTAAAATAAAAGATGTAAAAAAAATTATTTATGAAACAGAAGGAATTATAAAAGATAAATCCGGTGTAGTTTTTGCAAAAGCTAACGCCAGATTTTTTTTGGTGAAAGAGGGGAAAAATGATTAAAAATATTGTTTTTGATATAGGAAATGTACTTTTGGAATTTTCTCCGGAAAAAATACTTTCGGAATTTCCAAAAGAAAAAAGAGAAGAACTTTTTCAGATTATTTTTAATTCTGAAGAATGGGTTATGCTTGATAAAGGTTCTATAAATGAAAAAGATGCTTTTGAAAATATGTGTATAAAAAACCCGGAACTTAGGGATGATATATTAAAAATAGCTGATACATGGATAGACACTCTTACCCCTATAAAAACAAATACAGAGGCTCTTACTGAACTTAAAAAATCAGGTTTTAATATATTTTTGCTTTCGAATTTTCATAAAAAGGCATTTTCAGAAGTTTATTCGAAATATGATTTTTTTTCTTATTGTGACGGTAAAATTATTTCTTACGAGCATAATCTTGTGAAACCATCTTTAGAAATATATTTGCTGCTTATAAAAAAATACGGTATAATACCTCAGGAGACTCTTTTTATAGATGATACACAAAAAAATGTTGAATCTGCACTAAAAATAAATATTAAAGGACTTCTTTACCGTAAAGGATGTGATATAATAGAAGAGGTTTATAAAATACGTAAAAGGTGATAAAATGAATAAAAAAATAATTATTACAGGTTTTGAGCCTTTCGGAACAGATAAAATAAATCCTTCGTGGGAAATGATAAGGGATTTCAAAAGTGATAAGAATGAAATAATAAAAATGTGTCTTCCGGTTGTTTTCGGTAAGGCTTCCGAAATTCTTATAGAAAAGATAAAAGAAGAGAAACCTGATGTTGTTGTAATGTTCGGTCAGGCCGGCGGGAGAAAAAAAATTACACCGGAACGTGTAGCGATAAATTTCCGTGACTGTACGATAAAAGACAATGAAGGTAATAAACCTCAGGATAAGTATATTATAAAAAATGCTCCGGCTGCTTATTTTTCTACACTTCCCATAAAAAAAATATGCAGAATGCTTAAAAATAATTTTATTCCTTCCGGAATTTCAAATTCAGCCGGTACATATGTTTGCAATGACTTAATGTATAATATTCTCAACTATATAGAAACAGAAAATCTTAAAATAAAAGCCGGTTTTATACATGTTCCGTATATAAGAGAACAGGTTTTTAATTCTGAAAATTTTTTTATGGAGTTAGACATTCTTAAAAAAGCAGCGGTTCTTATAGCAGATTCTTTTTAAATCGGAGGAATAATGATGAATTTATGGATACCTTTTATAGTATTTATTTTTTTCGGTATTTATCAGATTTTTCAGGGAATAATGATAAATAAAAATAACAATTATAAAGGCGGTTTTTATAAGGATTTTGATGAAAAACTAAAAAAAAGCCTTTCGGTAAATCATATTGCAGAAGGAATAATTTTTATTATACTTGTTTGTTTTCTTCCGGTTTTTTACTATACACACAGAAACATATATATGGTGATTTTAATAATTGTTATTTTATTATTTCCTGTTATAAGACAGGCTATTATTAGAAAAGAAATATCAGATAAATAAAATAATTTTAACAGAAATTTTATTAAAAATAATTTTTTTAGGTTATAATTATTTGTATCTTACTTTCATAAAATATATAGGAGGGAAAAAATGAACAAAAAAGAGTTAACTGTTGCATTAGCAGAAAAAATTAATATAACACAGAAAGATGCCGGAGTATTTATTGACACATTTGTAGATGTTGTTGCTGAATCACTTGAAAAAGGTGAAGAAGTAAAAATAGTAGGATTCGGTACTTTTGGTGTTGCTGAAAGAGCAGAAAGAAACGGAGTTAATCCTCAGACAAAAGAAAATATAGTTATTCCTGCACATAAAGTTCCTAAATTTAAAGCAGGTAAAGAATTAAAAGAAAGAATAAAATAAAAAAATTCCGCTTATGCGGAATTTTTTTTTATATGTAAATTATAAAAGCACCCAAAATAAGAATAAAAGTTCTGAGTAAACGTATTGCTATTTTTTCTCTGAAAATAAATTTTGCCATAAGTGAGGTAATTACTGCTGATAACATCGAAACCGGTTCGGCAACACTTACATCTACATATTTAAAAGCTTTCAGCAGTGCAACATATGAATAGGCATTACTGAATCCTCCGGTCAGTAAAGAAAAAATTTTATTTTTGACTATATTAATATGAGGTTTTAATGATTTGTATTTTATAATACTTATAACGGTAAAATTTATGCTGACTATCATATAAATTGCTACGGAGTATGTCAGTTCATCTGTGCTTTTTACAAAATAACCGTCTACTGTTCTTCCTAAACCGAGAAGTAAAGATGAAACTATCATAGAAACCGCGCCTTTACTTTTAAAAATGTTTTTAAATGAATTTTTTAATGAATTTTCTTTTTTCAGATAAGATATACCGTATATCATTATAAGACTTCCCAGTATTTTTGCAGTAGTTATTTTTTCGCCTAAAAAGAACCACGTAAGAAAGATAAGAAAAATTACATTGATATTATAGAGAGGAGCTATAACAGAAGCATCTTCCGAAGAAAGAGCTTTTACATAAAGATAAAAAGAAAGAGAATAAATAAAACCGCTTATCAATGAAATTTTTAATATTTCAAAATTAAGACCTGTTATAAAAGGTATCATAGTTAAAAATGAAAAAGTGAAAAATCCCCATGAAGATATAAGTGTATCATTACCTTCTGATATTTTCTTGCCTGCTATTCGTTCGTAACCCAAGAGTATAATTCTTATAAATAACCATAAAAAAGCCATTTTTCACCTCTTTAGCATAATATAAAAATATTTTATCATATAAAACATATATCTTAGTATTTTTTTGATATAATTATTGTATACGCTATAAGCAGGTGATTGAATTGAATAAATTCTGGGTATTTTTGTTTACTTTTTTATGGACATTACCTTTTCTTTTAAATAATGAGTCTGCGGGGACAAAAACAATATATGAACTTGCGGATGATAAAAGTTATTTTGTAAAAATAGACGGTATAGATATCCATCTCAATAAAAAAGGAGAGGGAAGCAAAAAATTTATACTTGTTCATGGTTTCGGTTCCAGCACTTATACATGGGAGAAAGTTATAGATGAACTTTCTATGTACGGAGAAGTTATTTCTTATGACAGACCGGGCTTCGGACTGACAGAAAGAAAATTTGATTATTCTAAAGAAAATTATTTTTCATCAGAATATCAGAAAGATGTTATAATAAAAATAATGGATTATTTCAACATAGAAAAAGCTGTAATTATAGGCAGCTCTGCCGGAGGTAATATTGCACTTTCAACATATTATAAATATCCCGAAAGATTTGAGGGAATTGTTCTGACAGATCCGGTAATATATCAGAAAAATATATTTTCAGATATTGTAAAACCCTTTCTTTACGTGCCGCAGTTTAATTATCGCGGTCCAAAATATATAGCTGAAAATGCTGAAAAAATATTTTTTGATATTTATGAAAAATCATGGTATGATAAAAATCTTATAACAGAGAATGATTTTATAGAATATCAGAAAGCTACTGAAGTTATTGACTGGGAAAAAGGTTTTTATGAGTTTATAAAATATTTAAAATATGAAGATCTGACAAAAAAATTCGATAAAATAAAAATACCTGTTCTTGTAATTACCGGTAGTGATGATTTAATAGTGCCTACACAGGACAGTATAAAATTATCGGAGAATATAAAAAATTCAACACTGAAAATAATAGACGAATGCGGACATCTTCCGCAGGAAGAAAAACCGGAAGAATTTCTTGAAACAGTATTATCTTTTGTTTTTCAAAATTAACAACAGGAGGTTTAAATGAGTTATATTGCTTTTTTTGATATGGATGGCACGCTTCTTACAACACACACCGGAGGACTTTTTTTCAGATATTCTTATAATATGGGAAAAATAAAATTACCTTATCTTATAAAAATAGCACCTGTACCGATTCTTTACAGTTTGGGACTTATAGATCTGGAAAGAATTTCAAAGAAAATGGGAATGCGTTATAAAGGTCAGAAAGATGATGAAATGAATGCTTTTATAGATGAATGGTTTTCTGAGATGGCAGTAAAATATATGAGAAACAGTATGTTCTCCGAAATAAAGTATCATAAAGACCGTGGAGCTAAAACAGTTATGATTTCGGCATCTCCCAGAAATTTTTGCAGACCTGTGGTTGAATATTTTAAACTCGATGATTTAATATGTACCGAACTTGTGGTTAAAAACGGTTATATTACAGGTGAATGCGGAATGTACTGTTACGGTGAAAATAAAG
>ERZ795048.2434-NODE-2434-length-14988-cov-5.645818_pt1 | contig 14988 bp, 12 predicted proteins | sample MGYA00375132_ERZ795048 | MGnify/ENA primary metagenome ERZ795048 (study PRJEB30177, sample SAMN05720225) | activated sludge metagenome | isolation source: Anaerobic digester | place: Hong Kong | collected 2014-12-17 ...
ATAATACGGCACTTTGTGCATCAGGGACTGGCGGCGGATGGAAGTGGCGTCCGCGACGGCCTGCGCATTTTTCATGGTCGTATTAATCACCAGATGAATGTCGCCGTTAATGATCGCATCGACAATGTGAGGCTGGCCTTCCAGAACCTTGTTAATCCGTTCGACCTTCACGCCGTGTTCATCCAGATAACGGCACGTTCCGCCCGTGGCGACCAGATCAAAGCCCATCGCCTCTAGCTCCTGAGAAATCGGCAGTAACGCCTCCTTATCGGCGGTTTTCACCGACAGGAACACCGTCCCGGATTTGGGCAACAATGTGCCCGCCGCGAGCTGAGATTTCGCAATCGCATGCGCCAGATTTTTATCAATACCCATCACCTCACCGGTGGATTTCATCTCAGGGCCGAGCAGGGGCTCAACACCGGGGAAACGGTTGAACGGAAAAACTGGAGCCTTTACCGCGCTGTGCGTACTCGGCATACCGACAAGGATATTCTTAAAATCTTTAAGCTTTTCACCGGCCATCAGGCGTGCAGCGATTTTAGCCACCGGGACGCCGGTCGCCTTGGCAACAAACGGCACCGTACGGCTGGCACGCGGATTGACCTCAATCAGATAAATCACCAGTTCACCGGTATCATCATCCGGACGCACCGCGAATTGCACGTTCATCAGGCCTATAACATTCAGCGCTTTGGCCAGCGCGATGGTCTGGCGTTCCAACTCCGCCACGGTTTCAGAGGGCAGGGAATGCGGCGGCAACACGCAGGCACTATCGCCCGAGTGAATGCCCGCTTCTTCGATATGTTCCATGATGCCTGAGACATACACATCCGTCCCATCACACAGCGCATCAACATCCAATTCAATCGCGCTTTTGAGATAACGGTCGAGCAAAACAGGAGAATCGCCCGAAACCTTCACTGCAATATTAATATAGCGCTTCAACTCATCCATGTTATGCACGATTTCCATACCTTGCCCGCCTAGCACGTAAGAGGGGCGTACAACGAGCGGGAAGCCGATCCCTTCGGCCTTTTCAAAGGCTTCTTCCGCAGAAGAGGCCAGCCCGTTGGGCGGCTGTTTGAGGCCGAGGTCGTTGACCAGCTTTTGAAAACGTTCGCGATCTTCAGCCAGATCAATCGCGTCTGGGTTGGTCCCGAGAATAGGAATGCCTTCACGCTCTAATGCATCGGCAAGCTTGAGCGGTGTCTGACCGCCAAGCTGGACGATCACGCCCTTAACCCGACCGAACGCTTGCTCGGCGCGGATTAATTCAATCACATCTTCTTCGGTGAGCGGTTCGAAATATAGCCGGTCCGAGGTGTCGTAGTCGGTTGAAACCGTTTCCGGGTTGCAGTTGACCATGATCGTTTCATAACCCGCCTCTTTCAGAGCATAGGCCGCATGCACACAGCAATAATCAAATTCGATACCCTGACCGATGCGGTTCGGCCCGCCGCCCAGAATAATGACTTTTTCTTTCTCACAAGGATCAATTTCATTTTCAGCCGGGCTAAGCCCATCACCTTCGTAGGTGCCATACATATATGGCGTATCCGACGGGATTTCCGCCGCGCAGGTATCCACGCGTTTGTAAACCGGATGAACGTCATGCGCCCAGCGCGCCTTGCGCACATCGGCTTCTTCGACCTTCATAATCTTGGCCAACTGAGTATCTGAAAAACCGAGTTTCTTGATCTTCATCCAGCCTTCAGCCGTTGTTGGCAGACCGTTTTCACGCATCGCGCGTTCGGTCTTCATCAAATGATCGATCCGTTCCAGATACCATTTGTCGAATTTGCAAAGCTTGTAAACTTCATCGATACTCAGACCTTGATACAGGCCCTCGGCCACGTAAAGAAGGCGTTGCGGCGTGGCGCGGGCAATCTCGGCGCGGATTTCATCAATCTCCATGTCCGCCACCGGTTCAAGGCCTGTCAGTCCTTTTTCAAGGCTGCGCATGGCTTTCTGAATACTTTCCTCAAAATTACGGCCAATCGCCATCGCTTCACCCACCGACTTCATCGCTGTGGTCAGGTGCGGTTCGGCGCCCTTGAATTTCTCAAACGCAAAGCGCGGAATTTTTGTGACGACATAGTCGATTGTCGGCTCAAACGAGGCCGGGGTTTTCCCGCCGGTAATGTCATTGCCCAGCTCATCGAGCGTATAGCCGACGGCCAGCTTCGCCGCGATTTTCGCAATCGGAAAGCCTGTGGCTTTAGAGGCCAGCGCCGAAGAACGCGAGACGCGCGGATTCATCTCGATCACCACCATGCGGCCTGTATCGGGGTTCATACCGAACTGCACGTTCGATCCGCCCGTCTCAACGCCAATTGCGCGCAGAACAGCGATGCTGGCATTGCGCATGATCTGGTATTCTTTATCGGTCAGCGTCAGGGCCGGGGCCACCGTGATCGAATCCCCGGTATGCACGCCCATCGGATCGATATTTTCGATGGAACACACGATGATGCAGTTATCATTTTTATCGCGCACCACCTCCATCTCATACTCTTTCCAGCCCAAAAGGCTCTCATCAAGCAGCACTTCATGGGTCGGCGAAGCGTCCAGCCCCTCGCGCACAATCTTTTCAAATTCCTCGCGGTTATAGGCCACGCCGCCCCCCGTGCCGCCAAGAGTGAAGGAGGGGCGGATAATCGTCGGCAGACCAAGGGTCTTAAGCGCTTCACGCGCTTCCTCCACGGAATGCACCACCGCGCTTTTCGGGTTTTCCAGCCCGATACTTTCCATGCAGTGCTTAAACCGCTCGCGGTTTTCGGCCTTGTCGATCACATCCGCCTTCGCACCGATCAGCTCAATGCCCAGCTCTTCGAGCACACCCATCTTTTCCAGCTCCAGAGCGGTGTTGAGCGCCGTTTGTCCACCCATAGTCGGCAGCAACGCATCCGGACGTTCCCTGCGCAGGATCTTGGCGACAACTTTGGCGGTAATCGGCTCGATATAGGTCGCATCGGCCATCTCCGGGTCGGTCATGATCGTCGCCGGGTTGGAGTTGATCAGCACCACCCGATATCCTTCCTCACGCAGCGCTTTACAAGCTTGTGCGCCGGAATAGTCAAACTCGCAGGCCTGCCCGATAACAATCGGCCCGGCCCCGATAATAGCGATGGATTTTATGTCGGTTCTTTTAGGCATGTCTCATTTCTCTTTCATAAATTCCCAAAGTCCAGCCGTCGTGCTCGACCTCATCCTGTAGTTCAAATCCTAAATTCTCAAAAAAGGCGACAGACGCTTCATTCTTGACTGGTTTATGCACAATGTCAGTAACCCATAAATCGCTTTGCGGAGCATGCGCACGCAAAAACGCATCAAGCATCGAACCAATTCCCATTCCATGATGATCGGGTTTGATTGTAATCTGATCTAAAAAAATGGAAGTATCGGGATATTCTTTGTATTGGTGTATGGGGTTTTTACTTCCGGACTGGCGGGCTATTTGCTTAAAGACTCCCATATCATACGCCAGAATATGACCGACAATTTTACCGTCGGCATCCTCGGCAACCGCCACGTGAGAAGAGCGGCCAATGCAATTTGCATAGTCGTTTTGATCTCTTGGCCAGATTGTAAAGCCTTGATGCGCACGTTCGGATAATTTGTCCAAAGGGACAAAATTACTGTTCGCAACAGCGCTCATCTGCTCCGCATCCTCCGGAGCGGCAAACCTGACGTTTATGTCAGTTCTTTTAGGCATTGTCTTCTACTACTCTCGCAATAAAATAAGGGTTTTCTCCACATTCATATCCAAAAAACGGAGAGGTTCTGCGAACTTCTAAAAGGTCATTAGCAACTTTTGTTTTCCTTTTTGCGTAAGCTCCAATAATTTCATTGAGGTCTAAGCCTTCTTTAGCTGCCAATGCTTTTAAAGCATTGGTAATTTGACTGTCTGTCATACTACCTACCGGTATTTTTCTTTCGTATATTCTATCTAGGCTATCATAGCCCTCTATTAACCAGTATTTTTTTGTCATCTTTCCTCCGCGCTCTCTGCGTCTCTGCGGTTCAAAATATCACGCATCTTTCGCCTTAATATACCCGATCGGTTTTTTCTCCGGCTCTGGCCATCTCAAAAGCCGCTCCACATGTTCATATAAATTCGCGATCTGCTGATCGTGCTGCGCCACTTTCCGGGCCAATTCCTCATTTGTCGCCAGCAATCTGCGCATATGGACAAAAGCCCTTGTAACGGCGATGCTAACCTGCGCTGCTTGTTGGCTGCGTAAAACACTGGAAAGCATCAAAGCGCCATGTTCAGTAAAAACGCGGGGTAATTTACGACGCCCACCGCGGCCTGTGTTTGATATCACAGTTTGTGATATCAAAGATTTCCATTCAATTTCAGTGAGTTGGAAAGAAAAATCCTCAGGAAAGCGTTCTTCATTCCGGCTAACGGCCTGATTTAAAGCACCGGTCGTTACCCCGTACAATTCCGCCAGATCGGAATCGAGCATCACTTTCTCCCCCCGGATAAGGTAAATCGCCGCCGCGATCCGTTCCACGGGGATGACAGTTTGAAGGGTGTTCACGCGCTCAGCCATGGCTTTCCTCTTTTCGACTGTCTTCAGTTTTATGAGAGGCCGAAATAATTCTAAAATCCTTATTCTGAATATTGTATTCGAGCAATTGTCCTTCTTTCATATCAAACAGCCATGCCTTGATGTTCAGGCGGTTTTCGGCCAAAGCGCGTTGAACGCTGGGATAGGTTTTTAGATTTTCCGCACTTTGCAGGATGGTTTCCTTTTCGGTCATGGCCAATATTTCATCATGATCCGAACAACAGGCCTGTGCTTTTTTGAGTGAGGCTTTGGCCATGCTGATGAAGCTCGTAATTTCCTCATCTTCAAGATTTTTCGATAGCGCTTCAATGGCACCGCACTGCGTATGCCCTAAAACGATAACGTTCGGGACGTTATTGTATGTAAGCGCAAACTGCAAAGAGGCGGCCAGCGCCGTGCCTTGCTTGTATGGGCGCACAAGAGCGCCCATCGCCTTATGCGCAAAAAAAGTGCCCGGACGGGCTCTGAAAATTGTGCCTGGATTGGCGCGCGAATCGATACAACTGATGATGAAATATTTCGGGGCCTGACCATCCTCAACCAGTTTAGGCATCAAAGCCGTCCTATCCTCATATTGATAATGGACGAAATCTTCAAATCCGTTTAGCAAGTCTTGCGTCATGCGACCTTGGCCTTCTGAATATTTTCTCTGAACCGCTCAAACGGAGAAACATGAGGGCCGGTAATGCAGATGCAGATGGACGTGATGTCAGCGCGCTTGGACATGAGGTCTCGGTTTTGTTAGTGGTACCGAGGATGATTGTGTATCTTAATTGCGCGAAGAGTTCAACAGAAAAATATGTAAGTACTTTTCCTGCGCGCCATTACGCCAGCTCAAAAGCTCGATTCTCTTGCGGGGCAGGATTTTCATCTGGCAGCAGGACTTTAACAAAACAATTTTTATCCCTATCGGGAACGAAAAGCTCCCTTTTTTCAGGATCTTCGTAAAGAGATAAAACCGAAAGCTTCCTGGCGTTCATAGCCGCTTGAACACCGTCATAGAGTTTTAAATGTTCAATGCTTTTGAGCATACAGTGCAGGCGCACCTGATCCAAAGATGCTCCCGAATTTTTCATCTGTGATAAATCCGGAATGCAGTACTCAAGCCATTGAGAGGAGTAAGGCAGAAGATCTCCATCCATATAGTTTCTAAAGGTGCCGTCCGCATGAAATTTATGGATGAAGGTCTCTACGCCGCTGATCAAAGCCAAAGCAATCGTGGCAGCCAGCGGGTCCGGCTGTGATGTGTCCTGTCTTGGGGGAGGGATCAACCCGAAAGTATGTCTGTGGACGAAGGCATCGCCGATGCGAACGCTGAAGACTTTGCCAAGATCTCCGCTCAGACCGCTGATAAAAAGGGCTTCGGGGTGCTGCCCGTTCAAAACAAGTTCGGGCATGCGACCACCGTTTTCAGAATCGTATAATCCTTCTGTGGCATTTTTATATCGGTGAAGGAATCTCTCGGTAATATTCTTTCCTTCACTGTGCCCATCCATCTGAAAAGAGATATTGTCGCAGGCGATATCATCAAGCCCTGTTAAAAGCTTAAATTTTCCGCTCTTCAGACCTTCTTTGATCTGGGGGTATTTTAATAAATTGTCACGGCTTACATCCATGCAGGCTCTTTCTGCGCTTCGTAACACGGCATGCTTTACTCCTTCATTCATATTTTCTTGTCTTAAAACCGCCATGACCTCGTCAGGATCGGAAACAAGTTTAAATTCCGGTGTCATTATGCTGCCCGAAATACCGCTGAAATTTGTAGTGCCGCTCATCGCCGTTAAGAGCGCCTTTGGCCCTTCTCCCGTCATATGCGCTTTTACAGCCCCGCAATGGGTATGCGGAATAAGAAGGGCAATTTCAACCTGATGAGGATTTTTAAGAGCGTGTTCAAGTGCAGCCTTCATCGGAAGAGAGGCTATTTCATCATCAGGATCGGGGACCACCGCGCCGACGGCCCTGTAGAATAAGGCTTCGCCATAATTAAGACCAAACTTGACCTCCATATCTTCGCGGGAATCGGCGCAGGCTATGATGAACATTAATTTCTCTGGAATACGGTCTATATCTGTGTGCCTGAAATAACCTTCTAGAAAATGGTTTACTTTACCGGGAGCAGTCATACCTTGACTAAGGTCATCAACGGATACGGTTTCTTGGGATGTAATTTGACTCATATAAAGTGTCTTTCCGTAGTTTTAAGGGCCCTGTTGATTAGTTTTAAGCGGCTACAATGGTTTCCAGTTTGCTTTCATTCGGAAAATTCGCAAGAAATTGCCATAACTTTATTTTCGTGTCCAGCTTTTTGTCAAGCGGCCTTCGCTTTCTGAATATTCTCTTTAAACCGTTCAAACAAATAATAACTGTCTTGTGGCCCCGGCGACGCCTCGGGGTGATATTGCACCGAAAAAGCAGGTTTATCCTTCACTCTTAAACCTTCATTCGAGCCGTCGAACAGGCTGAGATGACTCTGTTCTGTCCCCTCAGGCAGCGACTCGGCAATCACCTCAAACCCATGATTTTGCGAGGTAATCTCGACCTTGCCGGTGAGCAAATCTTTAACCGGCTGGTTCGCCCCGCGGTGCCCCAGATGCATCTTGCGGGTTTTTGCACCCAAGGCCAGCGCCAGCAATTGATGGCCCAGACAAATCCCGAAAATCGGCATTCCTTGGTCCAGCAAAGCGCGGATCATCGGCACGGCATATTCACCCGTCGCCGCCGGATCGCCCGGACCGTTGGACAGAAACACGCCATCCGGTTTATGTGCTAAAATCTCTTCCGCCGTGCTTGTTGCGGGAACAACCATCACATCAAAACCTGTATCAGCAAGGCAGCGCAGAATATTGCGCTTGGCTCCAAAATCAACGGCCACGACTTTATACTCAGGATGATCTTGTTCTGTATAACCCTCCTCAAGTGTCCAGCATTTTTCCTTCCAGCTATAACTTTGCGTGCAAGACACCTCTTTCGCCAGATCCATTCCTTCAAGCCCGGGCCAATCCTGAGCTTCTTTATGCAGAGCCTCTAGATCGAATTTGCCCGACAGATCATGAACCAGCACACTGTTCGGCGCACCATTATCGCGGATATAACGGGTCAGCGCGCGTGTGTCGATACCACTGATCCCCGGCAGGTTATGGCTCTTAAGCCATTCATCAAGACGGCTCTGCGCCCGCCAGTTCGAAGGATTGGTTACGTCCTCACGCACAATCAGCCCGCGCGCCGCCGGGTTAAGGCTTTCCAAATCTTCATTGTTGGTGCCGACATTCCCGATATGAGGGAATGTGAAGGTGATAATCTGCCCGGCATAGCTGGGGTCGCTCAGTGTTTCCTGATACCCCGTCATTGCAGTATTAAAACAAATCTCGCCGACTGCTTTGGTTTGTGCGCCAAACCCGCGTCCGAAAAATGACGTGCCGTCAGCAAAAAGAATCACAGCGCTTGCTTCGGAAGGCTGTTTTAGGGTAGGTACTTGCGTCATAAAAGATTGTCTTTCTAGCTTGGGTGTCGCTAGAAACAAAGTATCTAAAGAATTTACCGGCGAATGCCAAGCAAAAAACGACGAAAGATGAGGATAAAATGGAGAAAAGGGAAGAATTTACTGCCGCGCTGAAAGATGCATTGAAAGCCAAGGATCAAACGGCGATGTCAACCATCCGTCTGATTCTGGCTGCGCTCAAGGATCGTGATATTACTGCGCGAGGGCAAGGAAAGGCTGATGGAATTGAAGAAAGTGAGATTCTCTCGATGTTGCAAAGCATGATCAAACAGCGTCAGGAAGCCAGCAAAATATATTGTGACGCAGGCCGTGAAGAACTCGCCGAGCGCGAAGAAGCTGAAATTGAAGTGATTCAAAAATTCATGCCGGTGCAGCTTGGTGAAGAGGAAGTTGCCAAAGCGGTAGAAAAAATCATCGGTGACACAGGCGCAACTGGAATCAAGGATATGGGTAAGGTTATGGGCGCTTTGAAGTCCCAATATGCTGGGCAGATTGATATGGGTAAGGCCGGAGCAATTGTAAAAGCCAGGCTGGGGTAAGTTAAAACCGGTGGTATGTACTGCAAAGAAAAGGGCTGCATTATGCGGCCCTGTTATCTTTTAAGTGTTGTTATTTTTGCGCAATCCGCTGGAGCAGTTCAACCAGCTTGTCTTTGACGTATGCGATACTGACCAGACCTTGTTGGTTTGAACCATACTCAACCAGCTTGAACTTGGCACCTGTTGAAAATATTTCTGGCATGACGCCATCCTCTCATTCTTAAATATTGCTAACACCGAATATACACGAATGAGTGCTGCAGTGCAAATTTACATAGATAAGGGATTGATATGATTCAAAATTTTAAAATGGGGAAAGAAGACGGTTACTTTATAAATCTCTTAAAAGTCTTTGAAATATAAGCCTGAATATCTTTTAGATGGAGCGCATTTTGACAGGAATCGCCGTATTGAATGAGTGTAATCTTACAATTTTTCTGAAAGACTTTCGGCATAGTTCCAAACTTCCCTTTCTGAATAAAATATAGACAAGTGTATATGTATTATCCAGAAATATAGCAAGTGCAAATATAATATTTTTTGAATTTATAATCTGCTAACGTGAAACACATGTCTATTTCTCCACGTTTTTTGGATGAACTCCGCAATCGTCTCACCCTGTCCGAAATGATCGGGCGGCGTATTTCTGTGCAGCGCGCGGGCCGTGAATTCAAAGCCTGCTGCCCGTTTCATAATGAAAAAACACCGTCCTTCACAATTAATGACGACAAGCAATTTTATCATTGCTTTGGCTGCGGTGCACATGGAGATGTCATTGGTTTTGTCATGGCCCACGACAATGTATCCTTCATCGACGCGGTCGAAACGCTGTGCGCCGAGGCCGGCATGCAAATGCCCAAGCCTGACCCGATGGCTGTTGAAAAGGCCGAAAAAGCCAAGGGGCTGCACGATCTGATGGATGAAGCCACGAGATGGATGCAAGATCAGGTTATACAGCCGCAAAATACAGATATACTCGAATATCTTGAAGGCCGCGGCATGGATAAGGTAACGCGCGCCAATTTTCGCATTGGCTATGCCCCGGCTGATGGTCAGGCTTTGCGCAAATATTTAAGAGCCAAGGGTTTTTCCGACGCGCAAATGCTTGAGGTCGGCTTGCTCAAGGACCCCAATCGCGGCGCAGAACCTTATATCTTTTTCCGCGACCGGGTGATGTTCCCTGTCTGTGACCGCCGAGGCAGGGTGGTTGCCTTTGGCGGGCGCATCCTGCCAGAATCCATGCGCCCACAAACAGGCAAAAATTTTACCCCGCCCAAATATATCAATACCGCCGATACGCCCCTGTTCGATAAGGGGCGTATGCTTTACGCCGAATCGATGGCTCGTCAGGCCGCGCGTGAAGGGCATACACTGATCGTCACTGAAGGTTATATGGATGTCATCGCCTGTAACAAATATGGCTTCAAAGGCGCGGTTGCGCCGATGGGCACGGCTTTGACCGAAGACCAGATTCTCGTCCTCTGGTCGATGATGGTCGATGAGGATAAGATCCCGATCCTGTGCTTTGACGGCGATAATGCCGGGCGCAAGGCTGCCAGCCGCGCTTGTGAGCGTCTTTTGCCATTGCTTCAGCCCGGCAAAAGCGCCCGCTTTGCCTTTTTGCCCGAAGGCGAAGACCCCGACAGCTTGCTCCGCGCTTCTGGAGCAGGGGGATTCAAAGCCGTGCTGAGCGCTTCGCTCTCCTTGTTTGATTTCCTCTGGATTACCCATACCGCCGGGCGTGATCTCGATACCCCGGAAGCCCGCGCTGGCCTGACCAAAGCGCTGCAAAAACAAGTCTCCGTGATTGGTGATGCCAACGTCCAGCGCCATTACCGCGAACTGGTCCGTGCCCGCATTTCGGAAAAATTCTTTCGGCCCTATCAAAATAAAGGCGGCCTGCGCTCTCAGGGCAGTGCCCCGAAACCTAAATCTTCGATACGCCTGCGTCCGCCTTTGCAGAAAAAAAACGTACTTTCACAGCGAATCTTGTTGGCTTCAATGATCAATAACCCTGCGCTTTATCACAAAGTGGAAGAGGAGTTTGGTCAGTTTATTATTAACGATCCCGCGATGGAGCGCCTGCGTCAGGAGATTATTGTGTTTTTAGGCAACGACGACGCTCTTGACACAGCGTCCTTGAGTACCCATTTGAATTCCTGCGGTTTCGAACAAGAAATGCATGACATATTAAACGAATCTGTATATGTTCACGCTGCTTTTGCGCGGATCGGCGCTTTTGAAACCATGGAGCAAGGGGAAGCCGTTAAAAACTGGCTTGACCTGTACCATGCGCTACAAGGGCGCGAAACCAGAGGAGAAGTGTGCGCTGAATGGAAAACGGCGTTTGAAACTTCGAATGAGGAACAAGAGGATAGGTTAAGGGATTGGGTACGAATCAAGAACGCTGAATAGAGGCGATAGCGGGTATAATTCCGTGAAAATCGTATCTAAACACTTTAAAAATCAAGAATATTAAGATTTAATCAAAGGCCGGATAAACAAAAACGTGGCTTTAAAAGGACTTGGAACTTTGGCTGTGAGTGAAAAACAAACCGACGACAATCAGGACACAGAAGGCAAAGGCTCACTCGCCAATGTCGTGAAAAAACTTGTCAAAATAGGTAAGGACAAAGGCTTCCTGACCTATGATGAAATCAACAAAGCCATCCCCGCTGCTGAGTTTTCCTCCGAGCAGGTCGATGATGCCATGGCGACATTTTCGGACATCGGTATCCAGCTTGTTGAAAAAGAAGACGATGTCGCTGAGGAATCTGGTGATGATAACCAAAGGGGCCACGAGGCCGGTGGAAACATCGCCGATGATGATACGGGCCGTACCGATGACCCTGTGCGCATGTATCTGCGTGAAATGGGCGCGGTCGAACTGCTTTCCCGCGAAGGTGAAATTGCCATTGCCAAACGCATTGAGGCTGGCCGCGAATTAATGATTGGCGGGATATGCGAATCACCGCTGGCCATTGAATCGATTATCGCCTGGTATAAAGCGTTGCAAGACGGCGATATCTTGCTACGCGAGGTCATTGACCTTGATGCGACCTATAATGAACCTCCGGAAGATGCAACCGCGGAGCCGGAAGAAGATGAATCTGACGAGGACGCTGAAGACCGTGATGAAGATTCCGATGACGAAAATGATGACGAATCCTCTGATAGCGATGGCGATGATGAAGTAAATATCTCGTTGGCCGCAATGGAAGAAGAGCTTGCTCCGCAAGTTTTTGAAATGTTTGGGCAGATTCAAAAAACCTATAAGAAAATGCAAAAGGTGCAACAGGTTCGTCTGGATGCGCTGCAAAATGGTAAGGAGCCTGCCGAAGCCGACAACAAAAAATACAATCAACTCAAAGAGGAAATGGTTGAGCACATGAACGAAGTGCAGCTCAATAACGCACGGATTGAGCAGCTTTTGGATCGCCTTTACTCTATGAACCGCGAGTTGGTGGGGGTCGAGGGTAAATTAATGCGCATGGCTGTTGACGCCAAGGTTAAGCGCGAAGATTTCCTGGAAAACTATTACGGCTCCGAACTCGATCCAAAATGGCTTGCCCGCGTATCCAAGCTTAAAGGCAAGGGTTGGGATAAGTTTACCAGCAACAATAAAGAGCAAATCGAGAAAATCCGAGAGCAAATCGCGCTGATTTCCGAAGAGGCAATGCTGCCCATCTCGGAATGGCGTCGCATTATCGGCACTGTACAAAAAGGCGAAAAAGAAGCCGCGCGCGCCAAGAAAGAGATGGTCGAGGCAAACTTACGTCTCGTGATTTCGATTGCCAAAAAATACACAAACCGCGGTCTGCAATTCCTTGATCTTATTCAGGAAGGCAATATCGGTCTGATGAAGGCCGTTGATAAATTTGAATACCGGCGCGGCTACAAATTTTCCACCTATGCAACCTGGTGGATCCGTCAGGCCATCACGCGCAGCATCGCTGATCAGGCCCGCACCATCCGCATTCCTGTACACATGATCGAAACTATCAATAAACTCGTGCGGACCTCGCGCCAGATGATGCACGAAATTGGCCGCGAACCCACGCCGGAAGAATTGGCCGAGCGCTTGCATATGCCTTTAGACAAGGTTCGTAAGGTCTTGAAAATAGCCAAAGAACCGGTCTCTCTTGAAACCCCTATTGGTGATGAGGAGGATAGCTCTCTGGGCGACTTTATCGAAGATAAAAACGCTATCGCACCGATTGATAGTGCTATCCACTCCAATCTGCGTGAAACCACAACCCGTGTTCTGGCCTCGTTGACTCCGCGTGAAGAGCGTGTTTTGCGCATGCGTTTTGGCATTGGCATGAACACTGACCATACATTGGAAGAAGTCGGGCAGCAATTTAACGTGACACGCGAGCGTATCCGCCAGATCGAAGCTAAAGCCCTGCGCAAGCTCAAACACCCAAGCCGCTCTCGTAAGCTGAGAAGCTTTCTGGATACTTAAAAATTCTGCAGTCTCTGCCTTTTCTTGCCTTTTATGTGCGAATAAAAGCCCCATTTTTTCGCCTAAAAATAAACATTATGAAAAGATTGATTTTTCATATAACTGATGTTATTTTGCCCGACAAAACCGGAGAGCTATAATAGAAGGGCATAAAAAATGTATGAGCAGGTGTTCCAGGATATAAAGGGTGTTGGCATTGCAACGCTTAACGATTTTCGTAGCGAAGCCTCAGGCTTAGCCCGTCAGGATATACGTAAAGGTATGTTAAAAGTAGTCTTTTCTGATGGCAGGGCTGTTGGCGTGGCGGCGCCCTATGCAACAGGCATAGCATTGGCAGGGCGAAATAATTTGGAAGAAGTAGCTTTCACATCTTTCCAAAAAAGGTTTTCTGTTGACTGGACTGGAGAAAAGGCAAGAGCCTCAAAGGTAATAGCTGTTACGATAGATAATATTGCAAGTAAGGGGTTTGTATTTCTTTCCAAGGGGATGATCGCCAGTCAATGGGAGCGACTTCAGGTTAGGTTGTCGCCTGAAATTGCATATGATCTTAGTAAAAATATAGGCATTCCTGTTTGGCCGTGGGTAGAGCTAGAGGCAAAGGGCTGTGAATTGATCACGCCGTCTGGTGCCCGCACATTTCCTCGCATTTCTATTAGCAGCTTTTGCCATAAAGCAGAACTCATGAAGGAATTTAACGAGTATGGCAATCCGGTATGTCTTACCTATACTGAAGGTAAGAGAGACGTTGAAAAGGCAATCATGGCGCCATCCTATTATCTGGATGACCTGAGGGAAATAAAAAGAGCCAACGTGAAAGAAATTCCAGCAAAATTTATAACTCAGACGCCTGCTGCCCAGTGGACCATTCCTGACAATGAGATATGGCTCATGAAAGATGCCACAAACCATAACGTCGATCCTCAGGCCATTTTTTTGCCCGCAGAGCTGCCGGCATCGGTCGCAGATTTTTTTTCGGCGCAAAATAGTTTTGCACCGTTAAAGGTCGATGAACTTGATAATGACAAATTTTATGATCTGTCTGCAGGAGCAAAAAAACCGGGATTATCTGATATACTCTTGCAAATAGCATTTAATATACAAAATAAAGAAGGCGGCGATTCAAGGTTTATAAATATTTTGCCACGTTATAAGCGAAACAGTCCGCATCAGCTTTTAATATGTAATGATCTTCATGGTGCCTTTAATCTTTTAGTAAAGACGCCGGTCGAAGGTGGGTTGTTAAATGTAAAAAACATTGTTCAGGCCGATATGCGCAATGCTCTAAATTCAGCTTTATGTAGACTGGAGCGGGCAACTGTTGCGCAAATATCACTCAGTGCTGGCGGAAACCCTATTCTCATGGTGAAGAACGACCAGCGTGCAATGGGTGCCGTTCTGCATGCGCGCGACTTAATTATGTAATAATATTTGCATAGGCCGAAAAGGCGGCTTTTTTCAGTAGCCTCCCGTTTTGAACTCTGGTAATCAATTATCGCATGTTACAATAAGGCATGGGCCTGTAGCTCAGCTGGTTAGAGCAGTCCGCTCATAACGGACAGCTTCGCCGACAGAGGGAAGGCTATTTAATTGTTGTAAATCAATGGGTTTTGTCTTATTTAAAAACTTCATTTTTCCTCTTTGGGTACGTATATGGGTACGTAAAATTCATGGGGGCCTGTAGCTCAGTTGGTTAGAGCGGACCGCTCATAACGGTTATGCCGGGGGTTCAAGTCCCTCCAGGCCCACCATTTTTTTGGTGACAACCCGTCTCTCCAGAGTAATCCTCTGGGTAGACGGGTTTTCTTTTTCCCCTTGTATTCAAAGGGTTTCGGACGTTTTGACATCTTTCTGGAACCTCTCTCCAGCCACCAGATTCTCTCCATTCTCCCGACGTTCATTCTCTGT
>ERZ795048.2437-NODE-2437-length-14981-cov-10.842155_pt1 | contig 14981 bp, 11 predicted proteins | sample MGYA00375132_ERZ795048 | MGnify/ENA primary metagenome ERZ795048 (study PRJEB30177, sample SAMN05720225) | activated sludge metagenome | isolation source: Anaerobic digester | place: Hong Kong | collected 2014-12-17 ...
TTTATTTTGTAAGCGCTACATAATCAGGTACAATGTCATCAGTAAAAAGTTTCATGCCCTCATAGGTCTTATGGTGTTTCAGCATGTCCCTGATGACGGAGAACGGGAGTGTTGCAATGTGGGAACCCGCAAGTGCGGCTTCACGGACCTGCCTTGTGTTCCGAAGTGACGCGGCAAGGACTTCAGATGTGAATCCGTAATTTGAGATTATATCGACACACTGCGCCACAAGGTCAATGCCGGATATTATACCGTTGTCTTCAAGCAGTGCGTCTTCATGAACGGTCCCTTCGGCAGAGAAGTAATCGGTTTTGTCGAATTTCATTCCCGCCTTTTTCCGTAGGTCATCATCGACCCGTCCCGCAAATGGGCTTATGTAGGTCGCGCCGGCTTTTGCCGCGAGGAGCGCCTGTTCAGGTGTGAACACGAGGGTGCAGTTCACAGGAATTCCCTTTGCGGTAAGTTTTTTAATGGCTGTGATGCCGTCAAAATGAGTTGTGTCGTCATTTTGAAACGCGGGGTTCACCGGGATTTTAATATTCACGTTTCCCGCGACGGCATTGAACATTTCATATATTTTGAGGCCCTGGGTAACCATTCCCTCTGCGCCGGTTTCAGTAACTTCAAGGCTTACCGGGGTCCCTTTGGCGGTGTTCAGTATCTGTGTTATGTATGATTTCAGGTCAAGGGACTCCCCCTTCGATACCCTTTTGTCCACTGCTTTTTTCAGCAGCGATGGATTCGTCGTTACTCCATCCGCAATACCCCATTCAAAGGCCTGTCTGATTTCGTCGATATCCGCACTGTCGATAAATATTTTCATTATGTATACCTCCTGATATGTTCCGGAATGATGTTTCAATGTAAGATGTAACAACATAAAATTTTTCTTTCAAATTATTTGTCAATGTGATGAAAACAGCAGTCTTTGACAAGAAATATATTATGCACACCGGTATTTTGTACGACATAGCAGAAAAATTCCATTTGACATTACGATGATATATCAGTAACGATTATGTGGTTTCGGTCAATGATTCCGGAGAACAGGTCTCCGGAAATGAAGATGATGTATGGCATGGTATAATTGCCGCGAAAAAAATTTGTCAGCGGGTCAATGGAAATGACACTATATGATGTAAGGAGAAATATAATGAAACGGACAATTGTGATGTGCGCTGTTGCAGTGTTTCTTATAACAGGGTGCAAAGGAAAGAATGATGTTGTTGCCACCTATAACGGCGGGACAATTACCAGGGGTGATTTTTATACCTGGATGAAGGCCCACAACATGAATAAAGAAACAGTTCTGAAAAAGAAGAAAATGCAGAAATTCAGGCTGGAAACCATGGGAGAATGGAAGTTCGCTGCCCGGGAAGCAGTCAAAAAAGGGTTCGATAAAACAGATGCCTTTAAGATAATCCAGGAAATTTCAGCTGAATCCCAGATAGCAAACAGAGTATATGAAAAGGAAATTAAAGAAAAGGCTGAATTTGAAGAACCGGCAGTACGGTTCCGCCAGATTGTTTTACGTGTGAAGTCATTTGGATTAAAAGACAATAAGAGGGTGCCGCTTTCAAAGGATCAGATGGCAGTACAGATTCAGGCGGCAATGCAGAAGGGTCAGGACCTTATCAATAAGCTGCGGGCAGGGGAAAGCTTTGAAGTCCTCGCGAAGGAATATTCTGATGATTTCTCAAAGAGCAAAGGTGGGGATGTGGGGTTTCAGACAAAATACTCTCTTCACCCGCAAATCGCAAAAGCCGTCTTTTCTCTGGCTGAAGATGCCTACACCACTACACCGATACAGCTCATGAATGGAGTGTATATTCTTCAGGTAATGGATAAAAATGTTCTTACCAGGGGAAATATTGATGATGTGGTGTCAAATGAAGTAATGGCAAAACGTCTCAAGAATATGCTCTACAGGAAGTACGCGGAAAAATATCTTAATGATCTTATGAACGCAAAGGATGTAGTACAGAATATTGAGAAGGCCGGAAATGGGAATCCGGGTGATATAATTTTTAAGGTTGGCAGTACGCAGTATACCAACAGTGATCTTGAATCGCGTATTTCCATGATTGTATCAAGGATAAACAGGGGAGTGGCGAAAAAGCGGGAAATTACGGTACTGCAGAAGCAGCGCCTTGCGCAGAATGTTTTCAAGTTTTATCTGTTGAAACGTGTTGCTTTGCAGAAGAAACTGCTTGATGATCCGGAGTATAAAAAAGAGGCAGCATTCCGGAATGAATCAATTCTCGGCAGGGAATACATGCGGACTATTGGAACTGACACCACGGTGGTACCGGAAAAGGATATTCGCGCGGAATATGAAAAAAACAGGGACCGGCGGTATTTCACAAAAGAAAAGCGCGGGGGAAAAGAGGTTAAAGTTATAATACCCTACAATAAAATCCGGGACCGAATTGAAAGGATGCTTTCAATTCGCCAGCGATCACAGATCCTGAAAAAATGGAAAACCGGGATTATGATTGATAACAACTTTACAATAATTGAAAAGAACCTTGAAGGGGAATAATAGTATGCTGTAATAAAAAAAAAGGGGGGACGCGGTATGCGTTCCCCCCTTTCTGTTTTTCATTTTTAGTGAGCTTTACTGAAGTATTTCAATTATTCTGTCAAAGTCATCCAGTGAATAATAATGAATGAGAATTTGCCCCTTGTCGCCGCTATGTTTTATTTCAACTTTCGTTCCGAGAATTGAAACAAGTTTCTCCTCCATCTGCCGGATATGAGGGTCCCGGGGGGATTTTTTCTTCGGTGAATCAGTATCTTCGTCTTTTTCATCAGTAAGCTTTTCAACGGCCCGGACCGACATTCCTTTTTCAACGATTTCACGGTATACAGCCATCTGCTTTTTTTTCGGCATCGAAAGAAGCGCTTTTGCGTGACCGGCACTTATCTGGCCCTCGGTGATGGCCTGCTGAATTTCATCGGGAAGGTTCAGGAGACGAAGCAGGTTCGATATCGTGGTGCGGTCCTTTCCAACTTTCAGGGCGATATCGTTCTGCTTGATTTTAAAACGGTTGATCAGGACCCTATATGCTTTTGCCTCCTCTATCGGATCGAGTGCGGCGCGCTGGATGTTTTCTATAAGGGCAAAGGTGAGGTTCTGCTCCTCGTTGGCCTCAACAATAATGGAGCGGATTTTTTTCATTTCCGCCAGTTTTGACGCGCGGAGACGACGCTCACCGGCAATAACAAAATATTCGTTCCCGACTTTACGTACAATAATCGGCTGCAGGAGGCCGACAGACTGGATCGATTCGGAGAGGTTTCGGATTTCCTCCTCATCAAAATGTGTCCGGGGCTGGTCGGGATTTGGTTTTATGCGCTGTATGTCAAGCTCAACAATCCGGTCCTGTTCTTCGGAGATGCCCTTTTCGAGGTCTTCAACGGGTGATGTGGAATTGGAAATGATTGCTTCGAGGCCTTTGCCCAGTACCCGTTTAGCCATTGTTTATTACCTCATTCGCGAGTTTTTCGTAACTTTCACTTCCCACACATCCGCGGTCGTAGAGTCCGATCGGCTTGCCGAAGGATGGCGCTTCAGAAAGTTTTACGTTACGGGGGATTACGGTATTAAAGACATTGTCCTTAAAATATTTCTTAATATCTGAAACCACCTGCTGGGAGAGGTTTGTCCGGGAATCATACATTGTGAGCACAACGCCCTCAACCTTCAGGTTCTTGTTCAGTTTTTCCTGTACCATGGAAATAATCTTCAAAAGCTGACTGAGACCTTCCAGGGCGTAATACTCGCACTGGAGGGGTATCATGACAGAATCCGCCGCCACAAGACTGTTGAGGGTCAGAATCCCCAGGGAAGGCGGACAGTCGATGAATATATAATCAAAATCATCTTTTACTGTATACAGGGCATTTTTTAAGATAAATTCCTTATTGTCCATATAGAGCATGTCTATCTGTGCACCGGACAGATGGATATTTGAGGGGACAATAAAAAGGTTATCAATATGTGTTTTGAAAATCGCGTCTTTGATTTCAATTTTGTTGATAAGGACTTCATAAATGGTGGTTTCCATTTCCTCCACATTGATTCCGATCCCATAGCCCGAATTTGCCTGAGGATCGATGTCCATTATGAGGACCCGTTTTCCTTTTTCAGCGAGAAATGACGCTACATTTATTGTAGTGGTGGTTTTTCCAACGCCGCCTTTCTGGTTTGATACTGATATTACTCTACCCATGAAAAACTCCAGAGTTATTAATTTTCATTTTTAAATCGGTCAAAAGTTTTGTATAGTCTTCCGGACAACCTTCTGGGGTTCAACATCTTCAATAATAACACAGTAATTGTCAAAGCAAATATGAGAATGATTCCGTAAAATATGCGTGACTGATGGGGAATAAGCCGTGCTCCTGATGCAACACCCACTGCAAAAGCCTGCATGTGGGATGATGGTGAAGGATAAATATAAAGGAAACAACGAATATCCTCCCTGGAGCCGATATCAATTGGTTCTGGTCCTGCTATGCCGTCACGGGAAAAAAGCAAGGATCCGTTCTCACTGAACACGTCCACCTGGTATGAACCTCCCGGCGCATGAAGATATACTGTGTTGTTTCCTGTTTTCAGTGTTATTGCGTAACGTCGGCTGTATTCACGGATTAATACCGCATCTGAGGTAACAAACTCCTCATTCTGTTCCCACCTGAATATTTCATCACGGATCTTTTGTATATAATTACTGTATGCGGTACGAAACACCATGTATCGTGTAATGAGATTATTGTAATCGTCAGTATGAAAGCTTGTAAACATCATGGTACCGCTGCCGTGTCGCGCAAGGGAAATAAGCGGGCCGGATTTACGGCCGCGGACGGTATCATATGTACACTGTGCAAGAGTTTTACTGCCCCGGAACTCCTTCAGTGCTACCCAACCTGAATGAGGGATTGTTACCTGTATAACGTCCCGGGACACAAATTTCTTCAGGGATCCTTTCAGCGTCGCATTAAATGTGCCGGAAAGACCCATGTTGGGAAAATCATCAAAAAAAGTAAGGGCTTTGAAAGCCCCCTGGATCAGGAAATATGAGTAATCAGAAAAATATGCTGTTCCTCCCTGAGCAATGAATGACTCAATGTTTTGAAACACCTTTTTTTTGTTTATTGTAAAAAGTTTTCCTTTTAACGACACATTCCTGATTGAATATCCTCTTGCTGATACAGTAATGCTCTGTTCAACGGGCTTTCGCACTCCGCAGGGGAAAAAAACAGCACGGTAGGCTTTCAATGTAGCCGGGTTTGCGAGGTCACGGTATTTGATTGCTGTAAAGGGAATACCGTAATGAGTAAGGATTCTGTCAATTTTTTCAAATTGTCCGCTGACAACGGCAACAGGTTTTTCCTGAGTATCCCCGCCATAGAGTTGCGGGGATACTATAAATAGAGTAACAATTAATGTCAGTACTGCGATGGATGGTTTCAAAATAGCTATCCGACAAGTTCTTTAATCTGTATGAGAATATTTTTTCTTTCCTGAAGATCATGAATCAGTGACTCATCCTGACATTCGAATGAAAGCTGATAACAGAACGCGATTATACTGATTATCAGACCGTCATTGAGATCCGGTGTCAGGATTGGCATTCCCGCAAGTGTTTTCAGCAGGGGGCTGGTAACCTGAAATTCCTTGATACTACAGTCGCTTAACGGTATAGGAACTCCCTCTGATTCATCACCGCTGTCATGGATTGATCCGTTGAACGGTACCCGGAGCAATGTGTTGTTCTGCAGCGGGCTTCCTGCCTGGACCCATTTCCGGTGCAGGCCATATACGCGGTTCATTTCCTCTCCAAACCTGTAAAACAGGCTGCCAATCCGTTTAAAGAATCCCTCAACATGTGACATTGTTTTTATCAATCCCTTCAGCACTTTCTGTGCCTCCTGAAGGCTTATTACCATGTTGGGGTTATTGCTTCTGAAGTGGTATATTTCACTGAGAATATCTTCAAGTGCGTCCTTCTCTTTCTCGAAATATTGCGGTGTAAAAATATGCGCTTCCACGGGTTCCCTGTTTTTATCGAGAAATGTTATCAGGGAACCGTCAAGTATATGCATGTAACAATGGGCAAAATAGTGGACACAGCCGTCAATGAAGGTAAAGAAATCATCCTCGTATATGTCAGCCGGATCCTGACGTTTTTTATCAATGAGCCGCCAGTGGTCTTCAAAATTTTTCTCCAGGATGTTTCTTCCTTTCAACTCATATTTCATGAATGTATACAGGTCTTCATAAGGCTGGAGGCTTTGTTTCAGGTGCTGTATCTTTTTGCGTTTGCGCGATTCCTCGTCTTTACCGTATTTTTTCAGTATATCAAGAGAGTAGTTCCACCGGTCACTGCTGACCGCGGGTGGAGATATCCGGTAATAGGATTTGACATCGTCAAAGGAAAGCTCACGGTGAAAGACAAGTGCTTCAAGCACTATCATCAGGAGCCGTGGAAATGACCCGATGCCGTAGTTTGCGTTAAGGAATTTTGCAACGGCATTGTCTGATTCCTGTCCCGCTGAAAGAAAAGACCGCAATGTGTAAATATAGTTGAAAATTGCTTTTTCCCTGGTTAGATTCCGTTTCTCCTTTTCATTTTTTGTCTGTGGTGCGTCTTTTTCGTTGATAATATCCTTTCTGAAGTCGTTATGGTCCCGCAGTTTCTGTTCAACGAGCAATATGATCTGCTCCTTCGTTTCCGCATCCAGGAGATAAAATGAAAAGAAATACTGCACAAAGTCTCTGAATCCAACGTCAAAGTCTTTCCGGTCCATCCATTTTATTATATCCATTGTGTATTTTGAAAGCGGCACACCGGATAATACGTTCTTCATAGCGGTGAGATAATTAAAATTTGTAGCATCATTAATATTTTCATCTTTGAGGATATCAATAAGGATGTCAGGATATTTTGATAATAACTCCTCCTGAAATTTTACAATCTCCTGCATGCATTTCATGAATCGTTTTGTAGGAATAAGGCGTTTCCGAAACCCGAACCCGAAACGGTTATCGGAATGTATGAGATACCGTTTTTTAAAGAATTTCAGTTTTTTATATTTTCTGTTGATGTCGTCGATATAGACACCGGAGGTGGAAGGTTCAAACACAGGCTGAGGCGGTTCCGCCGGCGCAGCAGCAGGGGGCTTTTTCGGTTTTCTCTGGGGAGTGCGGACCTCAATGTTTGTTGACCGGGGGGTGCTCCTTGGTTTGTCCCGGCATGACTGAATAAGCTCGATAACGGCACGGTATTTTTCTTCCGGAAGAAGGGAGTCATTTTTCATCAGCGACCGGACGATATCCATTTTTGATGGCGGGATCTCCTTGCTGAGAAGCATAGCCTTTGCCTTCCGCTCTATTTTTTTTTCTTCGTTTTCCTGTGCCATTATGGTATAGCCCGCCGTATGTGATTACCTGTTTTAACTGCCCATACTTTGTAAAACCGAATGATCTTTTTTTCAAGAAAAAAAAGTGTATTCTGTTTTTTGATGAAAAAATGCGGTACGGGTGATGAAATAATTCAGCAAATGTATTTGACCGGCAGTATTATGGCAGTCACAATATCCAAAGGGTTCTTTCAAAAATACGTTACAGGTGGTGTTATGGGTAATTCAGTACTGTCTTTTGAATCTGTCCGTGAAATAATAAACCTCGCACTACGTGAGGACATAGGTTCGGGAGATATCACTTCCAGTGCCATTTTTTCCGGAAGAGAAATTTCTGATGCAGTGATAATAGCAAAGCAGGAAGGGATATTATGCGGCGGAGATATGACAGGATTTGTGTTTCAGGCTGTCGATCCTGCTGTAACGGTACAGTGTAATGTAAAAGAAGGCGAGAGGGTTGTACCCGGTGATACGGTATTGTCAATATCAGGTCCCACGGGAAGTATTCTTACCGGGGAGCGTACGGCATTAAACTTTCTGCAGCGCATGTCGGGGATTGCCACGAAAACAGCAAAAATTGCAACTATGCTGAAAGGTACCGGTATTCAGGTCCTTGATACACGGAAAACAGTGCCGGGACACCGTGTTACTGATAAATATGCGGTCCACACAGGGGGCGGTACAAATCACCGTATCGGCCTTTTTGATATGGTCATGATCAAGGACAACCATATAAAGGCTGCAGGGGGAATCACCAGAGCTGTGGAAATGGTGAAATCCGCATACGGGGAAAAGTATAGAGTTGAAGTCGAGACAACATGTATCGGTGAGGTAAAGGAGGCGGTAGCCTGCGGTGCTGACGTTATTATGCTGGATAATATGAAGCGTGAACAGGTGATCGAAGCGGTTGAAGCAATCGGGGGAAAGGCAAAAATTGAAGTATCAGGCAACATCGATGAATACAAAATTCATGACCTCCTTGATATAAAAACCGGATATATCGATTATATCTCTATGGGGTCACTTACTCATTCCGTAGAGGCCTTTGATTTCTCGATGAAGTTTCTCAAATAATCCGGATTATAAAAATGTAGTACCGGAATACTACATGAAGATATTATTTTATAGCCTGGATTTTTTCAATATCCTGCTGTTTTCCGATAATGATCATTATCATCCCCGGGGTCATAATATCGTCCGCTGAAGGGGGGATTTTTATGGTGGAATCCTTATCGGTAAAATGAAATCCCGATCCCGGCTCTTCGAATATTTTCAAACCGATTACCTGACAGTTGAACCTGTTGGGGATCTGGAGGTCCCGCAGGGTTTTCCCGATAAATGATTTCGGTGACGGCACTTCAATGATGCCGTAGTCTTCCCCGATCGGGAGATAGTCAACAACGTTCTTCAGAGAGAGCATGTTCGCGAGGCGTTCCGCCATGTCTCTTTCCGGCATAATAATATCTGAAACCCCGATCATTTTTAATACTTTTCCATGGTCTTCAGATATGGCGCGCACCACAATCCTCTTGACGCCGATTTCTTTCAGATAAAGTGATATAAGGATGCTGATCGCCATCTCCTGGCCGATACTGACAATGGCGCCGTCAAAATCCCGCAGGGAAAGGGATTCAAGGACCTCCCTGTTTGATGCGTCGCCGATGACGGCATGACTTATGAAGTCCTTTGCCGTGTTGACGGCTTCCCGTGATGAATCTATGCCGAGCACCTCGCACCCGTTTTCAATTAATGCCCTTGAAAGGTTGAGGCCGAAGTTCCCAAGTCCGATTGCCGCGAATTTTTTCATATGTGTCTATCCTATCATGATATGTTCTTCAGGATACTCGATATTAATATCTTTTTTCATGGATGTCAATGCCATTATGAGCGTTAAGGGGCCGAGCCTGCCGATAAACATAACTATACAAATGAGGATTTTCCCTTCCTGTGAAAGGTGGCCTGTCGCGCCCATGGTGAGGCCCACGGTGCCGAATGCGGATACCACTTCAAACACCGCTGAAAGAAATGAATTGTGAATATCAAAGTCATGAATTGTGAGTACCGCAAAGGAGGCAATGATGACAAATACCATGGAAAGAATAATAAGCGTCGTACAGCGGTCCACGGTGTCATGGTCAAGACCCCTGTTCCAGAGTACTATCTGCCGCGCACCTTTGAACTTTGAATATATCAGCATTGCCATGACACCAACAGTCGTCGTTTTAATGCCCCCCGCAATAGATCCCGGGGATCCCCCTATGAACATGAGTACAATCATCATGTACAGGGTGTTCTGACGGAGGAGAGAGATATCGACAGTATTGAACCCTGCCGTCCGGCATGTGATTGACTGGAAAAACGATGCCTGGATCCGTTCCCAGATTGGCATGGTTCTCAGGGAGTAGTTCCATTCCAGCACAAGAAATCCTGCTGTCCCGGAAAGGATGAGGATTGCAGTTATAATAAGCACAAACCTTGAATGAAGTGAAAGCCGTGAATTCCATGAACTGTTCCGGAGAAAGGGATAACGCCGTAATTCATACAGTACGATAAAACCGAGACCCCCAAGAATCACACCCATCGAAACAGGAAGGATTACAAGGGGATTGTTTCCGTAACCGATAAGGCTGTCGGAAAACGTGGAAAACCCCGCGTTACAGAATGCGGACACCGCATGAAACACTGCATGGCCCAGTGCCGGCAGAAAGGAGAAATCGCGGATAAACTGTGTAAACAGAACAGCCGCAATGACTGACTCTATAATAAAAGTGTACAGAACAATCCTCTTTAAGAGGCTCCGGATGGGGATTGCCCGGAAATCACTGTAGAGGCCCTGAAATGTAAAGCGCCACTTCAGTGAAAGATTATTTGCAAACATTGAAAGGAGTCCCAGGGAAAAGGTCATAATACCCAGTCCCCCGAACTGAACCAGGAGGAGAATCACGCTTATTCCGAACACTGTAAAGTCCACAGGGGTATCAAGCACTATCAGTCCTGTTACACATACTGCCGATGTTGATGTAAAAAGGGCATCGACAAAAGTAATGCCGTGATGTGTTGATACGGGAAGAAGAAGCAGAACGCTGCCGAAAAGAATCAGAGCAATAAAACTGAGCAGCACTTTCTGGATAGGTGAAAGGCGCTGGAATATTTTTTTAATCAGCATCAGGCATGTATCCGGTGAGAATGTTATAATACCCTTGAAAAGATTTCACTATTTTTGCAAAGAGTAGAAAATATATCTTGAAAAATAACAAGAATTTTTCTTAATAATATATGAATTCAAAACTTTCCACACCTGCTTTCTTCAGTCAGTGTACGCTCTGCGCTGCAGTGTAACAAAGGACCTTGTATTTTAATGGAAGAGAACAAGCCCAGAACCGCGTTTCAGCGTTTTGTGAGTGATGTGTATTTCAATACTGAAATATCGCATTATATTTCGCATATCGTGATTTCAATTATCCTCGGGATAGTTGCGGGAGTGTGTGCGGTTTTTTTCCATTACCTGCTTGCCCGTATGGTGTATTTTTTCAGTCCCGGAAACTTTTCACGGATATTTAATCTTCATACATACTATATTATATTTGTTCCCGTAGCCGGGGGGGTCATTATTGCCACTATGACACGGTATTTCCGCAGCATTTCGAAGGAGCGCGGTGTACTGAGTGTCATAAAGTCCCTGATTCTGAATAACGGGTATATTCCCATAAAAACAACACTGTTCCATTTCCTGGCTCCCGTGATATCAATTGGTACCGGTGCTCCCCTGGGACCGGAAGGACCCGCGGCAAAGCTTGGCAGCGGTATTGGTTCCTTTATGTCGCAGATGTTCCGGCTTAATAAAAGAGAAATGAAAATGTACACCGCTGCGGGTGCCGGAGCTGCCATCTCCGCCATATTCAACGCTCCCATTGCGGGTGTGTTTTTTGGTATTGAAGTGGTGCTTCTTAATGATCTGAAGAACCAGGCGCTGAGCGCACTCATTCTTTCCGCTGTTGTGGCGGATGTCATATCAAGGGCGGTCCTGGGAAACGTACATCTCATTACAATTCCCCACTATCATCTGGAAATATTTAATGAGAGCCCGGCGTTTCTTTTGCTGGGGGTCGTGTGCGGAATTGTATCGCTGTTATATTTTGGATTTAAAAAATCCACCCATGTGCTTCTGACAGAAAAGCTGAAAATACGGAATGAATATTTCCTTCTTCTTCCGGTGTCCCTTGTGTTCGGGATTATCCTTATCTGGTACTACCAGCTCTTCGGCCTTGGGTATGGTATGGTAAATGATGTTATCAATCTTAGAATAACATCGGTGCATACAATACTGGTGCTTCTTGTTATGAAGATTATTTTTGTTGCGCTGTTTATCAATGCCGGCTCATACGGGGGCACCTTCGCGCCGTCAATCGGGATAGGAGTGCTTCTGGGGCACTTATTCGCCGCAGTGATGAACTATACCTTTAGTATGAACCTGAATCCAATCACCTACTCCCTTGTGGGGATGGGGGGGATGCTGGCTGGTATGAATTCAATTCCTCTTACCGCGATTATGCTGGTATTTGAAATTACAGGCGATTATAAATTTATTCTCCCCCTTATGGTGGTGTCGATTCTTTCGTATCTGGTAACAATATATTACAACAAGGGTACAATTTATTCAAACGAACTTCTTGAAGCGGGTATTGATGTCACGAAGCGCGGGGAGATAGACCTCCTGGGCAAGATAAATGTCAGTGAACTCATGAATAAGAACTTCGACAAAGTGAATTACCGTATGCCTTTTAAAAAACTTATAGATGTGCTGCTGAACTCGGCATATGGTGACGCGGTAGTGGTGAATGATAATGATGAACTGATGGGGATTGTGTCATTCAAGGACGTTCGCCAGGCGATAATGTCCCATGAACTGGTGGACCTGCTCATCACGGGGGATATTGCCTCCCCGGTTCCCACCGTGCTGGAAACAGAAAAGGTCTCTGATGCGATGCAGAAAATTGAAAAATTTGACCTTGATATAATACCTGTAGTACGTTCGGTGGACCACAGGAAAATAGCAGGGCTCCTTTCACATCAGGATATCATTCAGGCGTACAACAAACAGCTGGAGGAATGGGAGACAGACCAGTTTATCGTTGATTATTACAGTAAAAAATAAAAAACCCTATGCGCATTCAATCCTGTTTTTACCGTTTCTTTTTGCCCGGTACAGCATTTCGTCCGCAGTTTTCACAAGGTTGTCAAGTGATACATGTACCTCGGGATCATACTCTACAACACCGAAACTGGCAGTTATAGAAAATTCCTCGCCATCGAACGTGAACACATGGTCGCGGATCAAAGTTTTAAGACGTCGCAATACCCTGCACGCTGTTTCCATGCCTGTCTCGGTAAGAACCAGCAGAAATTCCTCGCCTCCGTAACGGGAGATTATATCGCTTTTTCTCATTTTTTTTGTGAGGAAGTCCCCGAGAAATTCCAGGACCATGTCACCTGCTTTATGCCCGTACATGTCATTTACTTTTTTGAAATCATCGATATCCAGCATGCAGACTGTCAGGCAGTCCCTGTTTCTGCTGACTCTGTCAATCTCCCTGGTAAGTAGAATTTCTCCCTGCTTGTGGTTGAACAGTTTCGTGAGGCCATCATGGGTGGCCTTGAGAAAAAGCTTACGCACAAGAAATACAATTTCAAGGGCGACATTGAGCTGCGGGACATATTCATTGAGTTTGTTCTTTTCGCTGTCGTTGATATCACGGTCGCTCAACACATGAAAAAAACATGTATAGGTGCCGTTGGATTCAAGCACCGGAAAGGCTGCTATCGCCTTTAAGTTTAAATCGTTAAATATCCGTTCAACTTTATTCTGATCATTATTGAAGTAATTGGTCACAAGTTCCCGAAGTTCACTGCCGGTAAAAATTTTCTCTTCTAATATTGACGTGTTGTTTATATAGATGTCGGAAAGAATGTTGACTGCAGTGTTGACGTTTACGTCAATTCCCACTTCCTTCAATGCTTTGTTCGCGTTTAATGAATAGGATACATAAATAAATTCATTGTAGATTTTATCATAAATACTGAGCGATACTCCCAGGGCGCTGAAGTGATTATGAATGTGGCTGCAGATAGCGTGAATTGAGTCTGACCAGTCGCCGTCCACCATCTGCAGCAATTGTGAAAAGAGTCCCAGGTCGGCGCTGCCGCCATTAGCATCTGTAGGGTACGTGTAATTAAGCTTTGAAGAATTCTGTGACAACATTATTCCCTCCCGAATATGCTGCAGAATCACCATGGCATACATCATGCCATGTATAAGTATTCTCCTGAAATATCGTGTAGAAAAAAGAATACGCAGGAGCTGTTAAAAGAGCAGGGAAGCCAGTGTATGCTTCAATATTCCTTTTTCAAGGACATGCGGATCATACACCAGAGGAACATCTTTTCCATGAAATTCAACCGGAAAACGGTAATCTGATATAGATTTCATGATTTTTTTTCTATACCGGCTGTCAGGATAGAAATGATACAGTTTTGCATAATAATATCGTGACTGCTCGCTGAGACCGCACCGTTCGAATCCACGGGCGATGTTCCACAGGAGCGTATCGGCTTCCGGTCCTGTCCGTTCAAGGGAAAGGGCTGCGAGGAGCATCATGAGACCTGCTCGGGCGGTGCCTCGTCTTTTGATGAGACGTGTCCCTTTATCGACAAGCCTGTTAAAGTCACCTGCTTTAACGGGAATGGTAAAGGACGCAGAAAAGATGCTGCTTTTCCTGCCGACAGGGTCTGTATAGCTGAATCTGATCCTGTGGATGCCGGGGTACAGGTCCCCTTTCACATTTATTTTCAGGTTGGTTCCGGAGATTATATTGACCGGTACCGGCACATCATCAAGGGTTATGGCTACTGCGCCGGGAGATATGGTTCCGGGTACCCCCGGTTTCAGCTGCAGGGCGATAACAGGGTCCCGGTCACTGATAACGTTTTTGTATATTCCCCTGTCGGTAACGGGAACTGAGACTGCGACTTCAGCCTGAGGAAGGGGATGTGTGAGAAATGAAGACAGAGCATAAAAATATGCTTCCGCTTCAAGCTGGTTATATTGAAGGTCCCTGAGACGAAGAGCATGGGTTTTATCCGAAAAGAACCCTGCCTCCCCGATTACTCCGGGACAGAGGTATCTTGTTTCACGCAGTATCATGGTGCCTGTTTCCGGATAGACGGCGAAATCGGAAAGCACCCTCCCCTTTTCCTCCATGATTCTGTGAAACTCGTTGAGGAGTGACCGTGCAAGTTCGCCGCTCGGGGGGTTTACTGTTTCGCTGCCCCATATCAGGACACAGGGATAGTTGACGCCGTCCATTCTCCGGGGAGAACCGTTGTGATGAATGCTGACAAGGACATCCGGTGAAAAATTGCGCGCAGCATCCACCCGTGCCGCGAGGGGAACATCAGTGTCGCTGTCCCGTGAAAGCAGCGTCTTTGCTCCTGCCCTTTTAAGCATGTCATTAAGAATCAGGGCGACGCGGAGATTGATGTCCTCTTCACAGATG
>ERZ795048.2438-NODE-2438-length-14979-cov-7.501340_pt1 | contig 14979 bp, 11 predicted proteins | sample MGYA00375132_ERZ795048 | MGnify/ENA primary metagenome ERZ795048 (study PRJEB30177, sample SAMN05720225) | activated sludge metagenome | isolation source: Anaerobic digester | place: Hong Kong | collected 2014-12-17 ...
TTCAGTGCAGGTGATGGTGGGACCAAGGATCTATTTCGCCATGGCCCGGGACAGGGTGATATTCAGGTTTCTTGAGAGGGTCCATCCCCGGTTTCACACGCCACTTGTATCGATTACGATACAGGTTATCCTGTCAGTGCTGTATGTATTCATATTCAACGACCCTGAATTACTTCTTGTCTACATGGGATTCGCACTTGGAATATTCCCTCTGCTCACAGTATTTGGACTTATTATGCTTCGTGTAACCAGGCCGGAAATACCGAGGCCCTATAAAGTGCATTTTTTCCCTCTGACGCCGGTATTGTATATCGTGCTGTATTCCGCGATGATGATCGCTTCATTTATTGCGTGGACAAAAACTTCACTTATCGCGATAGGTGTAACTATTGCGGGAATACCTGTATTTTTTATATGGCAGTGGATTATTACCCGAAAGGCTTCTGTCGAGTCTTGATTGCCGGCTGAAATTCACAGCAGGCAGCCGCAGATACAATTATACAACGAACCCAGTATTGCATACCATACCACAACCCGGCAGTATTTTCACTCATTTTACTTGACAATATATACCATGGAATGAATATGTCAGGGAAAGCCGTATGATTACTTTTTTCAGGGTTTATATCCGGATTGAAGTGATCTAAGGCTGTAACAACTGGAGGAAGCCGGGTGAGAATCCCGCGCTGGCCCGCAACTGTGATTCTGCGTACGCAGATAAGTCAGGAACTCCGAAAGACTGGATATCCTCGAGGAACGGGAATCGGTTGGTATCTTTCACATCCACATTCGGATACCGACAATGATAACACGCCCGGAGGCGTGTTTTTTTATGCTGAAACGGGAGAAGTCTCAATTCCGGATCAGAACCCGCCACCCTCGTCCGGATTACCACATTCAAATCAAATTATTTCAGGAGATGTATCATGAGAGGATTTATTACAGGATGTGTGTGTTTCTGGGCGCTCATTGCCGCAGTTCTTGTACCGGAATTCGGTACTGCTGCTGACAGTGAACAGCGTGATGGACAATTTACGATGAATGAAGTTGTCGTCACCGCCACGAAAACAGACATACGCAGTCGTGAAACTGGCGCAAGTATTACTGTTGTAACAGAAAAGGAAATGGAGCAGCGGGGAAAGAAAACTGTCATAGAGGCCCTGCGAGGAACGCCGGGGCTCACAGTGTCGAGGTCTGGTGTCGCAGGAGGCATTTCAAGTGTCTTTATGCGTGGTGCTAACTCAAACCAGGTCGCGGTACTTGTTGATGGAGTCAGAATAAATGATCCGTCAAGTACCAATGGTGCATATGATTTTGGGAATATGAGTTCAGATAATATTGAGCGTATTGAAGTGGTGAGGGGCGCCCAAAGTACCCTCTATGGGTCATATGCAACTGCGGGTGTAATTAACATTATTACCAAGAAGGGTAGAGGAGAACCGCGCGCTGATGTGTCAATCGAGGCAGGTTCTTTCAGGACTTTCAGGGAATCGTTGCGTCTGTCAGGTGGTGACGATAAGGCAGATTATTCTTTTGGTATATCACGTATCGATACACGCGGTATAAGTAAGGCCGCAGAACTGGAAGGTTCAACAACTGAGTATGAACGCGATGGATATGAGAACACTACACTTTCCACACGGCTTGGATGCAGGGTGTTTGAAAAAGGGCGGGTCGAGATGGCAATAAGGTATTTTGATGCTGTATCGGATATTGATGCTCAAGAATATGATGATGACCCTAATCATGTTAGTTATACTAAGCAGTTATCGGCTCGTGCTGCATATATACAGGAACTGTTCGGTATCTGGAAACACAGTATCTCGGGAAATTATATGAATATTGAAAGAAGGACGAATGATGAAATTGATGCTTCTCACACATTTTCTTCTTCAAGAACATGGTATGAGGGCACTCACGAACATGCGGAATGGCAGCAGGCGCTTAAAATTGGTAACTTCGATGAGATTACCGGTGGTGTTGAAGTTGAACAGGAAAGCATTTCACTTATTTCCTATTATGGTGGTACACCCTCCAGCCTCAATGATAAAACAATGACAACAAAAGCGGCTTATTTACAAAATCATTTGAAACTTTTCGAAAGGGTGTATGCAATAGCAGGTATACGGTTGACCGACAACGAAGATTTTGGATCACATGTGAACTATCAGTTATCGGGAAGTATTAAACTTCCGGTAATTGAAACGAGATTAAAAGGTAATTATGCCACTGGATTCCGGGCGCCTTCACTATATCAGCTCTATGCGCCAACATCGGGTAACTCTGAACTCGATGAGGAAGAGAGCAGGAGTTATGATTTTGGTATCGAGCAAAGCTTGTTTTCTGACATTTTTGTGGTCGATGTAACATATTTTAACACAAAGTATAAAAATATGATTGGTTATGTATCGAGTAAGTATGTCAACACTGAGAGATTTATTACCGATGGTATTGAAGTTTCAGCGAAAATTGTATCAGGAGACTATCTTTCCATAGTAGGTTCCTATACCTACACGAGGCGAGCTGATGATCTTGAAAAGGATGAGCGGCTTATCAGAAGGCCGAAACATCAGGGTAGCATGTACGTGAATGTGTATCTTTTTGATTCTCTGAATATTAATGCCGGTATTCAATATGTAGGTGAAAGAAAAGATACATGGTTTCATCCAACAACGTATACGAGTATGAATGAAGATATGTCAGATTACTACCTCCTGAGCCTCGGGGCATCGCTTCAAATCACTAAAAACTTCCAGGTGTTCGGACGTGTAGAGAATGCAATTGACGAAGACTACCAGGAAGTTGCGGGTTACAAAATGCCGGGAAGGGCATTTTACGGCGGCGTGAAGGGGACGTTTTAGTTTTACATAGATTTATTCCCAATAATAGAAAGAGCAGAAGGCGAAATGCCTTCTGCTCTTTTGCGTATATAGAGAGAAGAAATGTATTTGTCTAATGAATGAAAAACTACACGCTCCGTACCGGCGAATAGTGTATGTAGCTCTCCCCGCGTCTCTTCGCGAGTTCAAGGTGCTGATGTGCCGCCGAAAGGATATCTTCATCCTTGCCGAGATTCTCTGTTGATGCGATGCCTATATGTATCACCGGTGTTATTTTCAGGTTTTTCAGCATTTTTATTTTTGCTGAATTAAGGGCTGCTGTTATCAGTTCCGCACGCTCTATGGATTCGTCAAGTGAAATGTCCGGGAGGAGTGCTGCGATATAGTTTTCTATTCGGCAGAGGATGTCATCCTCACGGAGCTGCCCCGCGATTTTCATTGCCGTACTCCTGATAAGCTCGCCGTGCTGTTCGTCATCGAGAAATGTATCGTCCCCGATTTGTGAAATCATCATTACAGTATAGCTGCTTCCCGATGCGGACCGCTTTTTCTGCTCTCTGAGTTTCAGGTTGAAATACACCCTGCTGTATAGGCCGGTTTCTACATCAATAGCAACGTCGTTAAAGAATATGTATTCGCTGAGAAAACGTGAGATCGTTGCGAGTTGTGATTTAATGTCCGTAATTTCCGGCCCCTTAAAAGGAATTCCGCGATGGAGCACCAGGGCTCCGAGTAGAGAATTTCTGAACATTACCGGAAGGATTGCCCGGTTGCCGTTGTCAAGGACAAGTGTTGACCCGTTTTTCAGTTCCATGCCGACTTCGTTGCTCACTGCAATAGAATCAAAATTGTCTGAATCGATTTTAAGGAAGCTGTGGCCGCGCATTTCATATGATTTCGCCATTGATTCTGTGTCCCTGCTCATGATGTAGAGTGACACAAGATCGGGAGAGTAGGAAGTGGAAAGGAACCTGAAAAGGTCGTATACATATGTGCTGAGTGTCTCTGACGCAAAATTTGAAAGCTCCTGTGCAGCCTTGTGTTCGTCTTTTACCACGGGTGCCGGTTTTGCCGGGGCGCCCACATCAACAACGCGATAGGTTGCGTCATCTTTTATTCTGCCTTTTTTGTAAAACATCACATATAGTATGGTGGTTACAAGTATTGCGATAAGAAGCACAAGGAACACTTCCAGGGCCAGTTTGATATACGTTTTTCGGGTTAATGTGAAAGGGAAAACAGTAACAATATATCCTCCATTAATATCTTTTGAAATGATATAGTATTTCTGCTGGTTGTGATGGCGTACAATCATCCCCGGGTTCTTAAGAACTTTACCCTCTTCGAAATTAGTGATTATTGAAAAATAGAGCTCGTTTGAGCTGTCCAGTAATTCACGGTTGAGTATTTTCCTGTCGGAATCTGCAATGGCAAGAAAGTGTACTTTCCCGAACCTGGATTCAATATTTTTTTTGAACTTCGCAATGTCGCGGTCCTTCAGGGGCTTTTCCTTTTCAAAACCGTTCAGGAGCCATCCGATATTATTCGTTGTTGAAGTAACTGTCCCGATATAACTCTTTTCAATCATTCCCGGGCGGATAAAAAAATACGCGAGAAGAAAGGCTATTGCGACAGCGAATCCAAGAAATATTATTTTTGTTTTAGCGGTCATGAATTAAGAATCCGAATTTCATATTTTTTGAAACAAGCTGCTTCCCGTTGTAAAAAACGAACGGTTTTATAACAGTATTGCGCACGGGCGTTGAAATTATATCAGAACCCTTATTAATGTATCGGATTTTATCTGTGAAAATAAATCCAATTATGGCCTAAAATGCTATTACCGTATTATTTTCAAAGAATAGCGGGTGGTGAATAGTATTATTCGTAGAGAGGGAATATCGGCGGTGAGATGCGGGGAGGGGCTCATCACCGGCTGCTTTTCAATGCGATCAGTTCGTACAATATTCTGCTGAGTTCCTCAACGCGATACGGTTTTGATATCACCCCCTGAAATCCGTATGCGCGGTAATCCGCCATAACAGGGTCATTTGAGTATCCGCTTGATACTATTGCCGTGACGCCGGGATCGATTTCGCGCAGACGGTGTATGCATTCTTTCCCCCCCATGCCTCCCGGGATGGTAAGGTCCATTATTACCGCATCAATTTTCTGACCGTATTCAATGTGTTCAGAGTAGATGTCAATTGTTTCGTATCCGTCACGGGAATATATAATATCATAACCGAGATTACGGATCATTTCGCCGCAAATCTCAAGAATGTTCTCGTCGTCATCCATCAGGAGAACAGTTCCCATTCCAGGATATGATCCCGTGGAGTCAGGGTCTTTTATTTCAATAATTTCATCTGATTTTGTGGCAGGTAGATATATATACATCGAAGTGCCGGAACCCGGTTCTGAAGAAACATCGATATAGCCTCCATGTTTTTTTATGATGGAATACGATGTGGCGAGTCCAAGGCCGGTTCCGTTTTCCTTGAGGCTGAAGTAGGGGTCAAATATTTTCGGCAGATGTTCTTTTTCGATACCAATCCCCTGGTCTGCGATTTTTATCATCACATATTCGCCCTGCTTCATGAGAAAATTATGCTGTCTGCCGATTTCATTGTTGGCATCCTGCTGTACATTAAGGGCGGATATTGTTATTGTGCCTCCTTTCGGCATTGCATGTACCGCATTGATTATTATATTGTTGATAACCTGGCTGATCTGACCTTCGTCAATTTCGACAAGCCATAATGGAGAGGGAATCTCGAATTTGCATTTAATATCTGATCCGCTGAGATAAAAACGGACTGACTCTTTTAGGAGCGTGTATATGGATGATATTTTTTTCAGCGGGGCCCCGCCGATGGAGAAGGTAAGAAGCTGCTGGGTGAGTTCCCGGGCCCGGTCAATGGATTTTTCGGAGTCTGAAAGTTTCCTCCGGATGAGCCCGTTTTCGGCTGCGTACAATTTTGCCAGAGATATGTTTCCCTGAATCGCGGCAAGAATGTTGTTGAAATCATGGGCGATGCCTCCCGCAAGGAGCCCGATTGATTCAAGCTGCTGAGCTTTCAGCAGTTCCTCCTCGGTTTTCTTTTTCCCGGTTATGTCACGGACAATAGCGATGACTTCATTTTCATGGAGCGGCAGCAGGCGGGCTTCATAATACTCAGTACCTTTTTTTGTGCTTCGCGTATACATTGTTTCTATAAGCGACCTGGTTGCGATTACCTGCTGTACAGCCTGGAGTGACTCGCTCCCGATAGGATCAGGAAACACTTCATTGAGATTTTTCCCAAGGATCATGTCAGGATCTGTAAGAATAGTTGTGGCCTTCCCGGTTTTGCAGTCTATTATGGTTCCATCGGCGCGTACCCGGAAAAAAATGTCAGGCTGAACCTGAAATATTGCCTGAAGCTCTGATGCTTTCCGTCTAAGGTCCTCTTCGTTGACTTTATGGTTTGTGATATCAAACGCGGTGCCAAGTACTGCCGGTTGATTCTTGTACTGAATTATTGTTGCTGATACGTCCGCCCACCTCGTTTCTCCGTTTTTGGTTATTACTTTGAGCTCGTACCGTGAGGGGACATTGTCCATGGTCATTCGTTTACTGCTTATTTCCCTGACCCAGTCCCGATGGTCCGGATGAGCGAGGTCCCAGAAATTCATGGAACTCAGTTCCTCTTCGCTGAATCCTGAAAGTTTACTGGTGGCGGGATTTACATATGAGAACATGTTATCTTTCCCTATGAAAATCGCGCCGGATGTTGTTTCCGCAAGGGCCCTGAACCGGGCCTCACTTTCACGGAGGGCTTCGACAGCTTTTCTGAAGTCGGTTATATCGTGTGAGACCCCCATTACTCCGACACGTTCCCCGCGGTGGTTGCTGAGTATTGAAGATGAGAGGAGGACATGAAATGTTTCACCATTTTTTCTGATGTTGATAGTTTCATTGATGCAGGTACCGTCATGTATGGTTGTTGTGTGAATCGTTTCACCTTCAAGCTTGTCAGCATACAGAATATTAACATGTTTCCCGAGCATTTCCTCACGGGAATAGCCGAAGGCTTCCTGTGCGGCGCGGTTAAATTCGGTGATACGCCTGTCGTTGTCGACGGCGATTATAATATCCATCGATGAGTCAATAATACTCTGAGCAAATTCCTTTGATTCATTATACGCTTCAAGGGCCCATATGCGTTCAGTAATGTCCCTGGAGTTTACAACAATACCATTGATTGCGGGGTTGTTTATCTGGTTGTTTGCAACTGCTTCAAGGAACACCCATTTCCCCGTCGCATGTCTGAAGCGAAGTTCCGATGAGTAGGTGCGGTCAGGGTTTGATATTGCTTTCTGGAATCTGGACCATGGTTCAGCATGGTCATCAGGATGGATATAGCTGAAAATATCTGTACCGGCAATCTCCTCCTGTTTGTACCCGAGAATTGAGAGTACAGAGGGGCTGGCGTAGGTGCAGATTCCTTCTGGTGAAAGTATGAAAATAATATCTGTCGAGTTCTGAACAAGTGCCCTGAAACGCTCTTCATGCAGTCCGTGAGTGGTGTTTTCCAGCTTCTTGCGCAGCTCTCTGATTTCCGTGATGAGAGCTTCTTTTGATTTATCAGTATCTTTCATGACATGTTGTGGTGTGCAATATTCTATGATGCATCTATAGCACAGTAATTACCTGAAATCATTATTATTTTTCAAGTGAATATATTGCAATACTATTACGGTTTATGTAGGATAATTCCTACATAAAAAAAAGTGTTACACCTATAAGAATATTTCAAATTTGATTTTTTTTCATGGAATGTGTATAGTATTGTTCGATGAGACTGAATAGCAGGAATGTGTATGTAGATTTTCCTGCGATATGTTCGATAATAGTTGTTGCTTATACCCGAAGAAAATCGTATTATTCCTCAATGTAAGATGCATATAGTATGGGTTAGCCCTGTGGCAATGAAGAAAAAAATATTAATCATTGAAAATGAAGCATTTGTATCCTGGGAACTTGAGGAACTCCTCAATGAAAAGGGGTATAACGTGTGTGATGTCATTGCCCAGGGTGACAGGGTCATGGATGCGGTGCGGGAACATCTGCCGGATCTTATTCTCATGGATATATATCTTGAAGGGGATATAGACGGTATAACATTGTCCGAAAATATCAACAGGGATTATACGATACCGGTAATATATATAACCGGTTTTAAAGACGAAGAAATATTGAAGAGAATATCTCACATCAGACATTATGGTTTTATATTGAAGCCCTTCAACCGCGAAGCAGTCCTTGCAACAGTGCAGCTTGCGATTCATCAGCATTCCCTTGAATTGAAAACGATGGAAAATGAGCGTAAGTACCGTATGCTGTTTGAAAGCATGCTTAACGGGTATGGATTGTTTACTATTAATGAAGATATCAATACTGCCGGTGGAAAAATGTCTGTCTCAGAAGTAAATACTGCATATCTGAAAATGCTTGGTATCGGGGAGGATGATGATATATTGCGTGCAACAGCCGAGCTGTTTGCGAATGGTCATGATTTCGAGGTGTACATGAATACGGTTCAGAGTATGGGGAAGGCTGTCACGTTTGAGCAGTATCTCGCCAGACTTGCACGCTGGTTTTCTGTCACCTGTTTTCAGCCGCTCCCGGGAACATGTGCAATACTGCTTGTAGATATTACAGAACAAAGAGAAGCCAGGTATAAAATAGAACAGTATAACAGGGAGCTGCTCGACCTTACTGCACATATTGAAGTTGACCGTGAGAAAGACAGGGTAAGAATAGCCAGGGACCTTCATGATAATCTGGGACATTTGTTGACAGCCCTGAAGTTTGATGCTTCATATATTAAAAATAAAGTAAATCCCGACGAGTCAAACGTGCTTGATAAAATCAACGGTATGTCCTCAATAATAGATGAAGGCATTATGACGGTGAGGGGGATTTGTTCTGAATTAAGGCCGGGGATTCTTGATGATCTTGGCCTTGCAGCCGCTATGAAATGGTTTGCCTCTGAGACATCGAAACGTGCGGCGCTGCGGATTGATGTTGCACTGCTTGATGAAGATATATGTGATGAGCTTACAGATGACCTGCGTGTCGCGTTATTCAGAATATTTCAGGAATCACTGACAAATGTAATCCGCCATGCCAGTGCATCAGCTGTGCACGTGGAACTTAATTGCGTGAACAACATGCTTATTCTGGAAATCTCTGATAACGGGAGAGGAATATCTCCTGAACAAACCGAGGGTGCGAAATCATTTGGTATTATCGGGATGCGGGAAAGGGTGCGTTTCTTCAATGGTGAATTTATTGTAAAGGGAGCTAACGGGAAGGGTACCAGTGTTATAGTAAAAATCCCACTTCAGTAGCTTGTGTTTCCCTTAAGGAATGACGAATACAATTGTATGCTGCATAACAAAAATTTTTCTGCTTGTGTATCAATTCCGGGCTGGATGCACCAGGTGAAACATGTTGGAGTAGGTATCACATGAAAAAAGCAATTATCGCAGATGATCATGTCATTATACGTAAGGGAATTATCCATATCCTCGGTGAATGCAAAGAACTTGGAGAAATTGATGAAGCTGGTGATGGGCAGGACCTCCTGGAAAAAGCCCGGAAGAAAGCATATGATCTGATACTTCTTGATATCACCATGCCCGGACGAAGCGGCATTGAGGTCCTGAAGCAGTTGCGTATAGAACACCCTAAAATTCCTGTAATAATATTGAGCATGCATTCGGAGGACCAGTATGCCTTGCGGGCGATCAAGTCCGGTGCGGCAGGGTATCTTACAAAGGAAATTCTCCCGGACAGGCTTGTGGAAGCTGTTGCAACGGTGCTGTCCGGAAGAAAATATATCACCCCCACCATTGCTGAACAGCTGGCAAATCAGTTCGATGAGGACATATCGAAGACACCCCATGAAAAGCTCACGGACAGGGAGTATGAGATTCTGTGCAGGATTGCATCAGGTTCCACGGTAACAAACATTGCGCAGGAACTGTTCCTCAGTGTGAAAACTGTCAGCACCTATCGTCACCGCATTCTGCAGAAAATGAATATGAAGAATAATGCTGAACTGATTAAATACTGTGTTGATAATCAGCTTGTGGATTAATGCAGACGGGCTGCTCCGTAGGATAAAGTCGTATCGCAGGTAGGGATTATCCCTACAGATAAATAAGACATTTTCGTATTTACTATAAGGTAATACCTGTATTGACATTATGTCTGCTGGTGCGTACTATTAAGGCGTAAGATGATAGCAGATATGGGTGATACATTGCTGCCGTTAATATTATCAGAAAGGGCCTCGCGGAAAATGAAGGATTTGATTAAGGAAAAAACAAAGGCTGTCGGCGCTGACGGGAATAGCCAGAGTCATACAAAGACTATATATATTGTTGAAGATTCATTTATGGTTCGCGGCAAGATAATCGAGCTCCTTACCGGTTATCGGCAGCTGAAAATAATAGGAATGGCAGAGCATATGAGTGATGCGGTGAGGGAGATATCCTCCATGAAGCCCGATATTGCTCTGATAGATATAGGGCTGAAAACCGGGAGCGGCATCGGGGTGCTTAAGGCGGTAAAGGCGAATTGTCCTGAAACCATTTGTATAATGCTTACCAATTATGCCGGAGAGGAATACCGGCGCAAATGTGATGAACTCGGGGCGGATTATTTTTTTGATAAAACAATAGAATTTGAAGAAGCTCTCGGGATAATTATAAGCCTGTGAAATATTATGCAGCAAATATGATAGTGATGCTTTAATTAAAATTTTACCTCTGTACGTTCCGAAATTATTCCCCACGGGGAATAAGCAGTCTGCGGTTCCCCACCGCAGATTTTTTTTATGCTGCCACTGCTTTGGTGAATAATTCTGCAGAAAACATAACCACGAAAACAGTAAACGTCTCTTAAGCGTATAGTAAAAATTCTTAAATAATACCTTATGTCTCATAAAAAAGTACTCACGGTTTTTTTAAATATTCCGATGTAGTTAGTAAGGAATAGTAAGGAGTGTGTGAGATGTTTGAACAGAGCGGTTTGATGCGTACAAATTATCTTCTTGAACGGTCTCTTGATGTTGAGATGACCCGTAGAAGAGTTATCGCTAATAATATATCGAATGTGGATGTACCGCATTTTAAAAGAAGTGAAGTAAATTTCGAGAGTGAATTGAGAAGGGTAATTGATGATAACCGGAGACAGGACAACCGGTATCCCGCAATAATGACTGATGAGCGGCACATTCCTTTTTATGTGGAAAGAAATATCCGTGATGTCCGGCCCCGGATCAATCTTGATTATAATACTACCATGCGGAATGACGGCAATAATGTGGATATAGAGAAGGAGATTGTGGACGCATCGAAAAGTCAGATGCGGTACAATACCTATATTACCAGCATCAGCAGCAATCTGCGCATGCTGAAACTGGTAATGAGACCGGTATAGGAATAAGGAGAGGGCAGTATGGGAATGTTCGCAAGCTTTAATATCGCATCCTCGGGACTTACCGCACAGCGGCTGAGAATGGATGTTATCAGTAACAATATTGCAAATGCGACAACGACGAGAACACCGGAGGGTGGCGCTTACCGCAGACGGAGGGCTATTTTCGCCCCGGTAAATATCCGTCCAAACTATAAATCACCGATGGTCCCGGGCAGGATTGAACATGGTCTTGGAAGGGGGGTGCGTGTGGTGAAAATCGAGGAGGACAGCTCACCACTGCGGCTGGTGTATGATCCTCACCATCCCGATGCAATAAAGATCGGCCCGAAAAGAGGATATGTTGAAATGCCGAATGTAAATGTGGTGATGGAAATGACGGATCTAATATCGGCTTCCAGGTCATATGAAGCGAATATTATGCTTATAAACAGTGAACGATCAATGTTCAACAAGGCCCTTGAGCTTGGAAGGGTATCAGCATAAGGGGAGGGTTGTTAGATGTATAAAGAACTGACAGGTAAAATGGAAATGCACATATCCCACGATATAGATTACAGGGATGTGATGAAAAAACGGTACGCGACAAAGGATTTTGGCAACGAAATGCAGTTTTCTTCGGTTGTCGAACTAAGAAATCAATAATGTTTCAGGAGTGTAATCAATGAATATACAGAACCCGGGTTTTCAGGGACATGTGGTACGGATGCAGGCTACCAACCCCCTCCATTATTCTGACGGGAGAAGACAGTCTCCCGATGATAATGTGGCGGGATCATTTGCCGATGCGCTGAACAGTGCCGTGGCGAAGGTGAATAATCTGCAGGTGGAATCGGAAGAGCTTACACGGCGGATGATTTATGAACCGGAATCCGTAAATATTCACACGGTAATGATAGCTGCCCAGAAAGCAGAAGTGGCTATGACGTTTACAAAATCAATAAGGGATGAGGCTATCCGTGCGTTCAGGGATCTCATGAATCTACGGTAATATAAAGGTATTATTACAGGGCACTGTTCTGTATGGAAAATGCCTGATTGTAGAATGCTTTATGCGGGGGTGTCTTAAACATATCGTCCTGGTAGTGTTGAGGCACCCCCTTTTATATTATTTACTGCAGCAATAGTATGTGCATAAAAACAGCGGTGAAAGATGTTAAAAAATGATGAAGATACAGGAATTTATGTCACTTTTTTTGCTGAATGATCGTTTTTTTGTTTACATTTTTTTTTGGTGCATTCATATTGTATTATGTCACTTTAAACCATTGAAAATGGGAGTTTTCTGCGGTCTCTCGGGCGGAAGACTATAACAAATTGACTCCTGATCCGGATTTTAGGGAGGATGCATATGCCAGAATTTTTCAGCAAATTGATTGAACAGTTAAAAGACATATACGGTAAGCTTGATACCACCAAGAAGATCATTATCGGCGCTGTTGCCGGTGTGGTAATGATTGCGTTTATTGTGCTCTTTTCTGTTTCCAGCGAGAGACCGAGATCGGTCCTTTTTTCGGAACTCAGTTCCAATGATTTTGGTCAGGTTACGAAAAAGCTTGAGGAAATGGGGTATACATATACCACAACAGGCACAACGGCAATACTTGTCAGTCCCAATGAAAGAGACATAATCATGACCCGCCTTGCCCAGGAGAACCTGATACCCAAGGGGATACCGGGATGGAAGCTCTTTGATATTTCAAAATGGACCGAAACGGACAAAGAGCTGAATGTAAAGTATATGCGTGCACTTCGGGATGAGGTAAAGCGTCATATTCAGTCACTAAAGAATATCGACAAGGCTGATGTCGAAATTGCAATGACAGAAGATGAGCTTTTCAGGGATCAGGATTCGTCCTATACTGCGGCTGTTACCATTCACAAGGCCCCCGGATATGATTCAATCAACAAAAAGGAAATTAAAGGTATTCAGTATCTGGTATCCCGGGCGGTAGGGGTCCGGTTAAAACCTGAGAATGTAACGGTTACCGATGAGTTCGGGAAGATAATATCTGATTTTGATGATGATTTTGACCAGGCGAAGGCCGAGTTTACACTGCTTCAGTACCGGCACCGTATAGAGGAGCGGGTCAGGCTGAATTATCTGAAAGATATACGCAAAGGCCTTGAGATGATTTACTCCTCTGACCGTATTCAGATTGTCCGGCTCAGTATGAGCTTTAACTGGGACAAAGTGAGTGAGGACAGAGAAGAATACAGTCCGATTGAAATGGAAAAGGACAATCCCGCGACACCGTATTCCGAGAGGAAAGTACGGAAATCTCTCACCGTTTCAGAAAAGTCCACGGAAGAGCATTTTCAGGGGCATGGATGGAATCCTGAGGGCCCCGCTGGAACAGAGGGGAACCGTCCTCCGGGCTACAAGGCAAGTGATGACCAGTTCTCCAAGTATGATAAAAAAGAAAATGTCCGGAACCATGCGGTTAATAAAAGTATAAAGAAAATTCAGAGAGAACCGTTTGCCATAACGGGTATATCCGTGGCAATAGCGATCGACGGCCAGCAGGACCTGCCGAGGCTCCCTGACGGGAGCTATGATCTGGATCCCACAAAAACACCGATTCAGACAACTCTTTCAAAGCAGGAGATCAAACAGGCGGAAAATATTGTAAAGAAAGCCATAAACTACAGTGAAGTCCGCGGCGACCAGGTGGCGGTTGAGAATATCATGTTTGACCGCAGCAGCCAGTGGCAGTCGCTGCGGGAGGAATACGAGCGGAAGGCACAGTTGAGGCGGATGCTTCTTGCGGCCCTCATAGGGGTGTTCGCGCTCTTCCTCGGAGTCATTCTGTATCGCGCCATTAGTAAAGAACTTGCACGGCGCAGACGGATCAAGGAAGAAGAGCTTGCCAGGGAGCAGCAGCGCATGCGTGAAGCTGCTCTCAGGGCTGCAGAAGAGGAAGGTGTTGAAATTGAACTTTCCCTGGAGGAAAAGGCGCGGCTTGAACTCCAGGAGAATGCTATCAACCTGGCACGGGAGCGTCCTGATGATGTCGCGCAGCTCCTGCGGACCTGGCTGGCCGAAGAATAGACGGGAAATAAATAATTTGACATTCTGTTCTTTTTTTACGACATTAAAAATGAAGCATTTGGCTGGTTTGTGTCGAAAATAAATACAGCAGGTGATGTTTTCCCGGTGTGGTATATATACAAGTGAGTCGTAATGCAGATCCTTCCTGCGGGAGGCGGAGAGAATCTGCATGCAGAATGATGCAGGGCGGAAAACAGATGTACATGCGGTGCTGCACGGTGGGGGGATTTGTTTTGTCATTGTGCGTTTTGGTATATGCAGGGGAGGCTGTATTCTGATGCATTTCATGGGAAGAACACGGGAGAATTTTTGTAAAAGAGGATTACAATGCTTCAGTCAAAGAAATCTCAGTTAACAGGACGGCAGAAAGCTGCCATCTTTCTGGTGTCCCTGGGTTCAGATGTATCGTCTGAGATTTTCAAGCACCTCCGTGAAGATGAGATTGAACAGCTTACCTTTGAAATCGCGAGGCTTGATAAGGTAGAACCCGAGGACAAGGACCGGGTGCTGCAGGAGTTCCAGGAACTCATGATGGCCCAGGAATTTATTTCCACCGGCGGTATTGATTATGCACGTGAAGTGCTTGAGCGCGC
>ERZ795048.2447-NODE-2447-length-14938-cov-5.925754_pt1 | contig 14938 bp, 10 predicted proteins | sample MGYA00375132_ERZ795048 | MGnify/ENA primary metagenome ERZ795048 (study PRJEB30177, sample SAMN05720225) | activated sludge metagenome | isolation source: Anaerobic digester | place: Hong Kong | collected 2014-12-17 ...
CTAAGGTGCTTGGATTGGGTTATCCTGGTGGTCCTATTATTGACAAGTTGGCACGTAAAGGCAATCCAACTGCATATACATTTAGCAAACCTCATATTGCTGAGTTGAATTATAGCTTTAGTGGACTTAAGACTTCTTTCTTATATAATCTCCGTAAATGGATTAAAGAAGAACCCAACTTTATCGAAAATCACTTAGAAGATTTAGCAGCTAGCATAGAAAATACGATTGTTGAAATTCTAATGGATAAACTCCGTAAAGCTGCCAAAGAATATAACATCAATGAAGTTGCCGTTGCTGGTGGTGTATCGGCCAATAATGGTTTACGTAATGCCTTCTTAGACCATGCCAAGCGCTATGGATGGACAGTACACATTCCTCCATTTGGCTATACAACCGACAACGCAGCAATGATCGCTATGAGTGGGTACTTTAATTATCTTGAGGGACAATTCTGTGACATCAATGAGCCTGCTTTTGCTCGCATGACTATGTAATACTTGAAGATTGAAAATATAGAATATGCTGCAATTAGATCCATACAACGTCATTTTAGCAAGTAATTCACCACGCCGCAAGGAACTACTTAGCGGACTGGGTATCCAATATACTGTCCAGACATTACCCAATATTGATGAGTCTTATCCAAAAGATTTGTCAGGGGCTGATATTCCCCAGTATATTGCAGGACAAAAAGCCTCGGCATACTCTGAACATATGGCAGAAGATGATCTAATTATCACTGCCGACACGGTTGTCATTTTAGGCGATGAAGTACTAGGTAAACCTAAGGACGCAAACGATGCCTACCGCATGTTGCGTGCTTTAAGTGGACAGACACACCAAGTGATCACTGGCGTATGTATCACCACTAAAAAGAAGAAGGTTACATTTTCAGCACAAACAGATGTTACCTTTGTTGAGTTAACAGACGATGAAATCACTTGGTATGTAGATACTTACAAGCCAATGGATAAAGCTGGAAGCTATGGGGTACAAGAATGGATAGGTTATATAGCTGTATCTAGTATGAATGGTAGCTTTTATAATGTCATGGGGCTACCTGTACAGTTGTTATATCACGAACTCAAAAAGTTTGTCTAATACCCAAAGAATTCATACCTGTAGTCAAATATGATCAGGTAAACATCACGTTTACGACAAGGCGCTCCTTAGCATACCAACCTGTTCCATATAGCTTTCAAAGAAACACAAACTAGTCTCCACTACAGATCGCACAATATACAATACAGTCATAGATGTACATCCATAGATGTGTAAATGTACATATATGGCTGTATATATGTACATATACACATGCATAAATGTACATATATACTCACACAAAAAGTAGGGCAAACTTGTCCTCTATAGTTGAATAGTGAAAAGCAAAGTATATGCTTTTACTTTACATCTATAGCCATCACATAATCGTTCATCTCATACCCGTGTTCCAAGACAAAGTCCTCCTCAGCAATGCATGTCATACCTAAATGTTCGTAAAAGTTGCGAGCCAAATTATGACGATTCACTTGAAGAATCATTCGACAAGGTTCCTTTGACATGCCGCGTACAATAGCGACGGCTTCTTCCCATAAACGTCTACCCAAACCTTTCCCTTGAAAGTCTGGAGATAAATAAATCTTATTGAGTTTATAGATGGGCAATTCTGCAGATTGGATAATATCCAAATCAGATGCGGATGCGTGCACATTCTTGGAAGATGTATGAAGCTCTTTTGAAGGAGTGCTTATACTGATATATCCACAAGGCTTCTTCATCCAAAAAGCAAGGTAAAATCTCTGGGTATTATTAGAGATATCGGTCGTTAAAGCCTGCTCAGAATACATCCAATCAAACATCCACTCTAATTGTTCAGTTGATAAGATTGAAGCATAGGTAGCAGGAAAAGCTTTAGCTGCAATCTGACGAATGGTGGACACATCTTGTACCCCTGCTTCTTTTAAATAAAACACGTCTTGCTTATTCATATAAGGTCACTTTTTACAATAAGCGTGTATCAGAATATCTGACACACGCTTGCATTTTATACTATAAGATAGAGAAATTTTAATTAGTTATATCCATTCTCTGTCAAATAACGTTCAGCTTCAATAGCAGCTTTACACCCAGAACCAGCTGCTGTAATGGCTTGACGATAATGTGGATCTGCTACATCACCTGCAGCATAGACGCCAGGTAATTTAGTACGAGGGGTATTCCCTTCTGTGATAAGATACCCTACTTCATCAGTCTCAAGATACTCTTTAAAGATATCAGAATTTGGTTTGTGTCCAATAGCCAAGAAAAAACCGTCTATCGGCAATTGATAGTGTTCTTCATCCTCTTTACCCATGCGCTTGACAAGCTTCACACCTTCAACACCATTTTCACCATATAGTCCTTCGGCATTATGTTCAAATAGCACGTCAATCTTAGGATGTTTAGCTACGCGATCTTGCATAATTTGAGAGGCACGAAGAAAAGGCTTACGCACCAATAGATATACTTTGTCTGCTAGACCAGCCAGATAGATTGCTTCTTCACAAGCAGTATCTCCCCCACCAACAACAGCAACAGTCTTCTTGCGATAGAAAAAGCCATCACAGGTGGCACAAGCACTGACACCCATACCGGCATATTTCGTTTCATCCTCCAAACCTAGATACTTAGCTGTGGCTCCAGTACTAATAATCAAAGAATCGCATGTGATTTCTTTTTCATCATCAATAGTTACTGTATATGGTTGTTTACTTAAATCAGCCTTAGTCGCAAAACCACTTCTGATGTCACACCCGAAACGGGAAGCCTGATTACGCAAGTCCATCATCAATTGATTGCCATCAATACCTTCTGGATAACCAGGAAAATTTTCAACTTCTGTGGTCGTTGTTAACTGTCCCCCTGGTTGCAAGCCTTCATACATCACAGGGTTCAGATTGGCACGTCCCGCATATATGGCTGCAGTAAACCCAGCAGGGCCAGAACCAATAATTAAGCACTTGGTGTGCATTGTTTCATTGCTCATAGTTTTTTGTTTTGTATTTTATCCTATTTGAAGAAGAGTACTCCTTATCGCAGATCTATGAGATCTACGTCAGGAATCTGCCCATCATCATATCTAAAGGTAGCTTTATCAAATTGTAGGCCGTTCTTGAAATCATTGACTTTAATTTGAGTTTCTCCTTGAGACTCCTCATGCAACACGACATATAACACTTGGTCATTCTTTGGTGACACATAGACATATACTTGTTTGACCATATTATCTTGATCCTTAGCAGTCAATGGCACACAATAGACATCGTCGTTTTGATACTTCACAGAATTAGCCTCTCCCAAACGATACGCTCGAGCATAATCTAAAATATAGCTATATGGATTGACATCATACAATTCTTCTTTGGTCGGGCATGTCCATGTCACTTCTTCATTTTCTTTTAGATAACTCCATTGTGATTCCCCATCATACCACGTACGAGACACAGGCGTATAAATCATGAAACAACCAGCTTGCATTTTAATACTTCCCTGAAGTACCTCTGAAGCCTTTCCATTTGTTGTTTGAATAATATCAAAACTAGCCGAAACTCCACCATTTTGAAGAACTTTAGCTGCCTTCTTCATAATTACCGAGGCTTTAGGAGCACGCTGTTCTGCATGAAGAGTAAAAATACAGCACAATGCACAACATAGCACAATCACTTTATTCGCCATAATCTCAATATTTTATAGTATTAATTGGGAAAGATACCCAACGCATCAAATCGCATTTGTAATTCTAATTCATCAGCACAAAGTACTTTTCGTCCTTTTTGACCATCCATTGGACCAACTATACCAGCTACTTCCATCTGGTCCATTAGACGACCTGCACGGTTATATCCTATAGAAAATTTTCGTTGGATAAAACTAGTTGATCCCTGTTGATGCACAACAATCATCCGTGCAGCCTCTTCAAATATAGTATCCAAACGAGTCATATCGACTTCAGAGGTATCTTGCTTTTCTCCTTCTTCTCCCACATATTCTGGCAAAATATGAGCTGTAGGATAGCCTTGTTGTTTATGAATAAACTTAGTGATCTCATCAACTTCTGGTGTATCAACAAATGCACATTGCACACGAATAGGTTCTACTTCTTTTAGATAAAGCATATCACCACGTCCCACCAATTGGTTAGCTCCAGGACGATCTAGAATAGTACGACTATCTGTCATCTGTGAAACTTTAAAAGCTATACGCGCAGGAAAATTGGCTTTAATAGTTCCCGTTATGATATTAGTTGTTGGACGTTGTGTAGCAATAATCATATGAATACCAACTGCACGTGCCAGCTGAGCGATACGGGCAATAGGCAATTCGATATCTTTGCCAGCTGTCATAATTAAATCACCAAATTCGTCGATAATAACCACAATATATGGCATAAATCTATGTCCATTCTCTGGATTGAGTCTGCGATCAATAAATTTCTGATTGTATTCCTTTATATTACGACAATGAGCATCTTTGAGCAAATCATACCGTTCATCCATTTCTACACAAACAGAGTTGAGCGTCTGCACCACTTTGGTCACATCTGTAATAATAGGTTCTTCTACATCAGGAAGCTTGGCTAAGAAATGTTTTTCTATCACAGAGTAAATACTAAACTCAACCTTTTTAGGATCGACCATGACAAACTTCATTTCTGAAGGATGTTTTTTATACAACAAGGAGGTAATCATGGCATTCAACCCAACAGACTTACCTTGCCCAGTAGCACCAGCGACCAATAAGTGAGGCATTTTGTGTAAATCAATCATGAAGACCTCATTGGTAATAGTACGCCCAATAGCCATAGGCAATTCCATCTTTGTCTCTTGATATTTTTTACTGGCTATCAATGCACGCATCGAAACTATTTGTGGATTGGAATTCGGCACTTCAATACCAACAGTTCCTTTACCTGGGATAGGTGCTATAATACGTATACCTAATGCCTGAAGGCGTAAGGCAATATCATCCTCTAGATTTCTAATCTTAGAAATACGCACCCCTTGAGCTGGAGTTATTTCATACAAAGTTACTGTTGGTCCAAGCGTCGCCTTTATAGATGACACTCTAATATCATACTCCAACAACGTTTGCTCGATGCGATCTTTATTGGTCTTTAATTCATCCTCATTCTTTACTGGCATAGAATCGCCATAATCCTTGAGTAAATCTAAAGTTGGATACTTATAATGTTCAAGATCTAATCTAGGGTTGTATGGTGGCAATACTTCATCAACGGTTTCGTCTGCCACTGGTGCCTCAATAACGAACTCACTACCAGTTTCCTCAACGGGCGGAATCTCTTGTAAAGACTCAACTTCCTCTACTTGAACAACATCTTCTATGATAAAATCAGCACCACTCAAATCACTGTCATCACTCAACGGTACATCCATATCATCTATATCGTCATACTGTTGAATTGTTTCTGACATATCATCGATAATACCATCTACTTCAGAACTAGATAAAAGACCTTCCGCTTCAGGATTCTCGTTCTCATTATTAAGCTCCGTATTTAGTTCCTCTAAGCCATCAGTATGCATATGCTCATCTACCATCTTATTGTCGAATTCATCAGGATCGCGGTCATCCTTATTCTCGGACACTTTCGACAAGCGTGATTTTCCAAAGTAATGCAACACTCTTGTAGCCATTCCTTTACGATCTACAACAATATATACTAATGCAGACACGACTAGCAAAATGACAACTCCAAGATCACCAATCTGTCGAGAGGTAAACAAATAATAATTATAGCCTATAAGTCCACCATAATGGAAAAAGCTATCAATAGATAAAAGCTGTTCAAAGGTTGACAAAGCGAGTGCAGTCCAGACGGTATAAACAACAAAACGAGCAAACGAACGCCATATACTGATGCGATGCACACCAAAAAGTTTTAAAGAGACTGTCCCTAAAAAGAATATGAGGAAAAAACTGGCTATACCAAAACATTCGTACACCAAAAAGTGTCCAGCTCGGCTACCAGTCTGTCCCATAATATTGTGTACATTTTGCTGACCAGTTTCAGAGATTGTAGAAGCCGCTTTGTCATAAAGACTTGCATCCTCTATACCATCTTTGAAAAATCCTAGGAGTGCCAGAAAAAGAAAGATTGTCATAAAGAAAGTAATCAAACCAATAATGACACGAAGTGTATCATCACTTTTAGCCTGATTGAAAGGCTTTTGTATTCGTGCAATAAGACTTGGCTTGTTATTTTTTTTCCCTTTCACCATATGAAGTATGTTTTTTTGCTATTATTCAAGGCAAAAGTAGTAAAAATATAGCTACCTTTGCATTCCAAAGAGCAATAAAATGATGAAAAAAGAAAGTCAGACTATATTTGAGCCTGCAGTAGCTGAATTTGTAACTGTAGCAGCTGAATTTTGTGCATTTGTAGAACGCGCAGAAGAAATGTCCACCAAAAATTTTGTGGACAAATCCCTTAAACTACTACCACTTTTATATTTAAAAGCAAGCTTACTTCCCAAATTTCATTACATCGGCGACGAAAATTTGGAAGAATATGTTACTGAAGATATCTATACAATCTTACGAATTAATATTGCAGGTGTCATGGAAAGATATGATGATTATCTTGAAGTATTTAAAGAAGAAATGGTTTACAGTGACACTCCTATTAAAGCAAGCATCGCAGAGGACATTGCAGATATTTACCAAGACTTACAAAACTTTTTATTTGTATTTAGACTAGGTATCAATGAAACGATGAATGATTCATTATGTGCAGTGAAAGAAAGTTTTGGATTGTATTGGGGACAGAAAATTGTCAATACTCTGAGAGCATTACATGATGTATACTACCATGCAATGCCCAAAGCTGAAGAAGAAGATGATGATCTAGGTATCGAAGAATAAGCTACCACTTAATGATATAGGAGAACAACGAAAAAAATATGGAATAATATGTCCACCGAACAATATAAGCATGAAACAACTCCAAAATAAAATTAGTAAAGAAGCTATCAAAACTATGCCTGTGGCTAGCTATGAAGGTACAATCAAAGTAATTGATACACCTGAACTACTAGCTGAAGCGATGGAAGAGTTGGATGGACACTCTATTTTAGGTATTGATAGTGAAACACGCCCATCCTTTAAAAAGGGTGAAATGCACAAAGTTAGTTTACTTCAAATTGCCACATCTTCTTGTTGCTATCTTTTTAGACTTAATAAAATAGGACTTGCTATAGAGCTAGTAGACTTGCTAGAATCTAAAGAAGTCATTAAAGTTGGCCTTAGCCTTACCGATGACTTTCTAATGCTTCGTCGTCGTCGAAAAAGTTTTAAAGCTAATGGCTACATTGATTTGCAGCAAATGATTAAGGACTATGGAATAGAAGATCTTAGCTTACAAAAAGTATACGCCAACTTATTTGGCAAAAGACTAAGCAAAGGACAACGCCTATCTAATTGGGAACAAGAAGTCCTTTCACCAGCACAACAACAATATGCAGCTTTAGATGCAGTGGCGTGTCTAGAAATATACAATGCATTGGTAAAAGAATATCAACCAGGGAATTACAAACTAATAGTTGTTGAATAACCCTTTGAAATCGACTCATAATATGATTACACTTCAACTTAAAAAGAAAAAAGAAGAATCACTCAAACGTTTTCACCCATGGATCTTCTCTGGTGCTATTGCTCGCATGGAACGCGAACCTGAAGAAGGCGAGGTCGTACGAGTTATCACTGATTCTGGAGAGTATATTTGCCATGGACATTACCAAATTGGTAGCATAGCAGTACGCGTACTATCCTTTGATGAGAGTGAAGTCATTGACCAACAATTTTGGGAAAATAGACTTCGTATAGCCTATCAAATGCGTGTGGCTATTGGTGTAGCAGAATGTCCTAACAATACAACATATCGTTTAGTACATGGCGAGGGAGATAACCTACCTGGACTTGTTGTTGATATTTATGGAAAGACTGCTGTAATGCAAGCTCATTCTGCCGGGATGCATATGCATCGACAAGATATTGCAAATGCAATTGTAAAAGTCAGCAATAATAATATTCTTCACGTCTATTATAAAAGTGAAACCACACTTCCATTCAAAGCGGACTTGGGAGCTGAGAATTGTTTCTTAGTTGGCGGTAGTGATGAGAACATCGCAATAGAAAATGGACTTAAATTTCATGTTGATTGGTTGAAGGGGCAAAAAACAGGTTTTTTTGTAGATCAACGTGATAATAGAAGTCTATTAGAAAGATACAGCAATAACCGCAGTGTTCTAAATATGTTTTGTTATACTGGTGGTTTCTCATTTTACGCTATGAGAAGTAATGCCAAATTGGTGCACTCAGTTGACAGTTCAGCCAAAGCTATAGACTTAACGAGAGCCAATGTTGAACTAAATTTTCCTGGAGACAAACGCCATCAAGCGTATGCTGAGGATGCTTTTAAATATTTGGATCGAATGGGTGATCAATATGATTTGATTATACTAGATCCCCCAGCCTTCGCAAAACATAGAGGTGCTTTGCGCAATGCTTTAATAGGATATCGCAAACTAAATGCGAAAGCTTTTGAAAAAATTCAACCTGGAGGTATTTTATTTACTTTCTCATGTTCTCAAGTGGTTTCTAAAGAACAGTTCCGCACCGCTGTTTTCTCTGCAGCAGCTATCAGTGGGCGCAAAGTACGTATTTTGCATCAACTGACACAGCCAGCAGATCATCCAATCAATATCTATCATCCAGAAGGAGAATATCTTAAAGGATTAGTACTATACGTTGAGTAAACCTCATCAACATTATACAAAAATGCGCATACATGTATTGCAAGATACGTGAATGCGCATTTATTTTGTACTAACATTACATACCAATCGGTATACCTAAAGCTAGCCAACCGACAAATAAAATAAGCCAAACAAATAGTATAGCCACTGAATATTTCCAAGTATACTTAATGATTCGTCCAAACCCAGCATCAGCTTGATACTCCTTTAAGAACATCAAAACTAAAGGGATATAATATAATAAAGGAGTCAATCCATTCGTGGCACTATCTCCAATACGATATGCACACTGTGTCACTTCGGGAGCTATACCATGAGCTGCTAAAGCTGGAATAAAAATATACGCTAAAAAGGACCACTTGCCTGTTGCAGACACCATTAACAAATTAGAAAAGGCACAAAATAAAACAAATATAATCAGTGTAGCATAGGTACCAAAAGACAGGCCCGTCATCCATTGCGCACTAACTATGGCCAAATATTTATCTAATTCCGAGAACTGCATACAAGCAAATAATTGGGCTGCGAAAAAAGCCAATACCAAGAAAGCCCCTAACAACTTCGTATAGTAAGTCATGCCATCAAAAAGATCTCTATCATTCCTATACTTACCTACAGCAAATCCATACACCATTCCACACAATCCTAGCCCAAAGGTCACGAGAAAAAGTGCACTCTGTATCATTGGAGATCGCAATAAGTTACCATCTACACCTCGTAAAAAACCATTTGGTAAGGTAGCTGCCAATATGAGCACTATAATATAGCATATACCTGTAATACCTGCAGCTCTTAATGCCCTGTACTCATAGGGGGCTAACTTAGTTGGTATTTCTTGTATTTTTTTCCAAGAGCCAGTATTCTCATGCAATTGGGGGAGTAAAACACGTACTGTCACTTGATAAATCACCACAGATAAAACTATAAATGAAGCACTCATAAACCAATAATTACTCATAGGGCCACAAGTGTATGTTGAAAATCCAACTTGATCTAAAGCCTGTACAGTGATATTAGCCATAATAGGGTCCATAGTTCCAACCAATATATTCGCACTATATGCACAAGCCACAGATACATATGACGTGATTAAACCAGCAACAGGTGAAAGACGTACAGCTTGAAACAATGTAGCACTTAACGGAAGTAAAAAGAGATAACCAACATCTCCAATGACATTGGAAAGCATACCAGCCCATATTACAAAAAGTATGATAAGATGTGGACGTGGGCGAAGCTGTAGAATGAGATGCATCAAACTATCCAAAAAACCAGAGTGTTGAGCAATACCAAGTCCTAGAAGTCCTACAAGAACCAAACCAACTGGTTTAAAACTAGTAAAGTGTACAAAAAGATTACGTAGTAACCAACGCATGCCCTCGGCACTCATTAAGCTACGCACTTCAACAAGCTCACCCGTCTGTGGATGAGCTACACGTACACCATAGCTAGCCGCTATCCAACTACATAGCATGACAACTAGTATCAATAAAAAATATAAGCTAGCTGGATGGAAAAATATAGGTTTATTCTTCATCAGCTTCTATTGAATCTAAATCAAGAATACGCAATTCTAGAGCACGTACAGCTAATCTAGTTGCATTAACTCCTTGACGCTCATCTTCATCAAATAAACGGTTAATTAAATCATTCTGGCGTTTCTCCAAACTTTTAACACCAAAAGGCATAGCACGTAATTTAGAAATTTGCTCTTTAGTATACCCAAGTGCTAAATGACGCAAAAAACGTTCATCATACTCATCTATTTCCAAAGATATGATAGCCTCTTGGCGTTTCACATCATTAGAAACAGCTTCTCTAAAACGTACCAAAATGCGATCAAGAATAGGCTCATTAAACACCAAACGTTTACCTGATAATGCGGCCATAACATCTTGTTTTGTTAGCAATTCTCCACTTTTTAATATAATACCCACAGCACCAGCGTCAAGCACATCCATCCAAAGGCGCTCATTCAAGATTTCTCCGGTAAAAACAAGTACTTTAACTTCTGGATATTCTTTTGTAAGACGTTGACATATTGTCACTCCAATTGTAGTAGAACCACCCAATCCGAGATCGAGAAGCACCAATTCAGGAACTTTCTTTTCTATTAATGGCCAAAAGTCTGTTTCGTTCATAGCAGCTCCTAGAACTTCAACTTCGGGTATATCTTGTCTAAATATTTGTTGAGTTCCCTTGAGTTCCAACTGCATGTCCTCAACTATAATTACTGTAGGTTTATGGGGGGCTGTTTGCATAGCTTATTGTTATTTTTTAAAGGTGTATGTATAGGCATAGTCCAAAAGATGCGATAACCATTTTTTTCTGATAAACGAGAAGCTGATATACGACAACCTCGTAAACCGGCAAATTCATCAACATCACGTATAATCTGCTTAGCTATCAGCAATTCATTAATTCCTAGCTGAGTATCAAATAAATGAGCTATTGTATACGGGGGCGGCAATTTTAACGATGTTTCCTCATCCTGCAATTCAAAACAAATAAATTGACCTTCCTTTCGCACTATTGCCTTCAATTGATTTGGACTACCAAAAATAGTGGTCATAACTTGAAATATAACTTCATGAAGTTGCGTAAGCAATACTTTGTCGGTTCTAAAGCAAATAGTCTCATCAACATCTATCTGCCAAGTAATAGATGACTTCACGCCTTTCTTTTGAAGTCTATTAATAATTTTATTTGCTTCAGATACTAATCGCATAACTGAGATAACTTCCCGTTTAAAGGTTGTTTGGTGCAGGACTCTATTTGCCCCACGTACAAGCAATTGATGTACACTTCGATAGTGTTGACCAAGTTCAGCTGCGGCTACTAAATAGTCATCAGTAGATTCAATAAGGTCATGTTCACAACACTTATCAATCAATTGTTTTATACGATTCGGATAATATAAGGTCTCGTGCTTAATAGTAGATAAACCATTATCAAGAACCATATTTTGAATATGCAAAGTACGCGATTCCCATTGTGTACGTTCCATATCGTCATGAGCCAACACAATTTCCAACATGCGTATCTTGCGAATAGATACTATTTGATTCAAAAGTTGCCCAAGATAATCAGCAAGTATGTCCAATAATTGTTGCTGCTCGGCATCTAAAGAAGGATAAGCTAAAGTTAGTAATAGTGCTCCTTGGTCAAAAGCAAGTGGTTTACATAAAGTAGATTGATAATAATTAGTATGATCCTCCTTAGTTTTCTTTTTGCAAACCTCTAGATACTCTTTCTGTGAAATATAGCGCAAATTACGCAAATCAAACAAATGGGCACAACTCCTTTGAACATGTTGTAACATATTGTGTGGAAGATGATCTAATTGCTCTTCACTGACTTGATCATCCAATTGTACCGAATCTGCTAGTTGGCTATGAATATCCAAGAGTAAATCAAAATGCCGACGTGTACGCCATCTTGGTAGTAAATAATATCTGTAATATCCCAATGCCATACTGAGTACGACAAGCAAACAGAGTACTAAGCCTACAGTACGATTAGTGGTAGATGTTTTAAGTCGATCGCAGTATGCAGCTAATGTCTCATCGCTACTTACTAATTTGTACAACTGAGTATAACAGTCATTATTAAATGTGTACTGGGCAATCTCATTTTGTGACAAATAGGCAATTGCCAACTCATTTCTCAAATAAAGAATCAACTGATAATCAACTTGTACTCCCCTATCCCACCAATAAAATTCTGCTGGAGCTTGATACGCATAAGGAGATAATGATGGAAAATCCACATACAAACTATCTTTTTTTATTTGTTGATTAAACTTGTTCATCGCTTGAGAAGCATAGTTTATCGCCTTGAAATATAAATGTTGTTGATTGGCAGCGTGACAAGAATCGGCCAAAACATAAACACTTTTTTTATTGTTTACTAACGCTTGCGCATGTGATTCATGAAGTAATCTTGGAGTTTGACAAAGTAAAAATATGGCAGCTATAGATAAAGCACGCGGTAGACGAAAGGAGAAACAACTCCCCTTATGTAAACGACTTTCAATATGTAAACGACACACATCAAATAAAGGGCTTGTTTTACGATACTTTTCTATGATACCACGACAATTCATTAGTCCAAATCCAAAGCCTTTATTCTCTTTTATATAGCTTTCATTAGTATTCCCCACTTGCTGACTATCCACCACTTTATCATTCAACAAGTGAGAGATATCTTCGGATGACAATCCATAACCAGTATCTGTGATAGAAACCTCTACAAAATTATCTTCAGCTGTGGCACTCAGTGTAATGGTTCCCCCTGCTGGTGTAAATTTACGCGCATTTTCCAGAAGAGTATTGATCATAAATAATGTCAATGCCTCATCAGCCTTCACTTGATAGTCAGTAGGTTGAACAACTAATGTTTGTTCTTTTAGTTGGAAGCTTTTTGAACGCTGCTCTTGTATGTCAAATAAGTTCTGTAATGAAAAACGACTAATTTGCAAAGCGACTTGTCCTTGCTTCATTTGAATACTATTGACAAGTTGTTGATTTTGCAACAAAATATCATTTAATAATTCATCTAGATATCTAAATTGCTCAGATTGCGATGCAAAAGTCACGTGACTCTCTTTTGTAATTTGACTAAGCACATGAGCCATTCTATCTATACCAGAGCTCAATCCATTGACAATAGCCAAAGAAGACTTTTTAATCGTATGCTGACGCTTGCGCTGTGCAAGTTGTTGCTCCACAACATAATGCTGTTTATCCAACAACTCACGCTGTTCAACCAAAGCCGATAAAGATTGTCCATTACGATAACTCCAATGCCAAAATCCATCTATTAATTGCTCTATTCTTGTTTGATTATTCGAATCAATAAGTGCATCTAATTCAATGCGAATATCTGACAAATCTTTAGACATTTCTTCTTTCCAGACTTCTTCGGACAAGTCTTCATCTTCTGGTGGAGTTAAGGCGATGATCTTACGACATAACTGTAAAAGCAAGCTACGCATTTTTTCTGTCTTACGAGCTCTTTGACGTGAATAACGATTCAAAACAATTAATAACACAGACATTAAAAGAATAGCCGAAATCAACACAAATAATAAGGTATTAGTATGTTTGGCCATAACTTCTAATTCATCACGTCTTGCTATGATAGCCTTATCTTCACGATTAGCTTCCAACACATTTAAATAAGAAGAACGATGCTTAACGGCATAATCAATGCTGCCCAAACCTGCAAAAGCTACACTAAGCTGTTCTTGAAGCGCAGCCATTAAAGGATACCGCACATTATCTCCACCTAACAAAGCGATTCCATCTTTGAGATGGTTTAAAGCTAATTGATATTGTCTCCGATTATTTGCAATACGTCCTTGCATAAGGCAAGCTTCGGCTTGTCGATATGGACTATGCATCTGCTTAAATCTATAAAAAGCTTGACGCGATGCCCCTGCTGGATACAGACTATCATTAGGCATAGGAATAACCATACGTGCCTCAGCCATACCTAAAAGAGCTAGCCCTTGCAAATAAGGTAAATGCTCTTGTGTAGCAATCTCCCAAACTTGAAGCAAGACATCCATTTGTTCTTGATAGAAATCAGCTCCACCAGATTGTTTTAAGTTTATCGTACTCTGAACTACAAATGCATACAATTGTTGTAAATGGTATGAAGTTCCAGACTGGATATCACTATAAGATGGAAGTGGATGTTGCAACCAGCTTATAGCTCGTAAAGATGTTTCCAAGGGTACAGGTAGACCTTGTTGTTCATAATAAGAGACTTCACTCAAATAAAAAGCATTAAAAGCATATTCTATACGTTCTTGTTCATGTTGAGTAATAAAACTAGACCGTTCTTCTGCTATACGCCCCATATGCTTTTGAGCCTGCGTACGTGCTAGGTAAAAACGTTTATTACTACCTTGCAAACGAGCACCTTCCATCAATCCCACTTGAGCAATCATCTTCTCAAGGTCACTAATACTATGCAAAGTCACTTGAGTGTAGAGACTGTCTGCAAGATACCACTGCATTTTATGTAAGGCAGCATACGCCAACATATTCATGGCTTCTGAGCGCCCTTGTGGATTATTGTGTACTTGTTCTAGTGCCTTTTGTGCTATATTCTCC